>Ga0209342_10002532_pt1 | contig 19505 bp, 17 predicted proteins | sample RifCSP16_2_FD_184023 | JGI IMG/M metagenome (GOLD analysis project Ga0209342, IMG submission 184023) | Soil microbial communities from Rifle, Colorado - Rifle CSP2_sed 16_2 (SPAdes) (version 2) | ecosystem: Environmental > Terrestrial > Deep subsurface > Rock core/Sediment | place: Rifle... | reverse complement strand
TTCAAGACCCTGTTCCTGTTAAGGTCGGCCCACGCCTTCTCGGAAGTCGCGGCGACCACGGCCGCGTTCTTCGTTTCTTTGCCGGGCTCTGCCATGAGGCCCCAGGTGCCGTAAACGGCTATCTTCTCAAGGCCTGATGTCACGGGGTGGCCGCTGAACTTTGTCACAAGGAAGTCCTGCGAGCGGCCCTCTATGGTATTGTTCTGCTCGGCGACCACGAAATTCGATATCAGTATGCCGAACATGCTGGTGATAGGCGCAACAGGCGGAGCGATATGCGTGAGGACAAGGAGGTTGCCTCCGTTCTTTACAAAGTTCCTGAGGGCCGCCCCTTCCTGCTCGGTGAAGCCCATTGCCGGGCCTGCTATGACATAGGTCTTCACGCCGCTGAGCCTTTTGGGGGTTATGGTCTCGGTATTTACGGCTGTAGTCACTCCGGCCGCCTTTATCATGTCATGGAAAGAGGTGTAGTCGAGCTCGCCGTTGGCCACGGGCGAGAATATCTCCGCATGGGAGAGGTCGAAGACCGTATGCGCGGCCGGTTTTGGCGCGGCCTTCTTTTTAGCAGCCGGTTTTTCGGCGCTCGCGGCAGAGCCATCGGTAAAAGGATACAGGACCAGTATAGAGAGCGCGGCAAAGAGAAGGATTATCTTTTTCATAACGCCTTTCTTGGTTCTTGGGGGCATGCTGGCCCGCGTTCAATGGATGGACTTCAAAACAACCTTTTATTTAAACCAGTTGAGGATGTTCTCGGCAAGTTTTCTGTTATCAGCATCATTCAGGTTCCTGTTCAGGAACGGGGAGTTGTCGGAGACGACCACTACCTTCCCTCTGCCGGCTTCCCTTACTGCTATGACGCCGAATACCTGGACCGGGTCGGACGGGCCCTGGGAGCAGTCCTCGTCTATGTCAGCCCACGCGTAGCCTGATGTAACGGCTACCGCAAGCGACCCGTTCTCGGCGAGCACTGCCCACGCGCCGTAGACCGATATCCGCTCCAGGCCTTTGGTGACGGGGTGGGGCCAGAAATTGCTCACAAAGAAGTTCTCAGAGTTGCCCCCGATGACCCCGGCCTTCTCGTGTATCTTGAAGTTCGAGACAGCTATCCCGAATGGGTTCGTAACCTCTGCCATGGGGCCCGAGGAGCGTACAAGTACGAAGAGGTTGCCCCCGTTCAAGACGAAGTCCACTATGGCGGAGACCTCGTCTGCCGAGAACGGCCACTCGGCCCCGGCGATTATGAATGTCCTGACCCCTGTGAGGCTCTGCGGGGTTATCGGATTAAGGTTTACCTCGACGTTTCCGCCCTTTGAGAGCACGGTTTCGTAAAACAGGCTATAATTCAGGGGTCCGGATTGCGCCGGAGAGCCTGCCTGCCCGTGGGAGAGGTCGAAGACGGTCTTCTGGCTTATTAAAGAAATGCCGGTGCCAGGTACGGCAGGCCCCTTCAAGGCTCCCTTTTCCACGCTTCCCATGGCAATGCCGGGAAGGGTTGCCGCGAGCATGGTGAAAAGGGCGCAATAACGTATAAAGCTGGCGATTCTCAAGGCATTTGTCCGCTTCCGGATAGACTCAATGCCGCAAGGCATCGCTTCAGAATATCCGCTCGGAGAGGTCGGTGTCAAGCAATATTGGCGACCTCTGGAATTCCACTTGATTTTCATCCGTTCGGATATGATAAACTGAAGGGATGTATGAACTTACGATAACATCATGTTTTTCATCCGCGCACAACCTGCGCGGGTACCAGGGCGCGTGCGAGAACCTCCACGGCCATAACTGGAAGATCGAGGTCGAGATAAGCGCGGAGGCGCTCGACAAGGTCGGCATGGCCCTTGATTTCAAGTCGCTCCGTGAGAAGGCCAGGGCCGTGATAGACAGGCTCGACCACAAGTACCTGAACGAGGTCCCTCCGTTCGATGTCGAGAACGCCACGGCCGAGAACATCGCGAGGCACATCTACGGAGAGCTTAAAAAGACCGTCAACGACGGGAACATCAGGGTGTCCAGGGTCAGGGTCTGGGAGTCTGAGAATGCCGCTGCCGCATACTACGAGTAGGGGAAAAAGAGGGATGCCCAGGAAAAAACTGAAGGACGTGCAGGCCGAGCCCGACTACAGGCGCATACCCATAGACAAGGTCGGCGTAAAGGAACTGAGGTACCCTATCATAGTGCTGGACAGGAAGAACAAGTTCCAGCACACGATAGCGTCCATCAACATGTACGTGGACCTGCCGCACCAGTTCAAGGGCACGCACATGTCCAGGTTCGTCGAGATCTTAAGCGAACATCGGGGCGCGCTCACGGTCAGGAACTTCCCCCAGGTTTTGGAGAAGATGAAGGAGCGGCTGGCCGCCTCCACCGCCCACCTCGAGGTCGAGTTCCCCTATTTTGTCGAGAAGAGCGCGCCGGTATCGAAGTCAAAGGGCCTCATGGAGTACAGGTGCAAGTACCTCGGCATGCTCGGAGAACAGAAGGATTTCATGCTCGAGGTGGAGATACCGGTCTCGACGCTCTGCCCGTGCTCAAGGGAGATAAGCGACAGGGGCGCGCACAACCAGCGGGGGAGGGTCAGGGTCGGCGTGCGCTTCGAGGGCTTTGTCTGGATAGAGGACATAATAGCCGCGGTCGAGAGGTCGTCTTCAAGCCCGGTCTATTCGCTTTTAAAGAGGGTGGATGAGAAGTTCGTCACCGAGCAGGCCTATGACAACCCCATGTTCGTCGAGGATGTGGTCCGGGAAGTGGCGGTAAACCTGGGGAAGATAAAAAAGATAAGGTGGTTCAGGGTGGAGGCGGAGAACTGGGAGTCGATCCATAACCACAGCGCGTATGCTTTCCTTGAGAGGAAGATCCGGTAAAGAAATTCGAAAGGCTGCTCAAAAAGCTCCATATGCGAGGCGTCGAGGAGCGACGAAGACAACAAAGCAGATGGACTTTTTCAGCAGCCGACTACCCTTTGTAAAGCACTTCTTTCACTTTAAGCTTCAATTCCTCAACCCAGAACGGGTTGCCCTTCTGGATAAAGCCCTTCACCTTCAATTCAAACCATTTGGGGTCGAGCACCAGGTCATCGAGTATGTCCTTGCCCGTGGTTATTATGGCAGGGGCTCCTACGCCTGAGTCATGCATCTTCTGAAGCAGGTCCCCCCCGTCGATGTCAGAGGCGGGGTCTGTCGGGTTCTTGAGATAGAGGTCGGTGACGATGAGGTTTATGCGTTCTTTTCTGGCGGCGGTCATGGCCTCTGCCGCGTTCTTGGCCGGGATTGTCCTGAAGCCAAGCTCCGTAAGCGTGCTCTCCACCATCTCCCTTGAAAGACGGTCGTCCTCGACTACGAGGATGGTCTCCTTGTCAGCGTCAACGGCAGCGGGCGTGCGCTGAGCAGCCTTGGTCTCTTTCATCCCGGGCGCCTCGTGGACAGCTGCCGGCGCCACGGGCGACCCGGCTGGCGCTGCTTGAGTCTGGGCGGCGGCCGCAAGGGGTTTTATCTCGAAGCCGGTACTCTTCTTCTTGATAAAGTACTGCGAGCCGCATCTGACGCAGCTTATCCTCACGCCCCGTTCCCATTCGGGGAGCATTTCCGCCGGGACCCAGAGCCTGAACTTCGACTCGCATCCTGTGCAGGAGACCTCTACAGGTTCCTTTGCGGCTGTTGTCTTTTTGTCTTGCAGATCAGGCATGTAGGCCATCTTAATAGGAGATAGAACAGATTATCAAGGATATCCGACAGTTTAACCCAATAGAGACGCGGGTGTCAATGATTCTCACCATTTTTGAGGTATGTTAACTTCCTGTAAGGTATGGTCAAAAATTGTTTTTTCTTTGCTTCTTTTTTTCAAAAAAAAGTAAGTTACTGCTCTATCCTGCCCTGTATGCCCGCGACCCTGCCCAGGCCAAGGAGGTTGAAGGTAAGATAGACTATCCTCTCCTCGAGGCGCTCCGTATAGGTGAGGGTCGCGCTCCAGCACTGGTGCGCATACTCGATGCCATAGGAACTCTCAAGAGACCTGTACTCGTCAAAGGAGTACCTCTGCAGATATGTGAAATCAACGCTCCTGGAGAGGCGCGCCCTGAGGAAGCCTTCGAGGTAGTTGGCCCCGTCGCGGACGAACCTGTGCGCGACGGAGATGGTATCGCCCCTGCTGTCAGCGGCTGCGAAGGAGATGTCGTACGTATTGAAACGGTTCTCATACGGGTCGAACCTGCCCTTTGCCGTGGCGGTAACATTGGGCGAGGGCCTGACTATGAGCTCTCCGGCTATCTCCGAAAAGGGCCTTCTTTTATCGGTCGGGGATGTGAGGTCCCTCTGGGCCTCGAAGAAGTTGTAGCTCTGGCTGAGATCAAGGTAGAGGTAGTCGAAGTACCATACGTTGTCCCCGTCCTGGTGCTTGCCCGTAAGCGTCGAGTTGACGGAGTAGGCGATGCTGTTCTGGGGCGCTATCCTGTCGAGCGCGTCGAAGTTCGGCAGGTCGTCCTGCTCTGCATCCGGTATGTATGTATATGTAACATTGGGCCTTATGGTGTGCCTCAGGGCCTTGAGGCTCTCGAAGCCGGTCCTGTAGACCCTGACGAAGGTCGTCCTCAGGTCCGCGCTGAGGTCGTACAGGAACCTGTCGTAGTAGCTCTTGTCGTCCGTATTGCCCTCGACGTACCAGAGTGTGGCCTTGGGCCCTATCGAGGGTATGAAGTCGAAATATCCGCCCGGGCTCATGGGGAGCGAGAGCCTGGGCCTGATGTCCAGCCTCTGCCCGCGAATGCCTTCTTCCCTCCAGAAATTCACATAAGACGAAACGCTCGAAAGATAGAAGGGCGTATTGTAGAGCTTGCTGTCTGTTCCGGTGAGAGCCGCCTCCGGCAGCCTCTGTAGCGTATCTTCGTCGTCAGCGTCGAGGAGGTTGTTGAAGACCCGGAGCTGTCCGACAAGGCTCCAGTTGGCCCAGCTCTTGGTCGCGGAGACGTTGCTCTCTATCGATTCGAGGGACCTTTCAGCGGGCCCCCTGCCGAAGTCTATGAAGTACTCGTCGTCGCTCACGATGTCCAGGTTTGCCCGCAGGTTTACGCTGCCCGGAAGGAGCTCCGAGTGCTGGTACTTGAGCCGCCACCTGCTGTTTTTGGCTTCTTCGGGACGGGCCAGGTTGTCGACGCCATCCCTGAATTCGCGCACCCGCTCAATGCTCTTCTCCTGGAATTGATAGAGGAAGAGTTCTCCGTAGCTGTCGACCGAGCGTATGTACCTGTATTCGACTCCCTTGCCGAGGCCGCGCTGCGTCTCCAGGTCGAGATAGAATGTGGCGTCCTGGTTTTTCGCTATCGCCCAGAAAAAGGAGTTGTCGAGGACAAAGCCGCGGAGCTGTGAATATCCGGGCCTGGGCTGTAGAAAGCCCGACTGCCTCTCGCGCTTTATGGGAATGGAGATAAAGGGCGCGTAGAGGACGGGGATGCCCTTGATGTAGAACCTGGCGTTCCAGCCGGTGAGGAAATCCCCCACGGTGACCTTGGCCGATGTCGCGGCAAAGCTCCAGGCAGGCTCCTCGTCCGGCGGGCAGTCGCATGTCGTGTAGGTGACGCGTTTGGCATTGTACGTCTCGGGGCCGGTCTTCAGGATCGTATCGGCCGTGAGGTGGACATTGTCCTCGCGGTAGAAGAGCCTGCCGTTTACGAGTACGGCCGTCTTCTCCTTCATGTTGAACTGGAAGGTCTTACCGGTGAGCGTGCTGCCGCCCTCGTCCACGACCTTGAGGTTCCCGGATGCGGTGGCCACGCCGGAGGCCATGTTCAGTATTGCCGAGTCTGCCTTGAGGGTAGTCCCTTCCTGTGTTATTTCGACGTCGCCTTTGGCGTGATAGCTGTCCGTCTCCTTATCATAAGTGATCGTGTCTGCCGTGACCTCGACAGGCGCTTCCTTGCTGAATAGCTCGCCGTTGGGCTCCTGTGCCTGAGCGCGGCCGCAAAGGGCAAAGAGGGCCATAAACACGATTATGGTAAAGGATTTCCTGAAGGACATTAGTGTATTTGCCTGAGTTAAAAAGAAAACGGGATAGCAGAGAAGATTAGCATACAGGCAGGGAGAAAACAAATTTGATTTTACGAGCGTGGTTTCACGAGAAAGGCCCTGGCCTCTCCGACCGTGAAGAGCGAGCCGGTGACGCAGACGCAGTCGTTTTTTCCGGCCCTTTGGATAGCCTCTTTGCAGGCATCCTTTACTCGTCTTACTTCAAGGGCAGGCTTGCCGAAAGCCCTTATCTTCTCAGCCAGCATGGCGGCAGCGGCAGAGCGCTCCATCCGGGGCTCTGTCGCTATCGCCTCGTCGCAGAGCGGGATAAGCTCTTTGAGTATTGCGTCTATGTCCTTGTCGGCCATTATGCCAAGGACGAGGATGAGCCTCTTGTATGACAGGTCTTTAAGGGCATTGGCAAGCGTCCTTGCGCCAGCCGGGTTATGCGCGCCGTCGAGAAGGACCAGCGGCTTTTTCGAGATGGTCTCGAACCTGCCGGGCCATGCGGCCTTCTTAAGCCCGGCCCTTATCGCGCTCACCGGTATATTGAAGCCCCTTTGTCTGAGCGCTTCGATTGCAGCAAGGCTTAGGCCAGCGTTCATTGCCTGGTGCGGGCCTGAGAGCCCGAGCCTCAAGCCATTCAGCTCAAGCTCAAGCCCTGAGTAGGATAAGGACGACGGCGCTATCTGAACGCTGAAATCCCTGTTGAGGACATACAGGCTGGATGAGGACTCTTTAGCCCTTTTCCTGATGACGGAAAGCGGGGCCTTCTTTATTTCGCCGGTCACGACAGGCCTGCCCGGCTTTATTATACCCGACTTTTCAAAGGCAATTTCTTTCAGGCCGCTTCCGAGGTACTGCGTATGGTCGACATTGACGTTGGTTATGACAGAGACCTCTGGCAAGAGGGTGTTGGTCGCGTCAAACCTGCCGCCCATGCCCGTCTCTATAACGGCGATGTCAACCTCCTTGAGGCTGAAATGGACAAAGGCAATCGCGGTAGTGAATTCAAAGAAGGTGATAGGCGAGCCGGGCATCTTTGCAGCGGCCTTCTTTACTATGCGCGCCGCCTCGCGCAACTCAGGGCCTGTTATCATCCGGCCCGATACCTGTATTCGTTCGTTGAACTTTACAAGGTGAGGGGAGGTATAGAGGCCTGTCCTCATGCCAGCCTCGTTGAGGACAGATGAGAGCATGGCCGATGTCGAGCCCTTGCCATTGGTTCCTGCCACATGGACGGCCGGGTATTTAAGCTGCGGGCCGCCGAGGAGCTTCAGGAGCCTTGAAATCCTCTCCAAGCCCGGCTTTATGCCGTGCCTTTCAAGGCTCAAGAGATATTGCAGGGTGGATTTATAGGAAGAGGGCATGGTGAGATTTTTTGATGGGGAGGATTTTTCACCCTCCCCTCGATCCCCTCCCGTCAAGGGAGGGGAGGTTTTAATTCTGGGGGTTCAGCATTGCAAGGAGCTTCGCGATAGTCTCTTTCATGAGCTTCCTCTCCACTATCATGTCCAACATGCCGTGCTCAAGGAGGTATTCGGCCCTCTGGAAGCCTTCAGGGAGCTTCTGCCTTATGGTCTCCGCGATGACCCTGGGGCCCGCGAAGCCGATGAGAGCGCGCGGCTCGGCGACTATCACATCGCCCAGCATGGCAAAGCTCGCGGAGACTCCGCCCATTGTCGGGTCTGTCAAAACGGAAATGTAGGGGAGGCGGGCTTCGCGGAGCTTCGCGAGCGCGGCGGAAGTCTTTGCCATCTGCATGAGCGAAAGTATCGATTCCTGCATCCTTGCGCCGCCGGATGACGAGAATATGACCGCGCCAGCGCGCGCCTCTATTGCGCGCTCTATGACGCGGGTTATCTTCTCGCCCACGACCGAGCCCATTGAGCCGCCCATGTACGAGAATTCAAAGACCGCGGCAACTGCCTTCTGAGAGCCGATGAGGCCTTCGCCGGAGATCATCGCGTCGCGGAGGCCCGTTTCTTTCTGCGCGGCTTTGATCCTGTCCTTGTATTTTTTGAGGTCCCTGAAGTCCAGGGCGTCGACCGGCTCCATCTTGGAGTCGAACTCGATGAAGGTGTTCTCGTCGAATGTTATCGATATCCTCGCGGCTGCCGATATGCGGAAGTGGTAATCGCATTTGGGGCATACGTCAAGGTTCCGCTCGACCTCTTTCTTGTAGATTATCTCGCCGCAGTGGTCGCACTTGACCCAGAGGCCGTAGGGGACCTTTACGCTCTTCCCTTCCTCTCCGTTGGTGAAGAGGTCTTTCTTGAACCAGATCATGCTCCCTCCACGCCCCGCTTGAGGGCAGCAACGAAAGAACCCATCCTGGCAAGGAGTCTGCCTGACGTTCCTTTGTTCTCCGCGATTATGTTTATGATGGCGCTGCCCACGACCGCGCCGTCCGCGCTCTTCGCTACCTCTTTTGCCTGGGCAGGGGTGGATATGCCGAAGCCCACGCCTATGGGCAGCTTCGTGAACCTTCTAACGCGCTTTACCAGCTTCGGTATGTCCGTTGAAAGGCTCTTCCTCGCGCCCGTTACTCCGGTGACGCTCACGAAGTAGATGAAGCCGGATGCCTTCGAGGCCACAAGTTGTATCCTGCTATCGTCGCTTGTGGGAGTAAGGAGGAATATGAAGTCTATGGCGTTCCTGTCAAGCTCGCTTTTGAGCTCGTCGCACTCTTCCGCGGGCAGGTCGACCACGAGCACTCCGTCCGCGCCGGCGGCTCTTACGTCCTTCGCGAACTTCTTGAGGCCGTAGGTGAATATGGGGTTGTAGTAGCCGAAGAGGACTATCGGTACTTCGCTCTTCTTTCTTATCTCTTTGACAAGGCCGAGCACGTCGGTAAGGTGCACGTCCTTCTTAAGCGCCCGTTCGGACGCGGCCTGTATGGTAGGACCGTCCGCCATGGGGTCGGAGAACGGGATGCCGAGTTCAATGAGGTCAGCCCCGGATTTCTCAAGCCCCTGTATTATCTTCTTTGAGGTCGGAAGGTCAGGGTCGCCCGCAGTCACGAAGGTGATGAGCGCCTTCTTCTTCTCTGTTTTTAATCTTTTGAATAGAGCTTCTATTCTCTTCTCTTTAGTCATTTCCATCCCGTTTGCAGAGCGTCAAACTAAAGCATACCTGCGTTGCTCCTTGTCTCGTCACTGCGAAGTACAAAAGAGTACGCCTCATTCCTCGACTTCGTCGCGCCTTGGTCTGCTGTGTTCTGACGCTCTGAAAATAAAAATTGAGCTCCCTTTATATCTCGAAATTAAATGCCTTTGAAACGGTGTTCAGGTCCTTGTCCCCGCGTCCGGAGAGGCAGACGATGATGCTCGACCCCTTCTTCATGTCCCTCGCGGCCTTTAAGGCGTGCGCGACCGCATGCGAGCTCTCAAGCGCCGGGATAATGCCTTCGGAGAGGGTGAGGGCCTGGAAGCCTTCGAGGGCCTCTTTGTCTGTAATGGTAGTATACTCGACCCTGCCCGTGTCGTGGAGGTACGCGTGCTCCGGGCCCACGCCGGGGTAATCTAACCCGGCTGAGATGGAGTGGGTGTCGATTATCTGGCCGTACTTGTCGTGCAGCAGATAGGTCTTGTTGCCGTGGAGCACGCCGACGGTGCCGCCGTTGATCGACGCCGCGTGCCTGCCTGTCCTTATGCCGTCCCCGCCGGCCTCCACGCCGGTCATCCTGACCTTCTTGTCATCGAGAAAGGCATGGAAGAGGCCCATAGCGTTCGAGCCGCCGCCGACGCACGCCACAAGGAGGTCCGGGAGCCTTCCGGTAAGGCCCTTTATCTGCTTACGCGCTTCAACCCCGATGATCGACTGGAAGTCCCTCACGAGCATCGGATAGGGGTGCGGGCCTGCAACAGTGCCGATTATGTAAAATGTGTTATAGACGTTTGTGACCCAGTCCCTGAGCGCCTCGTTCATGGCGTCCTTCAGGGTCCTTGATCCCGATGTGACGGGCGTGACCTTTGCGCCGAGGAGCTTCATCCTGAATACGTTCGGGAGCTGCCTTTTGATGTCGTCCTCTCCCATGTAAACCTCGCACTCGAGGCCGAACATGGCAGCCACCGTGGCCGCCGCGACGCCGTGCTGGCCTGCGCCGGTCTCCGCGATCACCCTCTTCTTGCCCATCCTCTTGGCAAGGAGTATCTGGCCGATGGTGTTGTTTATCTTGTGCGCGCCGGTGTGGCAGAGGTCTTCCCTCTTCAAGAATATGTCGGCGCCATTCGCCTTCTTCGTGAGCCTCTCGGCGTGGTAAAGGGGCGTGGGCCTGCCCACATATTCGCTGAGGTAATAGGCAAGCTCCTTTTTAAAGGCGGGGTCCTTCTTCCACTTGTTATAGGCCTCTTCCAGCTCCATTACAGCGGGCATCAGCGTTTCGGATATATACCTTCCGCCGTAAATGCCGAAGTGGCCTGACTTGTCCGGGGTCTTCTTCATCTACCTACCTGCTCTATGAATTTCTCAAGCTTACCGTGATCTTTTTTGCCCGGCTTCTTCTCGAGGCCGGATGACGCGTCTATCGCGTATGGTTGGACCCTGTTGACGGCCTCCCTTACGTTCTCGGGGTTGAGCCCTCCCGATAATATCACGCGCCCGAGGGCCTTTGCCTCCAAGGCTATCTCCCAGTCAAAGGTCTTTCCAGTGCCGCCGGGTACTCCCTCCCTGAAGGTATCGAGAAGATAGGCCGAGACATTATAGGAACGGAGCCTCATGATATCCGAGCGCTCCTTTATCCTTATGGCCTTTATGACCTTGAGCCCAAGCCTCTCGCAGTACTCTGGAGTCTCATTGCCGTGAAGCTGTATCGTCGATATCCCGGTCTCGGCGGCAATCGACAGGACTTTCTCAGGCTCCTCGTCCACAAAGACGCCCACGGGCACGACAAAAGGCGGCAGCTCCCTTATTATGAGGCTGGCCGTCTTCGGGCTTATGTACCTTGGGCTCGACTTGTAGAATATGAAGCCTAACGCGTCAGCGCCAAGCTCCGAAGCCTTGAGAGCGTCCTCAAGGTTTGTGATTCCACAGATCTTTACTCTGGATTGGTTTGACACCTCTTAGTTCCCTGAGCTTCTTTATGAAGTTCTCCTCTCTCATGAGCGCCTCGCCTATGAGAAAGGCCTCTACGCCGAATTCTTTGAGCCTCAATATGTCCTCGTGCGTGTTGAAGCCGCTTTCGCTTACCAAAACCCTGTCCCGCGGCACATACGGAGAGAGCCTTATCGTGGTCTCAAGGTCTGTCTTGAAGGTCTTCAGGTCCCTGTTGTTTACGCCTATTATCCTTGAGCCAGCGTCGAGCGCCCGCTCAAGCTCCTTCTCGTCGTGCACCTCGACCAGGGCCGACATGCCGAGCGAATATGTGAGCTTCAAGAGCCTCTTAAGGTCGTCCTGTGAAAGGGCCGCGACTATAAGGAGAAGGGCGTCGGCGCCCGATATCCTCGATTCATAGACCTGGTAATCGTCTATGATGAAGTCCTTGCGCAAAAGCGGAAGCCTCACGTTGCCGCGAAGCGCCGAGAGGTATTCGAGCTTTCCCTTGAAGAACTTCTCTTCGGTGATGATCGAGACGGCGGCCGCGCCGCCCTCTACGTATCCGCGCGCTATCTCGGCCGGCACAAAATATTCCCTTATCATGCCCTTCGAAGGCGAGGCCCTCTTTATCTCCGCTATTATCCTTATCCGGTCAGGGCCGCCCTCTTTATAAGCAATTGCCTTCTCAAAGTCCTTTGGCCTGGGGACCTTGTCCAGCCTCTCCATCATCCCTTCGACGGGGAACAGGGCCTTGGTGGTTACAAGCTCCTCTTTTTTGTTCTTTATTATCTCATCGAGTATCATCTGTTGGATATTTCCTTTAGCCGCTCGAGTTTGTTGAGCGCCTCGCCGGAGTCTATTGCGCCCCTTGCGGCTGCCACGCCCTCCTCGATGCTATTCGAGATGCCGCCAGCGGTTATGGCAGCGGCGGCGTTAATTATCACTATGTCCCTTGCAGGGCCTTTCCTGCCGTTCAAAATCCCGAGTATTATTTCAGCGTTCTCGTCAGGGCCGCCGCCTTTAAGGTCCTCGGGGGCGCACCTGTCGAAGCCCAGGTCCTCGGGCTTTAAATGGTATGTTCTTATGGAAGAGTCCTTGAGTTCAGTGACCCTTGTCTCTGTTGTAAGCGTTATCTCGTCTAACCCGTCCTCGCCCCTGACGACAAAGGCGTGCGTTGAGCCGAGCTTGTAGAGCACCTTCGCCAATACATCGGTGAGCGCCGGATCATAGACTCCTATGACCTGCCTCTTCGAGCCCGCGGGGTTCGTGAGGGGGCCGAGGATGTTGAATATGCTCCTTATGCCTATCTCCCTCCGTACAGGGGCGGCGTACTTCATCGCGCCGTGGAGCATGGGCGCGAAGAGGAATCCTATGCCCGCCTCCCTTATGCACTGCTCGACCCTGGAGACTTCAGCCTCTATGTTGACGCCAAGCGCGCGGAGCACATCCGCGCTGCCGCTCCTGGAAGATACCGACCTGTTGCCGTGCTTGGCTACCGGCGCGCCCGCGGCGGAAGAGACGAACGCCGCTGCCGTAGATATGTTGAATGTCATGGAGGCATCTCCGCCCGTGCCGCATGTGTCTATCACATCTGCCGGCGCTTCCACCCTGGTCGCCTTCTCGCGCATGACCCTTGCTGAGCCGGTTATCTCCTCGACTGTCTCGCCCTTCATCCGCCAGGCTACAAGGAGCGCGCCTATCTGGGCCGGGCTCGCCCCGCCTGTCATGACCTCGTTCATCACAGAGGACGACTCTTCCTCTGTAAGGTCGACGCCTTTGACGATCTTTGATATCGCTTCCTTCATCATGGCTTTATCTCGCGCCTGCCGCGGCATATCTCTTGAGGAAGTTACGGAGGATGTCCTTGCCTGCCCTTGTGAGTATCGATTCCGGGTGGAACTGAACGCCCTCTATGGGAAGGCTCCTGTGGCGCAGGCCCATTATCTCGTCCATGTCCGTCCATGCGCTTATCTCAAGGCAATCGGGCAGGCTCTCTTTCCTTACGATGAGAGAATGGTACCTGTTTGCCTCAAAGGGGTTCTCGATGCCTTCAAAGATGGTCCTGTTGTCGTGGTATATCATCGAGGTCTTGCCGTGCATGAGGCGAGGCGCCTTTACGACCTCTCCGCCGAAGGCGTAGCCTATTGCTTGATGCCCCAGGCAGACGCCGAGGAGCGGTATCTTTCCCGCAAAAGACTTTATCGCCTCTACCGAGATGCCTGCCTTTGGAGGGTCGCACGGCCCCGGAGAGACGACTATCGCCGCCGGGGAGAGCTTCTCTATCTCTTTTATGGTTATGGCGTCGTTCCGCTTCACCAGCACATCCTGGCCCAGCTCCATGAGGTACTGGACAAGGTTGAAGGTAAAGGAATCGTAGTTGTCTATCATCAATATCATTTCAGAAAAGCCCTTCCATCGCCATCTCCACGGCCTTGAGCATGCCGCGCGCCTTGTTCTCGGTCTCCTCGAACTCTTTTACGGGGACTGAGTCTGCCACTATGCCTGCCCCTGCCTGAATATGCACGCGGCCGTTTGCGATGACCATGGTCCTTATGGCAATGCACGTGTCCATGTTGCCGGAAAATCCGAAGTATCCCACGCAGCCGCCGTAGACCTCTCTCTTGCAGGGCTCCAATTCCTCTATTATCTCCATAGCCCTTACCTTCGGAGCGCCCGTGAGAGTCCCTGCCGGGAAACAGGCCTTCAACGCGTCAAAGGAGTTCATGCCCTTCTTGAGGACGCCTTTTACATTCGATACTATATGCATGACATGGGAGTAGCGCTCTATCGTCATGAGCTCGTCTACCTCGACTGTGCCTGACTCCGCTACCCTGCCGACGTCGTTCCTTCCGAGATCAACGAGCATTATATGCTCGGAGAGTTCCTTGGGGTCTGCGAGCAGGTCCCGCTCGAGAGAGATATCTTCCTCCTCGTTCCTGCCCCTCTTCCTCGTGCCTGCTATGGGCTTTACGTTTACGCTCTCTCCCTCGACCCTCACGAGTATCTCCGGCGATGAGCCTACGAGTGTCGCTTCGCCCAGCTTCAAGTAGAACATATAGGGGGAGGGGTTTATGACACGCAGCGCCCTGTATATGTCGAACGGGTCTGTCTTGAGGGGCGCCGAGAACCTCTGGGAGATGACGGCCTGGAATATGTCGCCCTCGACTATGTATTCCTTTATGCGCTCTACGGCGCGGAGAAAGTCCTCTCTCTTGAAGTTGGAGGATATGGCCAGCGGGCCTGAAGGCGCTGCCTGAGCCCTCTCCGGCACGCTTTTCCTCAGCTGCGCAACGACCGATTCTATTTTGGCAATCGACCTTGCATAGACCTCGTCGAGGTCGTCGCCCTCGTTTATATAGGCGTTGGAGACTATCTTTATCCTGTGCTCAACATTGTCAAATACGAGGAATGTGTCGGTGAGGATGAGATAGATGTCCGGCAGACATAGCTCGCGGTGGGAGAGGTCAGGGAGCTTCTCGATATGGCGGACTATGTCGTAGCCCATGTAGCCGATGGCGCCGCCTGAGAACCTGGGCTCTCCATCGACCGAAGCCGGTCTGTAATCGGACAACAGGCCCTGGATGGCTTCGATTGGGTTGCCTTCGATGACCTTTTTCTTCCCGGCCTCTATGACCTCGACCCTGTCGCCAAGGCTCCGGATGACCATCCTGGGGGCATTGCCGAGGAAGCTGTCCCTCCCCCACTTCTCGCCGCCTTCCACGCTCTCCAAAAGGAAGGCGTCGCCGCCGTTGTCGATTTTCATGAAAGCAGAGACGGGGGTATCGGTGTCCGCGAGGATGTCCCTGAATACGGGCACCATGTTGCTCGTTCTGGAGAGTTCCTTGAATGCTTCGAGGGAAGGGCAGTGGCTGGGCCTTCTCATAAGCTACCTACAGTACCACAGCCCCGGAAGTTTAGTCAATAGGCGCGGCCCCGGGGCAAGGGGGCGCCGATGGCGTTAAGTTACCATACAAAAGAGTTTTTAACCTCCTTTTTTTGACCCTTGACACCCCCCGCGGCTTTTCGTAAAATCTGCGGATTCCGGCAAGCAGACGCTCCATCCAGGTACAACCCGGCACCCCCAAACGGGCCGGGTGCCAATAAAACAATGCAGAGAGGGAAGACGAAGATGAGAAAAGCTTATTTTTTCGGTCTTGCGCTGGCAGTGCTCATCATGACCGCGGGCTGCGGCCAGAAGATCAAGAAGGAGAACGAGGAGCTTAAAAGCCAGGTCGTCGCCCTTACCGGCGATAAGACCACGCTCACCACGCAGTTGTCCTCGGTCACACAGGAGCTTGAAGAGGCAAAGACCCGCATCACCACGCTGACCTCAGAGCTTGACGCGACCAAGCAGGAGCTCGAGGTATTGAAGACCAAGCCGAAGGCAAAGAAGAAGGCCAGGAGGTAATCCCGGCTTTATTTTTTTTGGATGCCCGCCCGTAGAATACGGGCGGGCATGCCTTTATAAGGGCTGCCAAAGAATGCTTGCAGCCCTAAAGCATCGCCACTGTTCCGCCGATATGAGAAGATCGCAACCTGAGGGCGGGCTTGCGATTCCGGGCCGTATCGGATTCCCTGATGACGTGGAAAACTCTTTTAATGGTATTCCGGATACGGAAATAATATAATACTCCCGTCATATTCGCAGGCCGCAGTTTTTGCGTACTTCGCCCCGTTTTTTTCCTTTCGCCTTTCTACTTCTTGTTGACTGTCTTTTTTTTGGCTTGCGGCGCGTATCCAGCAGGGGTAATGACATGTTCCGTCAGGGATTAAAATCCAAGATACTGAACCTTACACTGGGGCTTACCCTCGTGGGCTTCGGCGTGCTCATATTTCTCGTCATCAAGGAAGAGGAAAAGAGCCTCCTGAGGGAGCGCCTCAGGGCCAGCGAGCTCATGGCCGAGCCAATCCTCCATACCATATACAAGGACATGCTCGATGAGCGCGCCGATATGCCGCGCTTCCTCATCGAGGGCCTCAAGACCATCAAGGGCGTCGAAAGGGTCCAGCTCATACGGTCCAACGGCGTCGAGGAGGCCTTTCAGGACCACAAGACCCTCAACGCGGTAAAGACCGAGTTCGGCGAGATAAAGCCAGAGTGGCTCGTGGACCATCCCAATAAATTGAACAACGTCGCGAAGGGCATCCAGAACCCGGAGTTCAAAAAGGCCCTCCAGGCCTTCAACCTGGGGCAGAAGCAGGCGGTCTATTACATCGAGAACGAGGCTGACCGTAGCCTCTTCACCTACGTCGTGCCCATCGAGTACAGGCCCAAGTGCTCGTCGTGCCACGAGCATGAGGAGGCCGCCAGGGGCGCGCTCATGATAACGACCTCCCTTGACGAGGTCTACAGCGCGATCGCGGGTTCGAGGAATAAATGGATAACCTACGGGCTTGCCACCATGAGCGCCATGACCATCATGCTGGGCTTCCTTGTCTCCGGCGTGATAACACGCCCCATAGACAGGGCGGTCGTGATGCTCCGGGCCATAGCGGAAGGCAAGGGCGACCTCACGAAGAGGCTTGAAATAAGCTCGAAGGATGAAATAGGGCTCCTCGGCAGGTGGTTCAACAAGTTCGTCGAGGGCATGCAGACGATGGTTCGCGACATCTCCAACGTGTCGAAGGAGGTCTCGGCGGCATCCAGCCAGATAGAGGCCTCTTCCCGCGAGATAATAGGGGGCGTGAAGACGCAGCTCCAGGCAGCCGAGGATACCTCAAATTCGATACAGGAGATGGACGCCTCCATAAAGATGGTCGCGGAGGAGGCGGAGGCATTGAGGAGCTCGTCGAGCGAGGTCTCCGAATCGGTGCACACCATGTCCGGCTCGGTCGAAGACGTAAAGGTCAATATCGAGAAACTATTCATATCAGCCTCGTCGACCACGTCATCCATAAACGAGATAGCCGTATCCATCAACCAGGTCGCGTCCCATGTTGACGAGCTCTTCAGGAACACCGAAGAGGTCGTCTCTTCGATAATCGAAATAGGCGAGAAGGTCAAGGAGGTCGAGACTTATTCCAGGAGCCAGGCTGAGCTGGCTGAGACCGTCAGGGTCGACGCCGAAGACCTCGGCATGGCTTCGGTCGTAAAGACCAGGGAGGGCATAGAGAAGGTAAGCGAGGAGGTGGCCTCCACCGCGCTCGTCATCAACCGCCTCGGCGAGAGGTCGAAGGAAATAGGCAAGATACTGACGGTCATAAACGACATAGCCGATACCACGCACTTGCTGGCCTTGAACGCGACGATACTCGCGGCCCAGGCAGGGGAGCACGGCAAGGGCTTTGCCGTCGTGGCAAGGCAGGTAAAGGACCTTGCCACCAAGACGACTGCTTCGACAAAGGAGATAGCGGAGCTCATCAACCAGGTCCAGAGCGAGGTCTCCATTTCGGTGGAGTCGATGAGGAGGAGCTCGGAGAAGGTCGAGGACGGCGTCGCCCTGTCAAGGAACGCTCAGGAGGCGCTCATAAAGATACTCGATTCGTCCCGCAGGTCCTTTGAGATGGCCAAGCTCATAGAAAAGGCCACCATGGAGCAGACCAAGGGCGCGGGACAGATAGCGAGCTCGGTGCAGGTCATGAGCCGCATGGTCGGCGACATAAAGAACGCCTCCGGCGAGCAGTCGTACGCGGCAAAAGAGATACTGAAGGACACGGCCCAGATGAGGGAGTTCATGGAGCGCGTCAAGAATTCTACGGTGGAGCAGGCCAGGGAGACCAGGCGGGTCGCCGAGGCCATATTCAAGGTCCTGGAGAAGATATCCAGGGTCGCTGACGCGACATCAGAGCAGATGGTCTTCTCCAAGAGGATAGTGAACGCGGTCGATACGGTCAAGGATGCCGCCGAGGACAACGCGGCGCTCGCGGCAAGGCTGGAGAGGACCGTTGAAGAGATGAACAGGCAGGCGGAAGCGCTAAAGAGTACGGTCGCTAACTTCAAGGCTTGACAGAGAGTGGAGGCTTCCAGATGCGTCTATGCAAGGCTTTGAACGTGCTTCTCATATCGCTTATATCATTCATTGCGCCGGGCTGGTCGGATGCGGGTCAGGTTGACTGGCCGCGAATAAAGTCCGCTGAGACGGCGCTTTTCTATCCGGGCGTGAGCTCGTGGGACTTCCTCACGAGCGACGACCACAGGCTCGGGGCAAGGGAAATAAAAAAGGGCAAGAAGGACTGCAGGCACTGCCATCTCGACAAGAGCGGCAGCCTTGACCTCAAGGCCGACGACATCGCCTCGGGTTCTATGAAGATGAAGAGGTCGCACAAGCCCTTTGAGCCGGAGCCGCTCGCAGGCAGAAAGGGCGTCATGCTTGCCGGGGTGCAGGCCGCGTACGACGCAGAGAACCTCTATCTCAGGTTCAACTGGCTCTCAAAGGGCAGCGGCTGGAACAATAAAGGCAGGACCCCTGACAGGATATCCATTCAGGTAAACAAAACAGAACCGTCGTTCAGCAAATACGGCTGCTTTATAACATGCCACAAAGACCTGAGCACAATGCCCGATGCACCGTCCAAAAGAGAGATAGAAGGGAACCCGGCATACAGTGGCAGGGATGAGGTGAGCCTGTACGCTTTCTATGCCCGGAGCTCATGGGCTGACAAAAGGGCTGACGCTGACGCGAAGTTCAGGGACGGGCTCATCGACCTGAAGGCGATAGAGTTCGAGGGCGGCCGCGTTAAATCTGAAGACGGCTGGGTATTCGATACGAGGGCTTGGGAGGATAAGCCGGGTTGCGAGGGCACGGGCAGTTGGGCCGGCGGCAGGTATACCGCCGTCTTCAGGATAAAGCGCGCGGCTTCCGGCAAGTACAATATCGGCATCAACGAAGGCGATATAATAACTCTCGGGGTGGCGATCCACGAGGACGGCGCCTCGAAGAGAAAGCATTATGTCTCTCTCCCCATAGCCATAGGCATAGGCCAGGGTGGGGATATCAAGGCCGTAAAGGTGCAGAATTGATATAAAAAACGGCCTGTTACGGCTGTCGAAGCTATGTCGCAGACCAGTCTGGCAATGTGATGATATTATTAGCCTCCGTATTGCCCGGCAAATATCAATGACGGTAAACTGATGAGCGATAAGGACGAAATAGAGCTGCTTGACTCCAAGATCGCGAGGCTCAAGGTCGACTACGAGCAGTACTTTGCAAAGATCCAGAAGAGGGAGCCGGCAAAGCTAAGGGACGAGGTCGACAGGACTGTGCTTTCGTTGAGCAACAGACAGCTCACGAATACCGGCCTCAAGTTCAAGCTCAACTCGATTGTCGCCAAGTACAATTCCTACAAGCAGTACTGGACCCGCATATTGAGGGCCATCGAGGAAGGCACCTACGTGAGAAAGGGCGAGGGCGCGATGGAGTTCGAGAGCGCCCTCGGGAGGCCAGGGCCGGAGACCGTGGAAAGGGCGCCTGCCCAAAGGCAAACGCCGCAGGGCGGCAACGGGTTTGACGACCTTTACTCCAAGTACATAGAGGCAAG
>Ga0209342_10002531_pt1 | contig 19523 bp, 17 predicted proteins | sample RifCSP16_2_FD_184023 | JGI IMG/M metagenome (GOLD analysis project Ga0209342, IMG submission 184023) | Soil microbial communities from Rifle, Colorado - Rifle CSP2_sed 16_2 (SPAdes) (version 2) | ecosystem: Environmental > Terrestrial > Deep subsurface > Rock core/Sediment | place: Rifle... | reverse complement strand
GGGAAATGCCCCGGACAGGCACTGGTGGCAAGCGCACGTCGAGGAGGAGGAGGCGAGGCGCGCCGCGCGTCAGGAAGAGGAGATCGAGAACCCCTACCGGTGGGCGGAGGAGCTGGCGGAGCGCGCGATGCGCGGCGTGGAGGCCACTCCCAACGAGTACCAGCGCGCCGAGGAAGCGGGAGAGAAGCACGGCATCGGCCAGGTCGCGCCCGAGATCGCGGACGCGGGCGACCTCGCCGGCGGATGAGGCGTCGAGAGCGCGCCCATCGCAGGGAGGGACGGCAGAAGTTGACGACAGAAGTTGGCGTTCGACGAGGAGAGAGAAGACCCATGAAGGACTTCCACTGCAGGGACGTAGGGCTGAACTGCGATTTCGTCGCCAAGGGCGACACGCCGGAGGACGTGTACAAGAAGACCCAGCGCCACGTGGAGCGCTCGCACGCGATGCAGCTCACGCCCGAGCTGGGCGAGAAGGTGAAGTGGCTCATCCACGACGAGACGAGCCCCATGCACCGCGACTCGGTGCAGAGGAACTCGTAGCCGGGAGCGGCCTGTTCTAAGTGCTTGCCTTCGAGCGCAAGCGCGGGCTACAGAGCGTCTCGCGTACGCTGGCGCCACGATGGGGCGAGGTCCGCTGGCCTCGGCCACTGGACCCGCCGCCTGGAGGCCAGCCGCCCGGCTGGCCTCTTTCGCTGCCGGCGACCGAGGAGCGCCATGTCCGAACAGGTGAAGGTCACGCTGCCCGACGGCTCTTCCAAGGAGGGTGCGCGCGGCACGCGCATCGCCGACTTCGTGCGGGAGCAGATCGGCCCCGGCCTCGCGAAGGCGGCGTACTTCGCCAAGCTCGACGGCGAGCCCGTCGACATCTCCCGCACGCTCGACCGCGACGTGAGGCTCGAGGTCGTCACCACGAAGAGCCCCGAGGCGCTCGAGGTGGCGCGGCACGACGCGGCGCACGTCATGGCGAGCGTCGTGCAGCGGCTCTACCCGGGCACGCAGGTCACCATCGGCCCCGCCATCGACGGCGGCTTCTACTACGACTTCGCGCGCGAGACGCCCTTCACGCCCGACGACCTGGCGCGCATCGAGAAGGGGATCGCCGAGGAGATCGCCGCCGACCGGCCCTTCGTCCGCGAGGAGGTCTCGATGGAGGCCGCGCTCGCCCTCTTCGAGTCGGCGGGCGAGCGGTTCAAGGTCGAGATCGTGAAGGACATCGCCGCCAAGGGGGCGAAGACGCTGACCCTCTACCGCCACGGCGACTGGGTCGACTTCTGCCTCGGGCCGCACGGCCCCTCCACCGGGCGCATCGGCGTGGTGAAGCTCACCAGCGTCGCCGGCGCCTACTGGCGAGGCGACCCGAAGAACCCGATGCTGCAGCGCATCTACGGGACGGCCTTCTTCGACAGGAAGCAGCTCGACGCGCACCTCACGCGGCTGGAGGAGGCGAAGAAGCGGGACCACCGCAAGCTGGGGCCGGCGCTCGGGCTCTTCGCCTTCCACGAGTACGCCCCCGGCGCCGCCTTCTGGCTGCCGCTCGGCACCACGCTCTTCAACGTCCTGCGCGACGCCATGGCCCGCCTCGTGCGCGCCAATGGTTATCTGGAGGTGAAGACGCCGCTCCTCTTCAACAAGCGCCTCTGGGAGACCTCCGGCCACTGGGGCAAGTACCGCGAGAACATGTTCCTCGTGCTCGACACGGAGGCCGACCCGGCCCTCCCGCTCGAGGAGCGCTTCACGCAGTCGCTGAAGCCCATGAACTGTCCGTCGCATCACCTCATCTACAACATGGGGAAGCGCAGCTACCGGGAGCTGCCCATCCGCTACTACACGAGCGACGTGCTCCACCGGAACGAGGCGTCGGGGTCGCTCGGCGGGCTCACGCGCGTGCGGCAGTTCCAGCAGGACGACTCGCACATCTACCTCATGGAGTCGCAGGTCGCCGACGAGGTGGCGCGCATCGTCGGGCTCATGAAGCGCGTCTACGGCGCCTTCGACCTCTCCTTCTCCGGCCGCTTCGGCACCAGGCCGGCGCAGCGCATCGGCGACGACGCGCTCTGGGACCGGGCCGAGGGGGCGCTCCGGGACGCGCTGGAGAAGCTCGGTCTATCCTACGAGATGAACCCCGGCGACGGGGCGTTCTACGGCCCGAAGATCGACTTCGCGGTGACGGACTCGCTCGGGCGGAGCTGGCAGCTCTGCACGATCCAGCTCGACTACGCGGCCCCGGAGCGGTTCGACCTCACCTACGTCGGCGACGACAACAGGGAGCACCGCCCGGTGGTGATCCACCGGGCCATCTATGGCTCCTTCGAGCGGTTCCTCGCCATCCTCACCGAGCACTACGCAGGCGCCTTCCCGGCCTGGGTGGCGCCGGTGCAGGCGCGGGTGGTCACCGTCTCCGACCGCTTCAACGAGTGGGGGCGCGAGGTGGTGCAGCGGCTCGAGGCCGAGGGTTTCCGCGCCGAGATGGACGAGTCCTCCGACAAGCTCGGCGCCAAGATCCGCAACGCGCAGCTGGCGAAGATCCCGTTCGCGCTCGTCGTGGGCGAGAAGGAGGTCGAGGCGCGGGCGGTCGCGCCCCGGCGCCGCGGCGGTGAGGATCTGAAGTCGATGGGCCTCGACGCGTTCGTCGAGGTCCTGAAGCGGGAGGCGATGCCGCCGTTCTGAGCCGACGGGGCCCCGTCGAGCGCGTGACGCGATCCGGAGGCGGCGTGTTTGCTGGGCCGCCCGGCTCCTGGCAAGCTGGTCATCCGTGTACCTGGTCCATCGGCTGGGAGGCTCCAGCCCTGGCTTTGCGTTCGGGCGCGCTCGCCGGTGAGGCGCGCTCGGCCGAGAACGTCGTGCCGCGGCGCGGCCCTGCTCGCGCTCGTCCTCGGTGGAGGAGATATTCGAGCGCGACCTCGCCGCCTCCCTCCGCGTTCAGTAGGGCGCGATTCAACCCAGGCCGGCGGCCGTGACGGGGAGGGAAGCCGTCTCCTCAACCGGCTGAGCGTCGGCCGGCACGCTGCCGAGGGCCGCCCGGAAGGTCCGGTCGAGCAGACGGTGGCAGGCGACACCGGTGACGGGCGCCGTCAGGTAGAAGGCGAAGAGCCCGCGGGTCCCGTGGACGACGTCGGCGAGCAGCGCTCGCCGCTCCGTGTGGCCCACCTCGCGGATGCCGAGGAGGTGGTACCCCGCGTACTCGACGACGAGCAGCCCCGCCAAGTGGATGCCCCAGGTGCACAGCAGGCTCGCCGCCGGCTGCCGGCCGGCTCTCCGCAGCGCTCCGTAGATCTCGAGGTTCACGACGAGGCCGATGGACCAGCAGCTGAACGCCCACCAGTTCAGCCCGTGGGAGTTCAGGACCTCGACGTTGTAGCGATACTGGTAGCCGACCACCCACAGGAAGGCGACGGTCGCCGCGGCCAGGGCTGCCGTGATGTGCCGCAGGGCGCGCCGGCCCTGGCCCACGCGGCGGCGCTCGAGTCGGCGGCAGCCCCGCGCGAGCCCCTCGCAGATGAGCGCGCCCAGCATGCCCACGGCGATGTCGGTCAGCTGATCCTTGAGGGTCTCCGGCCGGAAGGCGTGAAACGCCAGGAAGATGAAGAGGAGCTCGAGGATCTCGTAGGCGAGGAGCAGCGTGAGGAGCGCAGTCCAGCGCGCCCGAGGCCGCAGGCGGTGGAGGAGCGCGTAGAGCACTGCGCCGCTCCAGAGGTGGTGGAAGGACCAGAGGTCCACGAACAGGAGCCGGTTCTCGCAGAGCCTGGTGTACTGGCACCGGGTGTTGACGAGGATCCAGGTCCCTAGCTCGTGCATGCGCTGGTCTCCGATCGGCGGTCCGGCTTCGTGTCGAGGAAGCCGTGGCGGCGCGCGCGGACTGCGCGGGCGGCGAGCAGGCAGCGGAAGATGATGACGTAGAGGGTGAGCGTCGCGAACATGTTGGTCGCGAGCACGAGCACGAACCCCACCCCAAAGACGAGGAAGAGGGAGAGCGCCAGGAGCAGGCAGTCGGCGGCCACCGCCGCGAAGAGAGCCCGCAGGCGAAGGGCGTCGAGCGAAGCGTCCTCGCGCCTCTCCCGGGAGAAGGCCACCGCGAAGAGGCCGGCGAGCAGCAGCAGCGCCGCCACCTCGTCGGTCGCGTTCTTCTCGATGAGCGTGAAGCTCTTCGTCTCGAAGAAGGCCGAGTAGAGGGCGAAGAGCTTCACGTGGAGAAATGCCGGCCTGAAGCCGAAGCGGAACCGCGCCACGCCCAGCGCCAGCCCCAGGAGCAGCAGGGCGGAGCCGAGCCAGCGGAATCGAGAGGGCAGGAGCGGGACGCGGCTCATCTCGCGGTCTCGCCGGGCCGGGGCCTAGGTGGCGGAGGAGGTGACCTGCGTGCCCGCCGTGCTGTCGTCGTCGGCGACGATCTCGAAGGAGACGATGCCGAACCTGTGGTTCGCCCGGATGCGGAACTTCTTGATCCCGGGGATGCGCGAGTCCTGCTCCACGGTGATGGTCTTGATGAGGAGGAAGCCGTACGAGTAGTCGTCGGTGCTGGAGCGCGCCGTCACCGTGCGCGTGATGGTGTTCCCGTCGGACTTGGTGAGCTCGTACTTGTCGCCCACCTGTGCGTCGTACTTCACGATCGTGTGGGCGGCCTGGTCCTTGTTGAAGTAGTCCTGGATGCCCTCCGAGGTGATGTGCAACTTCACGTCGGTGGCGACGCCGTAGGAGCCGGTCTTCACCGAGGAGGGGAGCATGTCGTAGTAGCTCTTGAGGGCCTGGGGGGCCGAGCTCAGATCGGCCGCGACGTGGAAGGTGACCACGCCGCCGCTGCTGCTGGTGAGGGTCGCCGTAGCGGGCACCGAGACCGAGGAGCTCCCGACGGTGATCGAGCCGATCGGCGTGATGGTGCTCCCCACCGTCGTGCCCAGCGGGACGTTCGGGTCGCCGCCGAGCTCGTTCGCTCCCTGCGTGTTGCCGCAACCGGTCACCACAACGGCGCCGACGAGGGCGGCCGATAGAACGTCGAGTGCTCGCATGATCCCCTCTGAGCTTGTAAAGGCCTGCCTCCCGCGGAACCGTCGCGCGCGAGGTACCCTTTTCGACCTTAGCCCCCCTCCTGGGGCCAGGCAAGAAACCGGCTCCGCGTCGTCACCGTGAGTCACGAATGGCGCAGAACCATCCGGCACGCCGTGTCCGGCCGGCGAGGAGCCGAGCGAGCGCGGACACGCCTGCTTGACGATCCGCACGCCATCGGCTAAGTTTTGCGCTCCATGTTCTGTCGCAGCGAGCATCGACTTCTTAGCCCGGCGGGAGAGGTATCCCGGCCAGGGTAGCTGCGCCGCGACCTCTTCCGCCTCACTGGCTGGAGAGGTCGCCCCCCCCCGACAGGCGAGACGGCTTCTCCGGCGCGAACCCCGCAGCCCGAAGGAGCGCCGCATGTCAGCATCGAACCCGGCCGACCAACCCCCCGCTTCCCAGATCGGTGTACCCGCCTCCGCTGTTCCCAACTCCCGCGAGTCTGGTAATGTCCGCGACTTCCACGTACACAGGGGCGGTGAAGCGCCCACCAGCAAGGGGCAGAAGACCGTGAGCGAAGCAGGGCTCGACCGGGTCATCATCTTCGACACCACCCTCCGTGACGGAGAGCAGTCCCCTGGCGCCTCCATGAACCTGGGGCAGAAGCTCCAGGTGGCGAAGGCCCTGCGCGACCTGGGGGTGGACGTGATCGAGGCCGGGTTCGCGGCCGCGTCGCCCGGCGACCTCGAGTCGATCCGCGAGGTCGGGCGCCAGGTGGAGGGCCCCGTCGTCTGCAGCCTGGCGCGGAGCTCGAGGGGCGACATCGAGGCCGCCTGGTCCGCCTTGAAGGACGCGCCGCGCAGGCGCATCCACGTCTTCCTGGCCACGAGCCCCATCCATCGCGACTTCAAGCTCAAGATGGCCAAGGACGAGATCGTGCGCCGCGCGGTCGAGGGCGTGAAGATGGCGCGCGAACGGTGCGACGACGTCGAGTTCTCCTGCGAGGACGCGGCGCGGACCGAGCTCGAGTTCCTGGCCGAGGTCGCGGAGCGCGCCGTCGAGGCCGGCGCGACGACGCTCAACATCCCCGACACGGTCGGATACGCGCTGCCGCAGACCTACGCCGAGACGCTCGGCTACCTCCGCAAGCACGTGCGCGGGATCGACCGGGTGGTGCTCTCGGTGCACTGCCACAACGACCTCGGCCTGGCCGTAGCCAACAGCCTCGCCGGCGTGCTGGTGGGGGCGCGTCAGGTCGAGTGCACGATCAACGGCATCGGCGAGCGCGCGGGCAACGCCTCGCTGGAAGAGGTGGTGATGGCCATGAAGACGCGCCAGGACGTCTTCAAGGTCCAGACCGACGTCCACACGGAGCGGCTCTACCCGGCGAGCCGCCTGGTGGCGCAGGTGACCGGCATCCACGTCCAGCGGAACAAGGCCGTCGTGGGCCAGAACGCCTTCGCGCACGAGGCGGGCATCCACCAGCACGGCATGCTCACCCACCGCGAGACGTACGAGATCATGCGCCCCGAGGAGGTGGGGTTCAGCCGCAGCTCGCTCGTCCTCGGGAAGCACTCGGGGCGGCACGCGCTGAAGGAGCGCCTGGTCGCGCTCGGGTACCAGCTCTCCGACGCCCAGATGGAGAAGGTCTTCGCCGAGTTCAAGGTGCTCTGCGACAAGAAGAAGGAGATCTACGACGCCGACATCGAGGCGCTCGTGATCCACGGGCAGATCCACGCCGACGGCGCGCAGACCTGGGAGCTGGCCGCGCTCTCCACCACCAGCGGCACGGGGACGCTCCCGGCGGCGTCGATCGCGCTCGTCAAGAAGTCCGACGGGACGAGGTACCAGGAGGCCGCCGCGGGCGACGGGCCGGTCGACGCGGTGTTCAAGGCCATCGAGAAGATCACCGGCGTGACCGGCAAGCTCCGCGACTACCAGATCCATAGCGTGACGGTGGGTGAAGACGCGCAGGGCGAGGTGGTGCTGGAGCTCGAGCACCCGACCGGCGTCTACCGCGGCCGCGCGCTCTCGACGGACATCATCGAGGGCTCGGCGCGGGCCTACCTCGACGTGGTGAACCGGATCGTGCTCAAGACGCCGGCGAACGCCGAGCTGCCCGACGCGGTACGCGAGCTCGGCACCGTATAGGCTCCCCCCTCACTAACCCTCCCCCCTGCGGGGGGAGGGAAGCGAGGGGGATCGCCCGGCGGCGTTCTTGGCCGCGTGCGGGGGCGAGGCCGTGAGCGCGCAGCACGAGGACGTTGACGATGCACGACGGAGCGAACAGGAGCAAGGTCACTGTACGCGGGCGGCGCGCCCCGTGGTACGGCGCGCCGCCTCTCGGCCCGATGCGAGCGCGGCTTCGCAACTTCCGTTAACGACCACCGTCGAACGAGCGATATATGGCGAAAGAGAGAATGACCGGCGCCCAGGCCGTGATCCGGGCGCTAGAGCTTGAAGGTGTCGACTGGCTGTTCGGGATGCCGGGGGGGACCATCCTCCCCATCTACGACGCGCTCTTCTCCTCGAAGAAGCTGAAGCACGTCCTCATCCGCCACGAGCAGGTGGGCGGCCACGCCGCCGAGGGGTTCGCGCACGCGACCGGCAGGGTGGGGGTGTGCATGGCCACCTCGGGGCCGGGCTCGACGAACCTCGTGACCCCGCTCGCCGACGCCTACATGGACTCGGTGCCGCTGGTGGCGATCACCGCCAACGTGCCGACCGCGCTCATCGGGACGGACGCGTTCCAGGAGGCGGACATCACCGGCATCACCATGCCCATCACCAAGCACAATTATCTGGTGACGGACGTGAACGACATCCCGCGGGTGATGAAGGAGGCGTTCCACATCGCGCGCACGGGGCGCCCCGGTCCTGTCCACATCGACATCCCGAAGGATGTCCTCAACATGGCGCTCGACTTCGAGTACCCCGAGGAGGTGCACATCCCTGGGTACATGCCGAAGCCCAAGGAGGAGCCGAGGCTGGCGGAGGCGGCGCTGCTCGTCCGCTCCTCGGTCCGCCCGGTCGTCTACCTGGGCGGCGGCGTGCGCGCGGGCAACGCGTTCGCGGAGATCTTCGAGTTCTGCGAGCTCGTCGGCGCCCCCGTGGTGACGACCCTCCACGGCAAGGGGGCGTTCCCCGAGACGCACCCGAACTGCCTCGGCATGTTCGGCATGCACGGATCGCGGTACGCGAACTACACGGTCCAGGGGTCAGACCTCATCGTGGCGCTGGGCGCGCGATTCGACGACCGGGTGACGGGTAAGCTCTCCGCCTTTGCGCCGGAGGCGAAGATCGTCCACCTCGACGTGGACCCAGCCGAGCTCTCGAAGCTCGTCACCGCGACCGTGCCCCTGGTCGGAGATCTGAAGGAGCTCCTGCCGCGCTTCACCGCCGCGACGAAGAAGGAGTTCGAGGAGCGCGGCCGGCCGCACATCGAGGCGTGGTGGGAGCGCGTGCGTGGCTGGCAGGAGAAGCACCCCCTCACCATCAACCAGGCCGGCGAGAAGTACATCCTCCCCCAGACGGCGGTCCGCCGCATCTGGGAGAAGTGCGAGGGGAGGGCGATCGTCACCACGGGCGTCGGCGAGCACCAGATGTGGGCGGCGCAGTTCTGGAAGGTCTCCGCGCCCCGCCAGTTCATCACCTCGGGCGGGCTCGGCACGATGGGCTTCTGCCTCCCCGCGGCCATCGGCATCCAGCTCGGCAGGCCCGACGCGATGGTCGTGGGCATCGACGGCGACGGCAGCTTCCAGATGACGCTGCAAGACCTGGCCACCGCCGTCGACCAGAAGCTCCCCATCAAGATCTTCATCCTCAATAACCGGTTCCTGGGGATGGTCCGCCAGTGGCAGGAGCTGTTCTACGAGCGGCGCTTCAGCGAGACGCCGCTCTCCGACATCCCCGACTTCGTGAAGCTGGCCGAGGCCTACAAGTGCCTCGGGCTCATCGCCCGCACGATGGAGGAGCTGGACGGGGTGATCGACCGCGCCCTCGCCCACCGCGAGGGTCCGTGCATCGTGGACATCCGGGTGAAGCGACAGGAGAAGGTGTATCCGATGGTGCCGGCGGGCGCGCCGCTCAACGACATGATCGGGGGGAACTAGCCATGGCCGAGAAGACCGAGCGGCTCGAGAACGGCAACGTCCACACGCTGTCCCTCCTGGTCGAGAACAAGCCGGCGGTCCTGCAGCGGATCGCTTCGCTCTTCGCCCGGCGCGGCTACAACATCGAGAGCCTCGCCGTCGGGCCCACCGAGCGGCCCGAGTACTCGCGGATGACGGTGGTCGTCCGGCTCACGCAGAAGCCGGTGGAGCAGGCCGTGCGCCAGCTCCAGAAGCTCATCCCGGTGATGGAGGTGAGGGAGCTCTCGCCGCACGACAAGCTCGAGCGCGAGCTGGTGCTCATCAAGATCAAGACGCCCGAGAAGAACCACGCCGAGCTGCGCGCCATCGCCGAGACCTACCAGGCGCAGATCGTTGACGTCTCGCCCGACGCGCTCATGATCGAGGCCACCGGCACCGCGTCGAAGCTCGACGCCCTCGAAGAGCGCCTGGCGGTCTTCGGGATCACCGAGCTCTGCCGGTCCGGGCGCATCGCCCTGGAGCGCGGCTTCAAGACACTGGCGCCGCCCCACCTCAAGGACTGATTTGCCCACGCCACTTGAACTGACGCTCGCGATGGGGGGTGCGGGGGGAGAGTTTCTTCCCCCGCTAGAGGCGCCGCAAGGCGCCGGACATCCGCTCACAGCGGCGGCAGTGACGCTGCAGAATCACATCAACTCGTTGCCGCTGTGACAGGAGAGCCAATGGCCAAGATCGATTTCGGCGGAGTCGAGGAAGAGGTGGTCACCCGGGGCGAGTTCCCGATCTCCAGGGCGCGCGATGTCTTGAGGAACGAGACCATCGCCGTCCTCGGCTACGGCGTCCAGGGGCCGGCGCAGGCGCTCAACATGCGCGACAACGGGTGCAACGTCATCATCGGGCAGAGCTCGAAGTTCCAGAAGGACTGGGACCGGGCCGCGCGCGACGGCTGGGAGCCGGGCAAGACCCTCTTCGAGCTCGAGGAGGCGGCCGAGCGCGGCACCATCGTGCAGATGCTGGTGTCCGACGCGGCGCAGAAGGCGATCTGGCCGGACGTGAAGAAGCACCTGAAGCGCGGAGACGCGCTCTACTTCTCGCACGGCTTCTCCATCGTCTACCGGGACCAGACCGGAATCATCCCGCCGCCCGACGTGGACGTGATCATGGTGGCGCCGAAGGGCTCGGGGACCTCGGTCCGGCGCAACTTCCTCACCGGCGCGGGGATCAACTCGAGCTTCGCCGTCGAGCAGGACGCGACCGGTCGCGCCCGGGAGCGCTGCATGGCGGTGGGGATCGCCGTCGGCTCCGGCTACCTCTTCCCCACCACCTTCAAGAGCGAGGTCTACAGCGACCTCACCGGCGAGCGCGGCGTGCTCATGGGCGCCATCGCCGGGATCATGGAGGCGCAGTACGAGGTGCTGCGGGCGAACGGCCACAGCCCTAGCGAGGCGTTCAACGAGACGGTCGAAGAGCTGACCGAGAGCCTGATCCGCCTCGTGGGCGAGAACGGCATGGACTGGATGTACGCCAACTGCTCTGCCACCGCGCAGCGCGGCGCCCTCGACTGGAAGCCGCGCTTCAAGTCCGCGGTGCTGCCGGTCTTCAACTGGCTCTACGATCGGGTCGCCTCGGGCAAGGAGACGGCGCGCGTCCTCGAGTCCTGCGGCGCGCCCGACTACCAGCAGCAGCTCGGCAAGGAGCTCTCCGATCTGGGGAACTCCGAGCTGTGGCGGGCCGGAAAGGCGACCCGTGCTCTGCGGCCCAAGGAGCCGGCGAAGGCGATCTCGGCCGACACCAAGGGCATCGGCGGCCGCGATTCGAACTGACGAGGGGGCCTGGGCGTGGACCGGGTGGGCAAGCCGCCACCCGGCCGCTCCTTCACGTTGACTTCCCTGCCGAAATCCTTATTCTCCCACCTCTTTGCCGCCCGGGGGCGGTGAAGAGGAATCCGCTCTTCCCCTTGGCGGGGCGTTCCCCCGGCGCTCCACTGTATGGAGGAATAGGGCCATCGCCATTCAGCAACGTGATCCCCGCGACCGCCAGAGTCGCGACGCACGGACCAACCGCCGCATCAAGGCGCGGGAGGTGCGCGTCGTCGGCCCCGATGGCGAGCAGCTCGGAATCCTCCCGATCGATCAGGCGCTGGCGCGCGCCCAGGACTCAGGCATGGACCTCGTCGAGGTCAGCCCGATGGCCAAGCCGCCCGTCTGCAAGATCATGGATTATGGGAAGTTCAAGTACACCGAGAAGAAGAAGCAGAACGAGGCGAAGAAGAAGCAGGTCGTGGTGCAGCTGAAGGAGGTGAAGCTGCGCCCGCGGACCGAGGATCACGACTACAACGTCAAGACCGGCAAGATCCGCGAGTTCCTGCATGAAGCGAACAAGGCCCGCGTGACGGTCATGTTCCGCGGCCGCGAGATCACGCACCGCGAGCTCGGCCAGAAGGTGCTCCAGCGCGTCATCGAGGACATGAAGGAGGTCGCCGTCATCGAGGCGGCGCCGCGCATGGAGGGGCGCCAGATGTTCATGATCCTGGCCCCGAACCCGAAGATGCTGCAGCGCCAGCGCGACCAGGCGAAGGCGAGGGCAGAGGCCGCCGCGCCGCACGGGGCGCCGGCTTCAGTCCCGGCTGCGGCACCGACAGCGGCACCGGAAGCAGCAGCGGTACCGGCAGAGCCCAAGCCGCCGCCCGGCCCCCCGCCCAGCCCCGCGGTGACCTGACAGGCCCAGCGCCGACCAGGCGCCAGATCACGGAGAGTCGACCGAGATGCCCAAGCTTAAGACGAAGAGCGCCGCCAAGAAACGCTTCGTGGTGAAGAAGGGCGGCACGGTGAAGTTCCGGAGAGCCGGAGTTCGCCACCTGGCGACCTTCGGGAAGGCGAAGAAGCAGAAGGTGCAGCTCCGCGGGACGAGCCACCTCAACGAGTCCGACGCGAAGAAGATCAAGGAGTGCCTCCCCTACGGACGCTAGCGGCCAGGGTGTCCGCGGGGTCGTAGGTGAGTCGCCGAAGCACCGAAAGAGCGCCCAAGCGGGGTTCGTGAAGCGCGGCGTGAAGCCGCCTCCCGCCGGCCAGGAGAAAGCACATGCGCGTCAAGAGGGGATTCAAGGCCCGGCGTCGCCGTAACCGCGTGCTGAAGCTCGCCAAGGGCTTCCGCGGCCGGCGCAAGAACTGTTACAAGCGGGCGAACCAGGCGGTCGAGCGGGCCCTCGACTACAGCACCTCGCACCGGCGCCGGCGGCGCCGCGACTTCCGGGCGCTGTGGATCGTGCGCATCAACGCCGCCGCCAGGATGAACGGCACGACGTACTCGAAGCTCCTCGCGGGGCTCAGGAAGGCCGGGGTCGAGCTCGACCGCAAGATCCTCGCCGACCTGGCCTTGACGGTGCCGGCCGATTTCGCCGCCGTCGCGCAGGCCGCGAAGGCGTAGGAGTGGCCGACCCCGTCCGGCAGCTCGAAGCGATCGCGGAGGCGGCGCGCCGCGATCTGGCCGGAGCGAGGGACGAGCGCGGGCTCGAGGACCTCCGGGTCCGGTTCCTGGGCAAGAAGGGCGAGCTCTCCGGCGTGCTCCGCGGGATGGGGGCGCTCGCGCCGGAGGACCGGCCGCGGGTGGGGGAGATCGCGAACAGGGTGCGTGACGAGGTGGAGCTGCTCCTCGTCCGGGCCAGGGAGCGGCTCGCCGAGGAGAAGCTCGAGGCCGAGCTCTCCGGCCCTCCCATCGACTTCACGCTCCCCCCCCGGCGGCTCCTGCCGCGCGGACACCGTCACCCGATCACATGCGCCGCCGAGGACATCGCCGACATCTTCGGTCGGCTCGGGTACGAGGTGGCGAGCGGCCCGGAGATCGAGCTCGACTGGTACAACTTCGAGGCGCTCAACATCCCCGCCGACCACCCCGCGCGCGACATGCAGGACACGTTCTACGTGGACGAGACGGCGCTCGGCTCCGCGGCGGCGCCTGGCTCGGTCGTCCTGCGCACTCAGACCTCGCCCGTGCAGATCAGGACCATGAAGCGCGCGGGCGGGCCGCCCATCCGGGTCATCTGCCCTGGGCGCGTCTACCGATCCGACTACGACCAGACGCACTCGCCCATGTTCCATCAGGTAGAGGGGCTCTGCGTCGACGAAGGGATCACCTTCGCCGATCTGAAGGGCACGCTCGGTGCGTTCGCGCGTGCCTACTTCGGCCCTGCCGCGCGCACGCGCTATCGCCCGAGCTACTTCCCGTTCGTCGAGCCCGGCGCCGAGATGGACGTCTCCTGCTCGCTCTGCGGCGGGGCGGGCGCGGTCGACGGCAGGCGCTGCGGTACCTGCAAGGGCACGGGCTGGCTGGAGGTCCTGGGGGCGGGGATGGTGCACCCGCGGGTGCTCGAGCACGGAGGTCTCGACCCGCGTCGGGTCACCGGTTTCGCCTTCGGCATGGGCGTCGAGCGCATGGCCATGCTCCGCCACGGGATCGGCGACCTGCGGCTCCTCTTCGAGAACGACCTCCGCTTCCTCGAACAGTTTTGACGGCCCTGCGCCATGCGCATCTCGTACGGTTGGCTTTCGCAGTACGTCGAGCTCCCGCCGGCCGAGGAGCTGGCGGCCCGGCTCACCGCCGTCGGCCTCGAGGTCGAGGCCGTGGAGAGGATGGGACGAGATCTCGAGGGCGTCGTCGCCGTTCGCGTCGTCCACCTGGACAAGCACCCTCAGGCGGAGAAGCTCTCGGTGGTGCGGGTCGACGCGGGGCAGGGCGAGCCCCTGCAGATCGTCTGCGGCGCGAGGAACTTCGAGGTGGGCGATCTGGTGCCGCTCGCCACCGCCGGCACCGTGCTCCACGGCGGCGCGCGCGTCGACAGGGTACGTCTCCGCGGGATCGACTCCTTCGGGATGCTCTGCTCCGAGCGCGAGCTGGGCCTGGGCGACGGCGGGGCGGGGCTCCTCATCCTCCCGCGCGACGCCGTGCCTGGGACACCCCTCTCGCGAGTGCTCGGGCTCGACGACACGGTGCTCGAGGTGAACGTCACCCCCAACCGCCCCGACGCGCTCTCGCACCTGGGGATCGCGCGGGAGGTGGCCGCGCTCACCGGGCAGACCGTCCGGCGACCGCCGTCCCGCCTGGCCGAGGCGGGCGAGCCGGCCGCGGAGGCGGTCCGCGTGCGGATCGAAGCGCCCGAGAAGTGCGCCCGCTATGCCGCGCGCGTGATCGAGGGCATCCGGGTCGCGCCCTCGCCCGCGTGGCTGACGCGCCGGCTCGAGTCGTGCGGCGTTCGTTCGATCTCCAACGTCGTGGACGCCACCAACTTCGTGCTCTTGGAGCTGGGGCACCCGCTGCACGCTTTCGACCTCGACCGGGTGGCGGGCCGGGAGATCGTCGTGCGTACGGCGCGTCCCGGCGAGGTGCTCAGCACGCTGGACGCCAAGGAGCGCCACCTCGACCCGGACGACCTGGTCATCGCCGACAGGGATCGGGGGAGCGCGCTCGCGGGGGTCATGGGCGGCGGCGACTCGGAGATCTCCGCGCTGACAACACGCGCTCTGCTCGAGTCGGCCTGGTTCGCGCCCGGCGGGATCCGCCGGACCTCCAAGCGTCACGGGCTGAAGACGGAGGCCAGCTACCGGTTCGAGCGCGGCGCCGATCCCGGCATGGTGATCCCGGCGCTCGATCGCTGCGCGGCGATGATCGCCGAGCTAGCCGGCGGCGTCGTCCGGCGCGGCGTCGTCGACGAGAACCCACGGCCGTTCCAGCCTGCCGTCGTGCCCCTGCGGTGGGCGCGCCCGTCGCAGCTCCTGGGTATGGAGGTGCCGCGGGAGGAGACCCGGCGCGTCCTGGTCGCGCTCGGCTTCGAGGAGCGCGCAGGCGACGGCGAGGCGATGAGCTGGGCCGTCCCCAGCTGGCGCCAGGACGTCGCCCTCGAGGAAGACCTGGTGGAGGAGGTCGTCCGCGCGAGGGGCTACGACGCCATCCCGGAGACGCTCCCGGGGCTGGCGCTCGAGACGCCTGCCCTGGCCCCCGACGCGGACGTGGCCCGGCGCATCCGGACGGCGCTCGAGGCGGCCGGCTTCAGCGAAGCCGTCAACTTCAGCTTCGTCGCGCCCGGCGACCTGGCAGCGTTCGACCCCGCGTCGCGCCCCGTCCCCCTGCGCAATCCTCTCAGCGCCGAGCTGGCGGTGATGCGGACGAGCCTCATCCCATCCCTCCTCCGGAACATGGGCGCGAACCTGCGCCAGCGCGTCGAGGACGTGCGACTCTACGAGCTGGCCCGGGTGTACGCCGCCACGCCGGGGCCTGGAGACGAGCCGGCGCTGGAGGGCTCGCGAGCCGCCGGAGTCCTCGTCGGGCGCCGCAGCCCGCACGGATGGGGAGCACCCGCCGCGACCGTCGACTTCTTCGACGCGAAGGCGGCCGTGTGGGCGGTCCTGGAGGCGCTCGGGCTCTCTCCCCGCCTCGAGCCGAGCACGGCATCCTGGGCGCACCCGCGCGCCGCGGCGGAGATCATCGCGGGGGGGCGGCGGCTCGGGACGGTGGCCGAGGTTCATCCCCGGCTCGCGGCCGCGTTCGAGCTGCCCAGGGGTGTCATCGCGTTCGAGCTCGATCAGGAGGCGCTCCTCGCGTGTGCGCGGCTCACGACGCGATACGCCGGGATCCCGCGGTTCCCGGCGGCGCTTCGCGACCTCGCCATCGTCGTCGAGGAGCGGGTCAGGGCCGAGCTGGTGCTCGAGGTGCTCCGGTTGGAGCCGCTCCTGGAGCGCGCGACCCTCTTCGACCTCTACCGCGGTGCCCCGATCCCGGAAGGGAAGAAGAGCTTCGCCCTGGCGCTGCGGTACCGCGCACCCGAGCGTACCCTCACCGATGCCGAGGCCGACGCCGCGCATGCACGAATCGTCGAGAAGCTGCGGAACGACCCCGCGATCCGCGCGGAGCTGCGGGGGTGACCGCCGTGGACGAGGCGGAGCCTAGGCACACGCATCGGCTGGTACCCGGCCGTGCCCGGCCCGGCCTGGCGCTGGCCTTCGCCATCGCCGCGCTCGCCGCGTCGTGGAACCCCATCGCTGCCCCGTTCGGGCTCATCGTCGCCGTCGGCGCCGCGGTTCTCTCCGCCCGCTCGCTGCGCGCGGGTGGGCGCCGGCCGCTCCCCGTCGCGGCGCTGGGCCTGTCCATCCTGGCCTTCGTGGCCAGCGCCGCCATCCTGGTGGCGACGGCGGGCGGCGTGGGCGCCGATCTGTCGGGTGAGCGTGTGGTCAAGGGGCGGAGCGTGGGGGAGCTCGACCGCGTGCTGTCCGAGGCCGCGGGGCGCACCCGCGACGAGCGGGAACGCGCCGCTCGCGAGCTCACCTCCCAGCCGGCGAGGCCCGAGCCCAGGAGGTAAGAGCACCAGTAGTAACACTGCACGGTGGTGGCCAACGGGCGTACCATGGGTGCGGAGTTTGACAGTCAGGGGGGATTCAGCTAACAATCGCCGGCACTTAGGTACTGCGAGGTGAGGGCGACCGTGACCAAGGCCGACATCATCGAGGGCGTCTACGAGAAGGTGGGCTTCTCCAAGAAGGAAGCGGCCGAGATCGTCGAGATGGTGTTCGACACGATCAAGGAGACGCTCGAGCGCGGTGAGAAGATCAAGATCTCCGGCTTCGGGAATTTCGTCGTTCGCGAGAAGAAATCGCGCGTCGGACGCAATCCGCAGACTGGAGAGGAGATCGAGATCAGCGCGCGCCGGGTGCTCACGTTTCGCCCCAGCCAGGTGCTGAAGAACGCGCTCAACGGCGTGGCAGAGGCTGATTCCTCTCCACCGCTGCCTGCTCCGCCCGAGTCCCCGGAGACGCCCCAGTAAAACCCGGGCCCCGGTGCATTCAGCGCTCGTCCCGCTCTCCGAGGAGCCGGTAGAGCGTCTTGCGGTCGATGCCCAGGACCTCCGCGGCGCGCGTCTTGTTCCCTCCCGTCTCCCGGAGCACCTGGGCAGCGTAGCGCCGCTCCAGCTCGGCGAGCGTGGGCCGATCGTGAACCGGGACGTTGGCCCCGAGCCCGAGCCCGCGTGAGGGGGCGGGTAGGCCACGGACGTGGTCGGGGAGGTCGTCCGGTATGACGACGCCCGATGGATTGAGCGCCAGCGCGCGGGCCACGACGTTCTCCAGCTCCCGCACGTTCCCCGGCCAGTCGTAGGCGACGAGGAGCTCTCGCGCCTCCGCCGAGATCGCCGCACCGTCGGCCCGACCGTGCTTGGCCGCGAAGTACTCGGCGAGCAGCGGGACGTCCTCGCGGCGGTCTCTCAAGGGGGGGATGCAGATGCTGACCACGTTGAGCCGATAGTAGAGGTCCTCCCGGAATCGTCCCTCCTTCACCGATTGAGCGAGATCCTTGTTGGTGGCGGCGACCACCCGCACGTCGACCGCGACGGGCTCGTTCGCACCCACGCGACGGATCGTCCCCTCCTGCAAGGCGCGCAGGAGCCGAGCCTGGAGGTTGGAGCCCACGTCGCCGATCTCGTCCAGGAAGAGGGTGCCCTCGTTGGCCTCCTCGAAGAGGCCTCGCCGGGCGACCTGCGCTCCCGTGAACGCCCCACGGGCATGGCCGAAGAGCTCCGACTCGAGCACGCCCTCGGCGATGGCTCCGCAGTCGACGGCGACGAACGACCGCGCCGCGCGGGGGGAGGCCGCGTGGATGGCGCGCGCGACGAGCTCCTTGCCCGTGCCGCTCTCGCCCTGGATGAGGACCGTGGCCGTGGTCGCCGCGACCCGCGCCGCGGTCTTGTAGACCTGGAGCATCGCCTCGGTGCGGCCCACGACGTTCTCGAGCCTGTACTTCTCGCGGAGATCGCGGCGCAGGGTGCGGTTCTCGAGCGACAGGCGGCGCTGCTCGAGCGCGCGCGCCACGACGACCTTGATCGCGTCCACGTCGTAGGGCTTGGAGATGTAGTCGAACGCGCCGCGCCGGATCGCATCGACGGCCCCGTCGATGTTGCCAAAGGCGGTGACGAGGATCACCGGGGTGTCGACGGCGCGCTGGCGGAGCGCGTCGGTGAGAGCGAGGCCATCCACCTCGCCCATCCGGATGTCGGAGACGACGAGATCCGGCGGGCCGTCCTCGGACTCCAGGCGCTCGAGGGCCTCGCGGCCATCCGAGAGAGGCGTCACGCGGTACCCGACCGAGCCGAGGATGCGCGAGAGGAGGTCTCGGCTGGAGGTGTCGTCGTCGACGACGAAGATCCGGGCGCGCTCGTGTTCCATAGCCGTCCTCACCCGGCCGCCCTCCAGGCGGGGGCCGGGACGTACAGGGTGAAGGTGGCTCCGCGTCCCGGGGCGGCCTCCACCTCGATCCGCCCCTTCAGCGCCGCGGCGATCTCGCGGCAGATGGCGAGCCCGAGGCCAGTGCCCTTTCCCCTGGGCTTCGTGGACCAGAAGGGCTCGAAGATGTGCTTTCGATCCTCGGGCGCGATCCCCGGCCCCGTGTCTTTCACTGATAGCGCGATCTGGTCGCCCGCGCGCCATGCCCGGATGAGGATCTGACCTCGGCCCGCCATCGCGTCGACCGCGTTGGCGATGAAGTTCGTGAGCACGTGCCGCACGAGCGACGGGTCGAGCGCGACCCTGCCCATGTCGTGCTGCACCTCGCGCAGGACCGCGATCCGGCTGCGCGCCTCGGCAGACACGGTCAGCGAGAGGGCCTCTTCGACGAGCGAGGCGATCTCCACCGGCTCGGGCGCGGGCGTGAGCGCCCGGGCCGAATCGAGGAAGCGGCGGATGATCGCGGTCATCCGCTTGACCTCTCCCTCCACCACCGAGAGCTGCTCGCGGACCGAGGCGGTGCAGGCCGGATCGCGCGCGAGCAACTGGACATGGCCGCTGACGGCGTTCAAGGGGTTCCCGAGCTCGTGCGCGATGGTCCCGGAGAGCTGCCCGAGCGCCGCCAGCCGCTCCTTGGCGGTGAGGTCGCGTCTGGCCTCGACGAGGAGGTCGTTCAGCTCCACGAGCGCCCGGTTCTTCTGCGCCAGGTCGGCGGTGGCCGCGTCGATCTTGTCTTGCAGCTCCAGGCTGAACCCGCGCAACCGCGTCAGCATGGCCTCGAGCCCCCGGGCGACGGTCCCGATCTCGTCGCGCCGCTCGGCCCCTGGGATGGCCGGCGGGTCGCCCGTGCCCGACTCGACATGGCCCATGGCGAGCGCCAGCCGCGACAGGGGGCGGGCGAGCATCCGGCCGAGGATGAGGGTGAAGGCGAGGGCAAGGACCACGGCGCTCCCGGCGGTGACCCAGAGGAAGATCCGGCGCTCGCTCCGCGCGATCGCGTCCGCGTCCGCGACGTCGGCCTCGATCCGGATCGCGGCCACCGGGCGGCCGAAGGGGTCGTTCACCGGGATCTCCGCCAGCGCCACGCGAGCATTGCCCGACCAAGCCATCTCCGCCAGGAGCTGCGAGGAGAAGACCACGTCCCCCTCGTCGAAGCTGGTCTCCGGCCCCTCCCGGCCGAAGACGATGCGCA
>Ga0209342_10002530_pt1 | contig 19526 bp, 13 predicted proteins | sample RifCSP16_2_FD_184023 | JGI IMG/M metagenome (GOLD analysis project Ga0209342, IMG submission 184023) | Soil microbial communities from Rifle, Colorado - Rifle CSP2_sed 16_2 (SPAdes) (version 2) | ecosystem: Environmental > Terrestrial > Deep subsurface > Rock core/Sediment | place: Rifle... | reverse complement strand
AGCGATGATCGACTCTCCCTCCTTCTTGCTCCGGGGAAGAATCACGGGGATTTCCTTCAGGAACTCCTCGCTGATCTGGTAGAAGCCTTTGGGCGGCGGCCGGATACCAGCCGATCCTGGGCGTAAGGGCTGTTCAGGAAGGCAAGGCAATAGAGGAGCGTTTCATCCAGACCCACTTCGCGGCCCATCGCCTTCGAAAGCTTGCGGGAAAACGGATCGATGCCTTTGGAAGCGCCGCCGCGAGGGAAGAGAAACTGGCATGCATGATCGGAGAGAAACCCTTCGACATCCAGCGCAAACTTGACCTGTTTGCAAAGACTGGGTGAAACGATCCGCGGAATCGACGCAAGCATCAGTTTTGGATCGCGGGGCCTGTGATATTCATACCACTGGCGGTTTAAGGATCGAAAACGCTTTTTCTCAAAAATCCTCCCTTCAAGAAGTTCGTAATTTGCCGAGAGGTACTTGGCCGCGTTCGGAAATTTCACGATCCCTTTCCCAATGCGGTGGGCGAGGATTTTCTCGATTGTCCCCGCATCGAGCGCTTTTCCCCGGCGGATCTCCTTCTCCCGTTCATCCAAGGAGGTCTCGAAATCCAGCGCATCCTGGGATGCCGCGCGCAGGGCAAATGCCGGGATGGCGTTACCGTCTTTTACAACATACGGGTAGAGAAGGACACGCCCCGTGTGCCTGGTCCGCCAACGTTCAAATTCCCGGCTTTTGATCGCCCTATGGATGAGTTTCTTTTCCAGTTTCAGTTCCGCCGCCCTGGCCTCGTCCATCAGGAAGATATCCAGACATCCTCCGGGAGTTACCCCCTGTCGCGGGTCGAAGAGATCGGAGACCCAAAACAGCCCCGTTTTTCCAGCCACGCTCAGTGCCGGCGATGGAGAAAGATTCCATCTTTCGCCTGCGGAGGTTTTCCATTCCTTGAGGGGGATCGTACACGCGGAAGCAAAGTCGATTTCTTCCTTGCCGTGTTCCTCCGCACCTGCGATGGCCTTGCGGATGACGCCGATGACGTGCGCGCGCCTTTTTTCAGGGGGAACCTTCTTCCACTCCCCCTCGGGCCGGGACAATAAAGCAAGACACTCCGCTTCCCGAGGCGGAGGCTCATTGTCCAGGATGGTAATCGCCGGCGTGTTCATTGCGCGGAAAAAAAGGTGCCCGAAGGGGTTCAGATCGATCACCATCCGGACCGTGGCATCGGTGGTCAATTTCCTCCGGAGAGAGGAAGCCCATTCCTTATCCAGGTAAGTGTCCTGGGTGAGGAGGCCCAAACATCCGCCAGGCTTGAGAATCTGGAGCCCGCGCTCCATGAAGAGCCCGTAAATGTCGTATTTACCCGCCGCGGCGGCCGGATACTCCCTGCGGAACCTCTTCTTTTTGACCTCGTCGAAGACCGGGGCGAGCGGCCCCTTGAGGACGCCTCCCCAAGGGGGATTTCCGAAAACGCAATCGAACCGCTCCCCGATGATCTTCCGGTACTTCTCCATGGCGCCGGCGGATAGCTGAATCCGCGAATTGAGCTTCTCGAAAAGATCCCCAACGAATACCTCTGCGTCCGGTTTTTCCAGCGAATCGGCGGAAAAAATTCGCAATTCAAGGGAGAAACCCGGGTTTTTCCTCCGGGCTTGGACATACGCCGGGAGGAGAAGAAACATCACGTTGATCGTGGTAAGGAACGCCGCAAACGGGTGGATGTCGATCGCGTGGAGATTTTTTTCCACCACTCTCAAAACCGCTTCGGCGCGTTTCCAGTCGGGGAGTTTCCCTTCCCCGATCGATTGGAAGCCCGGGTTGCCCGCCTCAAAGTGCCGGAGAAGACGGGAAAGGGCCGCGGTCACGAAGGCTCCGCTGCCGCAGGCCGGATCGATGAATTTCCGCTTCGACAGTTCCGGATTCTCCGGAAGATATCCGCACAAATCGAGGACGAGATCCACCAGCTCATCCGGGGTATAGAACCCGCCGAGCTTCTGCCGCTCCTCATCGGGAAGGTAATGCTGGTAGACGTTCCGCCAGACGTCTACGTCGACTTCGCCGAAGTAATACCCATCGAGCGTCCTCAAGATCCTCTGAAGGATGACTTCATGTTCCGATTCCCACCGTTCCTGGCGGGCGCGCTCCGCGGGCGAGAGAAGAGAACGCTTTTCCGGCGGAACCCACCACCAGTCGAATTCTCCCAGTTGAAAAACGGAGGGAAGAAACGTTTCCAGCCCCTCCCGAACCTTGCGGCACAGGGCCATGACCTGATGGCGCTCCACGCCGATCCCCGCCCCGGCGGTAGTCAGCAACCCTTCCAGAGCCTTGCCCGACATTTCCACCGGAAAAACCTTCTGGTCTTCCCCGATCCGGTAGATCAATATCCTGGCGAGGATGACGTGAGCGGATTGAGCCGCCAGCGTCGCAATATGATGGCGATAAAGAGGAAGGAGTTTATCCAGTATCTTCGTCCGGTCGGACTTTTCCTTCTTCCCCAGCGTTGCGACGGCATCGGCAGCTTCCTGGGCAGCGTTCGAAGAAAATCCCAGATCTTGCAAAACGCCGGCGAGCTCTTCCGGGGTTGACGCACCCCCGCGAATGGCGCCCTCGATAGCCTCCGCGGTACCCTGTAGAGGAACGAGAAGGCTCTTCCGGCACCAATGGTCGAAAAGGTCAATGGTCAAATCCCGTATGCGGGTTCCCACCTCGCCCCGCTCGTACCCTTCAAACAACCGCTCCAGGTAACCTGACAGTTCATCGACCCCTTGGTCGAGGTCCGAGGCAAGAGATTCCAGAATATGGGGGTGGTCCTTCGAAACCCGGCTGCGTCCGGTCCTTGCGCCACCCGCCAGGTACCGATCGGCCTTCAGGTGAAGGAAAAAGGCCTCCGCTTCTTCATCCGCGCACCGCTCAAGATCGATGGCAAAGCGGTCATGGATGGTGACATTACCGCGGGGAGCTATGATATCCACCCGCTCCCAGTTCCGGCCGTTGGTCAGAAACGCCGCCCGGAGCGTTCCATACGACTTGATCCTGTTCTCGAAATCCTCCCTCTCTCGGTGCGAGGCAACGTGCCCGGGTGTCTTGGTTTCGATGTAAACCACGGGGAAGGACTCGGAATCGGTTAACCGTAGATCGAACCGCTCACCTTGTACGATATTCCCCGAAGGCCATCCTAAAATGTCCGGAAGAAAAGGATTGATGAGCCATCCTCGGAGGGGTCTTTCTCCCCCCTCGCCCGGGACGTTCATCGGCGCGACAGAATCACGGCAGCGCTCGAGGATTTTCCGTAAAGCCTGCCGGATCTCTTTTCCCCACCCTTCCTTTTCTTTCATCGATAATGCCTCTGAAATTCTTCCCAGGTCATCCCGGCGCAACGAAGAAGCGCAAAGACCAGCCCCTTTTTCAAGGTTTTTCCACCGTGCACGGGAACGGAGAGGATATTGCGGTTTCCTTCCTTCCTCAACTTGAAGTGTTTTCCCATCCTTCCGAGATTTTCCCATCCCGCCCGTTCGAATGCACGTATAACCCTGTCAGGCTTCAAGTCCGATGGAGAAACCATCAGACCGCCTTCCGCCGGGAGGGCTCCTTCTCCAGGACCGCCAGATGACCCCGGATTGCATCCCGGATCATCGTCAGGGCCTCCTCAACGGTTTCTCCCTGCGAAAGGCAGCCGGGCAATTCCGGGCATTCCACCCAGAATCCGCCTTCCTCCCTGTCGTGGTGCAGAGTAACGCCATACCGTCTTTTCCTTATCTCAACGGTAAATGTTTTTTCTTTCTCGACTTTCTCGATTCTCCCCTTGAGATCGTTGAGGAGAGGTCCGATGGCGATGGAAAAAACGAGTTGCCCTTCCTTCAGCGTATCCATGACGACCTTTCGGTCCGCCGTGAGTACGAAAAGGGAATCTCCGTCCGTGAGGAATTTCAAGGATGCCAAGGGCCGCTCCAGCCGTTCCCTGTTCCGTCTAAGGAACTTTATGCATTTGCGGATTTTCTGAAGGCTTATTCCTTTTTCCCTGAGGGAAGCCGCAACTCGAAACTGAATCAGGTCAATGAAGTCATAGAGCCTTCTGGTCCCTTTCCCTGAAGACATCGCCAGAGAGGGCTTGATGAAATGCGACCTGTCCCAATAATCGATCTGACGCTGGGAAAGCTCCGTGATCGCCGCCACGGCGCGGCTGCCGTATCCTTCCATGGAATTTCTCCCCTGTAGTGATAAATACATCTATGTATTTATCACTACAGTAAAATAAATACAACGATAACTTGCAAACGAAGAGGCGAATTTCTGCGGAACTCGTGGCAAGGAGGATGGCGGAACCGAGAGACAGCTCCCCCGCTTCGGCATCCCGCGAAGACAGGGAACGCGCCTGCTGCTGCGGTAAGCGCCCAAACGGAAGGCGCATGCCGCGGGAGGGTCCGGCGGAGCCGCCCGCACGGAAGGCGCAGCCGAAGGGGGGCCTCGCGCAGCGAGCAGCCACAAGCGCGGAACCGGCGCAGACCCCGCGTTCCTGGCAACGGAAAGCTTGGCGGGCGGTTACGGGGGACCGAAGGCCGGGGAAGGGACCTTGGGGCACGATCGCTGGACGAAGCCGGGGAGCCGTGTCGGATCGCAAGCGAGGTCCCCCCGGAGGCCAGCGACTTCTGTTCAGGGCGAACAACGTGCGCGGGAACGCAGCCGGTCGCGGCAGTACGCGCACCTAACGGAGGGCACATGTCACAGGAGAACCGGCGGAGCCGCCGCAGGAGGGGGGCGCAGTGAGGTAAAGCGCAGACGTGGGGGTGCACCGCACGTCGAGCCACGAACGGAGTCCCCCTCCGAGGCGGCGCAGCTGGTTCCGCGTGCACGTGCGCAGCGTCTTCCCAGTAGGTGGCAGCGCCCCTACCGCAGCAGGACGGTGGTGAGCGCCGGGATGTAGGTGATCGCGAGTACGCCGCCGATCAGGATCAGGAGAAAGGGGAGCGTCGCCCGGACGACCTCCAAGAAGGGACGGTCGAAGCGGTAGGCGGAGAGGAAGAGGTTCATCCCCACCGGGGGCATCAGGAACCCGAGCTCGAGGTTCGCAAGGAAGATGATCCCCAGGTGCACGGGGTGGACATTGAAGGATGCGGCGAGGGGGGCAAGGATCGGGACGATAACGACGATCGCAGAGAAAATGTGCATGAAGGCCCCGACGACGAGCAGGAACCCGTTCAGGACGAGGAGGAAAACGAACCGCGAGTGGATCGTGGACCGGACCCAATCGAATATGGTCTGCGGTATCCCGGCATCGACCATGTACCCCGTGAGCCCCGTAGCCGCCGCGAGGAGGATGAGGAATCCACCCACGAGGCGTGCGGACTCCGTCCCCGCTTCTGGAAACTGCCTCCGCAGGGTGATGTCGCGATGGATGAATACTTCCATGCAGAATGCGTATAGAACCGTCATCGCAGCCGCCTCGACGGTCGTCGCAAACCCCCCGAAGATTCCGAGGAGGACGATCACGGGGAGAAGGAGGTCCCACTTCGCATCCCAGGCCGCAGCTCCCAGCTCCTTGAGGGAGAAGGGCGTCCGCCGGGCGCCCGCCCGGACCCCTCCCCGGATGGCCCAGGCCGCCAGGATCGCCGTGAGGAGAACCCCCGGCAGAAACCCCCCCTTGAACATCTGGTCCACCGCGATCCCCGCCACGACCCCGTAAAGGATGACCGGAAGGCACGGAGGGAAAAGGAGCCCGAGCGAACCGGAGGCCGTAAGGAGCCCCAGGGAGAACCTTTCCGTGTACCGTTCCGCGAGGAGGGCCGGCAACAGGATCCCCCCGAGCGCGACGATCGTGACGCCCGAGGCGCCGGTGAAGGTCGTGAAGAACGTGCACACCAGCACCGTGACCACTGCGATCGCCCCGGGCATCCAGCCGACAAGGGCCCGGAAGAAGCGGACGAGGCGGCGGGAGACGTTCCCCACCGTGAGGAGGTACCCGGCGAAGGCAAACAGGGGGATCGTGGGAAGGGACGGCGAAGTGACGAGGCGGTAGATCTCGGCGGAGATCGACGCGAGAGGGACGCCGGCGTGGCGGAAGAGGATCACCGCGAGGCCGCCGAGGGCGACGAAGAGCGGGGCTCCGAGGATGACCGCGACGAGGAGGGTTGCGAGCGCGGCCGCGAACGGCGCGCTTTTGAGGATCAGGCCCGAGGAGACGAGCGCCACGCACGCGCCCGCGGCGGCCGCGACGGCCGCGCGGACCCGCCAATCCCGGGATGCGCCCCGGACGAGCCGCCACGCGATGAGGGCGAACCCCGCGGGGATCACGCCTTCCGCGAACCACACGGGGAGGAACGGGATGACGCGCTGCCGGTCGGCCCACTCCGCCCGGACGAGCTGGAACCCCGAATAGGCGAGCAGGAGGGAGACGGCGGCGGAGACCGCCGCGGTGAAGGCGGCCAGGACTCCGCGGGTCGGCTCCCGGAACCGTTCCGGGAGTCGGCCCAGCGACAGGAGCCGGTCGTCCCGGGCGGCGATCGCCCCCCCGAGGAAGCCGATCCAGAGGGTCGCGTGCTGGACGAGGGTGTTCGAACCGGGAATCCCCGTCCGCCAGAGGCGGCGGCCGACGATCTCCAGGAGCGGGAGCACGGCCATGCCGACGAGGAGGACGATCGAGACCGCGTTCTCGACGCGGTCGAGGAACCCCGCCTGCGGCCTTTCCCCGGCAGGGGGGAGATGAGGAGGCGCCTCCAACGTTACCGGGTCCCGCCTTTTTCTCCGCTGCGATCCGCCCGGTACTCGTCACGGTACTTCCGCGCGGCGTCGAACATGTCCGCTGGAATGATTTTTCCGCGGATCCGCGGATAGACATCCTCGACGATCTTTCGCCATTCCGCCTGGACCTCCGGGGGAACGTGGCTGACCATGAGCCCGTTTTTCACCATGACCTTCACGGCCTCGTCGTTGAGCCGGCGGATTTCGTCGCGCAGGTTTTTCCCTGCCTCCCGCGCCGCCTCGAGGATCCTCGGTCGCAGGTTCTCCGGGATGGAAAGCCACGCTTTCTTGTCGATGATCGTGGCCCCGGTGAGCGGGACCCACCGGAGGTCGGCCATGTGCGGCGCAAGCCCGAACCACTGGAACGCCAGGGCGGCGAGGGGGGTCGTGTCGAAGGCGTTGATGAGTCCCGTCTGGAGGCCCGGCAGGATATCGATCGCGGAGAGGGGCACGGGGTTGAACCCCGTCTCCTTGTAGAGCTGGATGAGGTTCGTGTCGCCCGACCAGACGAAGAGCTTCATCGCCTTGACCTCGGAGGGACGGGTGAACGGATGTTTCGCGAAGAAGTGGACCCAGCCGGCGTCCCCCCAGTTGAGGACGATCATCCCCTTCTCCTCGAGCCGGCGCTCGAGGACGGGGGAGAGCCGGTCGCGGACGTAGTCGAACTCCTCGTCGGAGGCGTACATCATCGGAACGTGGAGGGCGTAGAAGGAACGGTCGAGGTACGAGAGCCCGATCCCGGTGACGGCCGCCGCCTGGAGCTGCCCCACCCGCATCTTCCGGATCACCGCATCCTCGTCGCCCGACACGCCGCCCGGGTAAATCCGCAGGGTGACGGCGCCGTTGGTCGCCTTCTTCCACCCCTCCCCCATGGTCTGAAGGACCCTGTACCAGGACGACCCCTCGGGTGCGAGAGTGGCCATCTTGATGACCATCGGCGCAGCCCCAACGGTGGAAGCGGCGAGTGCGAGAAACAAGAGAGCTGCTGCGGCGGCGGCACGCCTATTCCAGGAACAGTTCATCCACCCTCCCTTTCAGCCAGCGCGCCTTGCGCTGCGCGACGAGATTGGCCAGCCGGTATTCGGGGGCCTCCTTGCGCGCGTCGAAAGCGAGCGCCCGGTCCAGAAGATCCAGGAACTCCCTCCGGTCCTGCGCCCGCACCGAAACGGTCTCGGCCAGGGTCACCAGGGGCGAAACCTTTTTCCCTCCGGAGAGCTCCATCGCCCGCTCGAAGTGGTACCTGGCCCTTGCCGCCGATCCTCCCATCGCCTCTGGTCGCCCCCCTTCGAAGGCGATGAAAACCTCATGGACCGACCCGCCGTCGAAGTCCTCCTGGAGCGCGAGCGCCCGGCGCAGGAGGGCTTCGCACCGGGGGAGGTCCGCCAGCATCTCCGGATCGTCCTGTGCGGAGGCGACCGCCAGACTCCAGGATACACCGGTCCAGTAGAGGAGCGGCACGTCCTCCCGCACCGCGGACCCGACGGCCTTCGCCGCGTCCGCCGCGAGCTCCTCGCGGAAACCCGCATGCGCGTCCGACAGCCCCCGCAGGCCGTACGTTCTGGCGCGCAGGTAGAGCCGCCGCGCCCGTTCCCTGCCGGCGCGCGAGACCTCGGGATCGGACGCCTCCACCGCGTCCTGCCAGACGTAGGCGCCCGCGTATTGGGTGAAACCGCGGGCGAGGGAGGTCAAAAGCCCGCGGTGATGCGGCTGCTCGGCAAGGAGGGATTCCATTGACTTGAGCGCGAAAGGAATGGAGTCCCGGACCAGCTCCGGATCGTCGTCGGCCGCGAATCCCTCTCCCCCCGAGGAAACGGCGTCGGCCACCTTGTGGAGCACGTAGGTCCTGGGGGAGCATCCGCCGGCCCAGGCCGCGAGGAGAAGCGCCGCCGTGAAAACCGCCGCGGGGTTCCTTTTACCCATTGTTCGCGGGACCTTCGTCCGGTCCCGGGTGCCCCAGGATCTCTTCCACCTTCCGCCCGAGCTCGCTGCGGCGGAACGGTTTCTGCAGAAAGCCGCCGAACCCCTCCGCCACGATCTCGCGGATCCGCCCACTCTCGTCGTACCCGCTCGCGAGAAGTCCGCGCACCCCGGGGGAGATCCGCCGCATCTCGGCGAAGACCCGGTCGCCGGTCATGCGGGGCATCATCAGATCGAGAAGGACGAGATCGATCTCGCGGAAACGCTCGCGGAACAGCTCCAGCGCGTCGACGCCGTCCCGGGCCTCGAGCACGCGGTATCCGAATGACCTCAACATGGCGCCCACCACTTCCCGGACGTCGTCTTCATCGTCGGCGACGAGGATCGTCTCCGCCCCGCTGCGCGACGGCGCTTCCGCGCATTCCCCCTCCGCGGGCGCCCCGGAAGCGGCCGGGAACCCGACGAGGAAGGTGGTCCCCTTGCCCGGCTCCGACCGGACAAGGATCGCCCCATCGTGGCTGTCCACGATTCCCCGGACAGCCGCCAGCCCCATCCCCCGCCCGATGAATTTCGTGGTGAAAAACGGCTCGAAGATCCTGGCGAGCGTCTTCTCGTCCATCCCGCTCCCCGTGTCGGATACCTCCAGAACCGGGCAAGGCCCCGAAAGCGGTCTGCCGGACCGCGCATTCCCTGCCGCCGCCCCCTCCCCGTCCGCAGGCGCACCTTCGATGCTGTCCGGCAGGCTTTCTCTCTTCCCGGTCCGGACGGTAAGAACGCCGCCGCCGGGCATCGCTTCTCCGGCGTTGAGGCACAGGCTCATCACGACCTGCTTGAGCTGCGTGATGTCGGCCAGTACGGGGGGGATCCCCTCGGCGAGGTCGAGCCGGAATTCCACAGAGGCCGGAAGAGCCGCTTTCAGGACGGGTACGTCCTCCAGGACCGCCTGATTCAGGGAGACGATCCGGGGGCTGTACTTCCCCTGCCGCGCGTACGCCAGGAGCTGGCGGGTCAGCTCCACGGCACGCGCCCCGTTTCGCCCGATCATGGCGAGGAATTTCCCGGCCTCCTCGTTTCCCGCAAGTTGCAGGGACAGCATCTCCACCGCCCCCGTGATGCCGACCAGCAAGTTGTTGAACTCGTGGGCCACGCCGCTCGCCAGCAGGCCGATGGTTTCCAGTTTCCGGCTCTCGAACAGAAGGCTCTCCATCTTTTTCCGCTCGGTGAGATCGCGCGTGACCCGCAAGACCTGGCGGACCCCCCCTCGTTCGTCGAGCACAGGCGAGGAGACCGTCTCCACGTCGGTGTAACCGCCGTCCTTCCGTCGGAGCCGGTACTGGAGCATGGCCGCCGTGCGATCCCCCCTCGTCAGGCACCGGTTTCCCTCCCGGAACTTCTCCCGGTCGTCGGGGTGGAGGAAGGATTCGGCGGGAACCCCCATCATCTCCTCCGGGCGGTATCCCAGCATCCGTCGGGCGGCGGGACTTGCGTAAAGAACCTTCCCCGCGGGATCGTGCAGGGAGATGAAGTCGAGGGCGTTGTCGGACAGGTAACGGTAGCGGGCCTCCGATTCCCTCAGGTGTTCCTCCATCCTGCGGCGTTCGAGCGCCGCGGAGAGGATGGGGGACACGACTTCCGCGACCACGCGCACGTCCCCTTCGCGCCACGCCCCCGGAGCGCTGTACCTGTGGAGAGAAAGCAACCCCAGAAGTCGGGTGGCGAACCTCAAGGGAAACAAGAGGGTGGACCGGACCGGACGGGAACCATACAAGGTCCGGATCGGATCGTCGGGGGGCAGATGATCGAGATCGTCGATCTTCAGGACGACTTCCGAACGGAGACGCTCCAGCGTCCTTTCGAGCGGGCCCTGCGAACGGTAAGCGTCCCGAAGGTCCGGCCATTCGCCCGGAAGCGAGCCGTGCCAGATCTCCACCCGGGCTGGCTCCTCCCGGCAAGACACGAGATAGCATCCTTCCGCGCCGCACAGGGCCTGGATCTCCCGGCACACCTCCCCCAGCAGTTCGTCCAGGCCGAGCCCGAGTGCGCAGATCCGGGCAATTCGAGGCACGGCAAGAAGCGGAACCTCGCCGGATGACGGATCGCCTGCCCCCCGGATCTTCACCGGAAACGGTATCGTGTCTCCCATGCCTCTGCCACCTTCCACCCGCGTGAAGCGTTTTTCCCTTATAAGAGGGTTGCGGAGGGATGTCAATAAAGCGCTTTGCCGTCCTCCTTGATCTTAATACATAAGGAAAAATCTCCAGATGTCCCAACCGGGAACGGCTGCCGCCTCCGAGGCTTTTCTCTTGCCGAGGAACCGGACTCGATATTAAATGTAAGGTAATGTTACCGGGTCTGGCTCCCCAGCTGATCGAGACCCTCCTTGCCGGGATTCCGGCGTTTCTCTTCGCTTTGCGGCACGCAGACCTGTCGCTCCTCTGGATCACGAACGGGGCGGCGGGAATGACGGGATTCGACCCGAGAGACCTCCTTGCGCGGCCGGGACTTTTTGCGGAGCGCCTTTCTCCCGATGACCGGGAACGCCTTGCCCGCCTCTGGGGAAACGCCGCGTCGGCCTCCCCCGCGCCCGAGGATTTCCGGTTCCGGTGCGCCGACGGAAAAGCGCGATGGCTCCGGATCACTCTCCTCCCCTCGGCGGGCGCCACTTCAGGCGATCCCCTCTCGATCGCAGGGATCGCCTGGTCCATCGACGATGCGAGAGGTTCCCGCAGGGAGGCGCACCTGGGACAGTGCGCGCTGCTGGCCGCGGATGTCCCGATCTTTCTCACCGACATGTCCGGCCGGATTCGCCTCTGGAACAGGGCCGCCGAGCGGTTTTTCGGGTGGAGCGCCGGAGAAATGGTGGGGAGCGCCATCCATCCGCTCTTCCCCTTTCCTTCGGAGTCCGTGGAAGGAATCCTCCGGCGCGTGCGGGAGGAAGGAGCGGTCTGCCGCGAAGACCGGCTTGTGAGCAAGACGGGGAAAACGGTTCCTTGCCGCCTGACCGTTTCCCTCCTGAAGGACGATGAAGGCAACCCGGAGGGGACGGTCGTCGCCGTCGGCGGAACGGCGGAGATCCGCGGCCTGGAGAGCCGGCTGCAGGAGGCGATCACCCGCCTCCGGATCATTGAAAAGGTCAACCGGATCATCGCCTCGGAGTGGGACATCCGGAAAGTTCACGGCCGCATCGTCTCGGAGCTGGAGAAACTTGTCGATTTCGACCAGACGTCCATCGCCCTCTTCGAGGAAGGGAAGGACCCCATCATCATCCATGCCTACGCCAAGGGGCGGACGGACCTGGGCAGCGGGACCAGGATCCCCCTCGATCGCTCGGCGCCGGGGTGGGTGCTGGTCCGGCGGATCCCGCGAATCGATGACGACATGACCTCTTCCGAGGAGGCGTTCGCGGAAAACGAGATCCTCGTCCGGGAAGGGATGCGGTCGCGCCTGATGATCCCCCTGTTCGCCGGCAAGCGGGTCGTGGGGACCCTGAACTTCAACAGCCGGAAGAAGGGGGAATACTCCCTGGACACCATCGAGGGGCTGGGAAGCATCCCGGACCAGCTGGCGCTGGCGATCGAGAAGCACCGGGCCTACGTGCGCCTGAAGAACTCGGAGGAGAGGTACCGGCTCCTCTTCGAGCAGGGCCCCCCCGCGGCCATCTCGGCGTTGGACGGACGGTTCGTCGACGTCAACGACGGGTGCCTGACGCTTACGGGGTATTCGCGGGAGGAATTCCTCCGCCTCCGGAACACCGATCTCCACGTCAACCCGGAGATGGCCACCCCCCTGGCCTCCGTCCTGTCGAGCGGCCAAGGCATCGAGAAGGAGGCCTTCATCCGCCGCAAGGATGGCTCGAAGTTCTGGGCAAACGTGAACATCTTCCCCGTCTCGAAGACCCTCGTGCTGGGGCAGATCATTGACATCACCGAGCAGAGGGAGCTGGAAGGCCGTCTCCGCCAGGCCCAGAAGATGGAGGCGATAGGCACCCTGGCCGGCGGAATCGCGCACGACTTCAACAACATCATCCAGGCGATCCTCGGATATACCTCCCTCCTGAAGGGCCGATTCGGAGGGCAGGAGGAGGCGGCAGCGCAGGTCGACGCCATCGAGCATGCGGGTCTCCGCGCGGGGGAGCTCACCCGCCAGCTCCTGGGCTTCGCACGCAGGGGCAAGCTCGACGTGAAACCGACGGACCTGAACGGGGTCGTCGAGAAGGTCGTCACCATGATCCGTCCCACTTTCGACCGCTCGATCGACATCCGGACGGCGCTTCCCGTCGCGCTGCTTCCCGTGGAGGGGGACGCTGGCCAGCTGGAGCACTCTCTCCTCAACCTGTGCATCAACGCGCGAGACGCGATGCCCAACGGCGGGACGCTGCGGATCGAGACGCACAACGTAATCCTTTCCGATCCGGAGGCTTACGGCCTCGCCGAGGCGCCGCCCGGCGAGTACGTTTCCCTGTCCGTCTCGGACACCGGAGTGGGGATCTCCGTGGAGCACCTTCCCCGCATCTTCGAGCCTTTCTTCACAACGAAGGAGCCGGGGAAGGGAAGCGGGATGGGGCTTGCAATGGTGTATGGAATCGTGAAAAACCACGGGGGATGGATCGATGCCCGGAGCGCGGACGGACGGGGAACGACATTCCGGATCCTCCTTCCCGCCTCGCCGATGATGCTCGCGGTGCCGACGGCGCTACCCAAACCGGAGCTCCTCGCCGGGGGAACGGAGACGATCCTGTTCGTGGACGACGAGGAATCGCTGCGCCTGCTGGCGACGGAAACGCTGGGCAGCCTGGGATATACGGTCCTCACGGCCCGGAACGGAATCGAGGCGCTGGCGCGGTACGCGGAAAACCGGCGGGAGATCGCGCTCGTGATCCTCGACCTGATCATGCCGGAGATGGGGGGGGTGGAAACCTTCCGCCGGTTGCGGGAAATCGACCCCGCCGCCAGGGTCCTTATTTCCTCCGGCTACGCGGGAGACGACCAGTCGGAGATGCTTCTCGCTGAAGGCGTCGCGGGGTTCCTCCGGAAGCCGTACCGCATCGGGGCCCTCGCCGGGGCCATCCGGCAGGCGATCGGCCGGAGATCCTGAACGAACCCTCTCACTCTTTCCAGTGCGCTTCCTCGAATCGCCGGATCTTTTTCACCCGCCTCCGGTGCCGGCCGCCGTCGAAGGGGGTCGAAAGCCACGCCGCGACGATTCTCCGCGCCAGCGCGGTGGAGACCTCGTTGGCCCCGAGGACCAGGACATTGGCGTCGTTGTGACGACGGGAGAGTTCCGCGTCCGCGACGGTGGAGACCACGGCGGCCCGGACGCCTTTCGATTTGTTCGCGCAGATGGCCATCCCGATCCCGGACTTGCAGAGGAGGATCGCGCGTTCGGCCTTTCCCCGGCGCACCGCCGCGGCCGCCGCGAAGCCGTAGTCGGGGTAATCGACGGGGGCCGCGGAATCCGTCCCCAAATCCAGGAGAGCAAACCCTTTCCCCGAAAAATGGCGGAGAAGGTCCGCCTTCATGGCCACCCCTCCATGATCCGAGGCAAGGACGATCCGCGGAATTTTCCGGCCCGGGCTCATCTCTCCATCCCCTCCCTTGCCAAGGCGTAGTGCGCCGCCCCGAGTAGCGCCGCCTTGTCGTCGAGGATGACCTTCACCGGCACTCCCGACAGAAACTCCCGGAACCGCCCCTTGGCGCGGAACGCATCGAGGAACGCCCCTTCCGACAGGACGGGCAGGATCGCGGGCGCGATTCCTCCGCCCAGAACGATCCCTCCCGTTGCGAAGAACTGCAGCACGAGGTTTCCCGCCAGCGCCCCGTATAAGGAGGCGAAGAGCCGCAGCGCCTCCCGGCACGCAGACGACCGGACGGAGAGGCCCTCCGATACGATCACCCGGGGCGGATCCTCCCGGGAGAGGAGAGCGTCGACCTCCGGCACCTCTGCAATCCCCTCTGCCTCCCGCAGGAAGCTGTACAGCGCATGAAGCCCCGGGCCCGAGACCACGCGCTCCGCGCTCACGCGTCCGAACCGGGACCGGAGAAATTCCATCAGACCCGCTTCCCGCTCGTTCCGCGGAGCGAAATCGGCGTGCCCCCCCTCGGAGGCGAACGGCAGGTATCCCCGGCTCGAAGGGACGAGGAACGCCACGCCCAGCCCCGTGCCGGCCGCAACCACCGCGACGGTCCCTTCCGGATCCGCTCTCCCTTCCTGCAGGACGGCGAGCCGTTCGGGCGCGAGGAAGGGAACCGCGAACGCCGTGGCCTGCAGGTCGTTGATGAGGAAGCCGCGCCGTGCGTCGCAGGCATGCCGGATCGATTCCTCCTCCACTACCCAGGGAAGGTTGGTCAGCCGGCTCCGTCCTGCGCGGACGGGTCCTGCGACTCCGATGCAGGCCAGGTCTACATCCTTCCGGCCTCCGAGGAACTCCTTCAGGATGGACTCAAACGAAGGGAACTCCTGGCTCGGGTAGGAGCGGACATCGCCGCACGAGAGCCGCGCGCCTTCCGGACGGAAGAGCGCCAGGTTGGTCTTGGTCCCTCCCGCGTCGCCGGCAAGGATCATCGCCTTCCTCCGCCGTCCTTCCGGATCGCGAGCGACGCCGCCGCCTCGTCGGCCAGGAACGTCACTTTCCCCCGCGCAGGGGAAACCTGCGAGGCCGGAAGCGCCGGATCTCCGGAAAGAACGCTGTACAGCGCCTGCGCTTTCTCCGCCCCGCTCACCAGGAAAATGACCTGCGCAGCGGCGGAAAGGACCGGAAGCGTCAACGTCACACGGGAGACCGGCGGCTCTCCGCCTTCCGACGCCACGACCCAGGCGTTGCCCACCGCGGTTTCGGGCATGCCGGGGAACAGAGAGGCGGTGTGTCCGTCCTTCCCGATCCCCAGCAGGATCGCGTCGAACCGGGGAAAACCGCCGGGAGGAACCGGAAACTCGGCGCGCAGCGCCTCCTCGTACCGGCGCGCCCCCTCCGAAGGGCAGGAAAAACCGGTGTCTACGAAGTGAACATGGGACTCCGGGACAGCTGCCCGGGAGAGGAGCGTCTCCTGCAGCATCCTCCGGTTGTTTCGGGGATCCGCCGGAGGAACCCACCGCTCGTCCACCTGGTAAAAATGGACCCGTTCCCAGGGGAATCGCGCACGGTACGGCTCGGCGGAGAGAATCTCGTACGTCCGCCGCGGCGTTTCCCCGCCGGACAGTGCCATGTGGATGCGGGAAGCCGGCTTCCCGCCGCGGGCGAGCACCGCCGCCCGCTCGCGAACGATCCCCCAGAGCCTGCCGGCCGCGGCGCGCGCCAGTTCCTCCGCGGAGGACACGACGAAAAGCCGTTCTGCGTAGGGGTTCTCTCCCCTTCTCACGGACGGCGCCACCGGTCTCTTCCTTCTTCCATGAGCGCATCGGCCTCCGGCGGTCCCCAGCTCCCAGCGGGGTAGAAAACCAGGTCCCGCGAGGGATCTTCCTGCCATCGGCGAAGGAACGGGTCGAGCAGCGTCCAGGACGTCTCGACTTCCTCCTCCCGCGGGAAGAGCGCCGAGTCTCCGTGCATCACGTCGAGCAGGAGCCGTCCGTAGGCCGGGGTGCTCCGCGCGCCGAACGCTTCCCGGTACGTGAAATGGAAATCGACCGGCCGCACGCACACCGCCGGTCCGGGATCCTTGGCCCCGATCCGCAGGGAGATTCCCTCCTCCGGCTGGATGTTGATGACGAGAAGATTCGATTCCATCTGGCCGCACGCGGTGTCCTCGAACAGCAGCGATGGGGCGGGGTGGAACTGGATCGCAATCTCGGAAACCTTTCTCGCCATCCGCTTCCCCGTGCGAAGGTAGAAGGGGACGCCCGCCCAGCGCCAGTTGTCGATCGAAAATTTCATCGCTGCATACGTCTCCGCGAAGGATCCGGGGGAAACGTTCTTCTCCGCGCGGTAGGCGGGGACTTTCTTCCCGTCCATTTCCCCTTCGGCGTACTGCCCCCTGACGCACACTTCCCCTGCCCGCTCCGGACGTACCCGCGCGATCGACTTCAGCAGTTTGAGCTTCTCTCCCCGTACTTCGTCGCCGTCGAGGGAGTGCGGCGGCTCCATCGCCACGAGCGCCAGGAGCTGGAGTAGATGATTCTGGACCATGTCCCGGACCGCACCCGCCTCCTCGTAGAAATCGCCCCTCCCCTCGACGCCGATCGTTTCGGCCACGGTGATCTGGACGTGGTCGATGTAATTGCGGTTCCAAATCGGCTCGAAGATCCCGTTGCTGAACCGGAAGACGAAGAGGTTCTGGACGGTTTCCTTTCCCAGGAAGTGGTCGATCCGGTACACCTGCTCTCCCCGGAACACCGAAAGAATCTCCCGGTTGAGCGCGCAGGCGCTCGCAAGGTCGCGCCCGAACGGTTTTTCGATGATCAGGCGGCGGAAGCCGGGGAGGTCCGAGGAGGGAGCCGCAAGGGCCGCCGACCCGATTCTCCCGACCAGGGAAGCGTAATGTCTCGGGGCAACGGCGGCATAGAAGACGATGTTGCCCGGGATCCCCCGGCCGGAGCACAGGGACCGGATGCGATCCTTCAATCCCGGGTAGCTCGCCGGGTTTTCGAGATCCGCAGGGTGGTAGAAAAGCCTTGCGGCAAACGCATCCCATCGGGCGGCGTCGAACGTCTCCGGGGTCAGCGAATGCGCGGCATCCCGCAACAAGCTCCGGAACGCATCGTCCGAATATGCGGTTCGCGAGACGCCCAGCACCGCAAAGCCTTCCGGGAGGAGATTTTCCTGGTAGAGTCCGAAGAGATCGGGGATGAGCAGGCGCCGGGTAAGGTCCCCCGATGCGCCGAAGATCACCAGCAGGCACGGAGGGGGAGGCCCGATCCACGCCCCCTTGTGGGACTCGTCCGCCGCACCGGTTGCAGCCGTCATCTTTGCTACTCCTTCTCCTTCTTCGGAACCGCCGGATGGACGGCGTGTCCCCCGAACTCGTTGCGAAGCGCGGCGAGCATCCGCATCGCGAAGGAGTTCTCCTGCCGGGAGAGGAAGCGCATATAGAGGGACAGGCCGATCGCGGGCAGGGGCACCCCCGCCTCGATCGACCGCTCCACGATCCACCGCCCCTCGCCAGAATCCTCCACATACGGGGAAAGTCCGGCAAGCCCCGGGTCTCGCGACAACGCGCGGCCGGCCAGCTCGAGCAGCCACGAACGGACCACGCTCCCCCGGTTCCAAAGGGCGGCTATCGCCGGGAGGTCGAGAGGGAAGGGGGCCGTCTGGAGGATCTCGAACCCTTCGGCGTATGCCTGCATCATCCCGTACTCGATCCCGTTGTGGATCATCTTCACGAAGTGGCCGGCGCCGTGAGGCCCCACGTAAGCGAACCCTTCGGGCGGGGCCAGAGTGGCCAGCACCGGCGAGACGTGGCGGAACGCCTCCTCGTCGCCGCCGGCCATCAGGCAGTACCCTTCCGCAAGCCCCCAGATCCCCCCGCTCGTCCCCACGTCCAGGAACCGGATCCCGCGCTCGCCGAGCCGGGTCGCGCGCGGCGGCGCGTCCGTGTATTTCGAATTGCCGCCGTCGATGACGATGTCTCCGGGGGACAGGATCGGCTGGAGGAAATCGATGCTTTCATCCACGGGGGCGCCGGCCGGGACCATGAGCCAGACGACCCTTCGGGGGGAGAGCTTCGCGACGGCATCGGGGAGTGACGCGGCGGCGATGCACCCTTTTTCCCGCGCCGCAGCCTCGACGGCGGCCGGAGACCGGTCGACCGCCACCACCTCGTGCCCGCCGCGCAGCAGCCGGAGGGTCATGTTCAGCCCCATCTTCCCCAAGCCAACCATCGCGATCCGCATGGCGCACCCCCCATCCGGCGGACGTTGTTGATCTCAGGCAATGCCAGCCGACGATAGCCTCCGCTCGATGGCCGCGAGCAGCTTGCGGAAAGAGTCGGCGAAGCTCTCCACGCCGTCCCGCGTCAGTTTTTCGCAGACCGTTTCGAGCCCGATATCGAGGAGCCCGAGGTCGGAAAGGATTGCCCTGGCCTCCGCTTCCCTCCGGGACAGCGTGTCGGCCACGACCCCGTGGTTCCGGAAGGCGTCCATCGTTTGAGGAGGCATCGTGTTGACGGTGAAAGGACCGATCAGTTCCTCGACGTACTTCACGTCCGGATATTTCGGACTCTTCGTCCCGGTGCTCGCCCAGAGGGGGCGCTGCACCCTGGCGCCCTTCGCTGCCAACTCCCGCCACCGAGGCGTGGAAAAGATCGCCTCGAACCTCGCGTAGGCCAGGCGCGCGTTGGCAACCGCAACTTTCCCCAACAGGGAGATCGCGGTCTCCGCCCGGGGCGATCCCGGCCAGCGGAGGACGGTCTCCTCCAGGAGCTTGTCGACGGCGGTGTCCACCCGCGAGACGAAGAAGGAGGCCACCGAGGCCACGCTGCGAGGGTCGCCCCCCGAGGCGATCCGCTTCTCCATCCCCCGGATGTACGCGGCCGTCACCTCCTCGTACCGCTTCACGGAGAAGATGAGCGTTACGTTGACGGGGACCCCGAGGGAGACGGCCTTCTCGATGGCGGGCAGTCCCTCCGCGGTGGCGGGGATCTTGATGAGCACGTTAGGCCGGGAAACCTTGCGGAAGAGCTCCTCCGCCCGTGACGCCGATTTCTGCGCATCGTACGCGAGATCCGGCTCGACCTCGAGCGACACGTATCCGTCGGCCCCGGACGTGGCGTCGTGGACGGGCCGCAGCACGTCGGCCGCCCGACGGATGTCTTCCGTCGCGATTTCGGTATACGCGGCGAGGACGCTCGCGCCCCCGGCGGAAAGCGCCTGGATCTGCTCGTCGTATTCTTGGCCCCCGGAAATCGCCTTCTCGAAGATCGTCGGATTCGAGGTGACGCCTTTGATGCCGTCCTCCGAGACCA
>Ga0209342_10002528_pt1 | contig 19534 bp, 19 predicted proteins | sample RifCSP16_2_FD_184023 | JGI IMG/M metagenome (GOLD analysis project Ga0209342, IMG submission 184023) | Soil microbial communities from Rifle, Colorado - Rifle CSP2_sed 16_2 (SPAdes) (version 2) | ecosystem: Environmental > Terrestrial > Deep subsurface > Rock core/Sediment | place: Rifle... | reverse complement strand
GTTAAAACCCGGCAAGGACTCCCGCCGATGGCGGCTGAAACTCGGTTGGGATGGGTCAAATTCAATCGGCGTCTATCCGGTCAGGCCGCGCGGGATAGCCGTCGTGCGCCTGTCTGCTGACGCGATAGAGCTGGCGAAGGTCATCGATCATCCGTATGCGTGGGAGTGCTGCCGTACTACGGCGATGGAGCGCGTTGGATCGCGATCATGAAGGGCGCGATCAGCCGCAGCGCGTATTTCTTCAGCAGCCACCGGATGATGCGCCGCTACGCGGTTGAAGCGTATTTGCACTGAGCACGGTGCGCCAGACGTTGCGATAAGGAAAGTGCCATGCGGGAAGCAACTCGATCTCTACAAAGTCAGCGCGGCGTTCTTTCGCCGGAGGAACTGCGGAAGATCGACGCGTACTGGCGCGCCGCGAACTACCTGTCCGTGGGACAGATCTATCTCTACGACAACCCGCTGCTGCGCGCGCCGCTCAAGCTCGAACACATCAAGCCGCGCCTGCTCGGTCACTGGGGCACGACGCCGGGTCTCAACTTCATCTACGTCCACTTGAACCGGGTCATCAAAGCGCGCGAGCTCGAGATGATCTATGTCGCCGGGCCGGGGCACGGCGGGCCGGCGCTCGTGGCGAATGTCTACCTCGAAGGTACATACAGCGAGATCTATCCGAGCGTCTCCGAAGACGCCGAAGGGATGAAGAAACTCTTTAAGCAGTTCTCGTTCCCCGGCGGGATTCCGAGCCACGTGGCCCCCGAGACGCCGGGCTCGATCCACGAGGGTGGGGAGCTCGGCTACGCGCTGTCGCATGCCTTCGGTGCGGCATTCGACAATCCGAGCCTCATCGTCGCTTGCGTTGTGGGCGACGGCGAGGCGGAAACCGGTCCGCTCGCGGCGGCGTGGCATTCGAACAAGTTCCTCAATCCCGCCACCGATGGCGCAGTGCTCCCGATCCTGCATCTCAACGGCTACAAGATCGCGAGCCCAGCCGTTCTCGCGCGCATCCCGCGCCAGGAGCTCGAGTCGCTGCTCGTGGGCTTCGGCTATCAGCCGCATTTCGTCGAGGGCGCGGATCCCGCGGTCATGCATCAGCAGATGGCGGCAACGCTCGATGCGGCGTTCGACGAGATCGCGGCGATCCAGCGCGAGGCGCGGACGGCCGGCAGGGCCGCATCGCGTCCGCGCTGGCCGATGATCGTGCTCGTCACGCCGAAAGGGTGGACCGGTCCCAAGGAAGTCGATGGGAAGAAGGCCGAAGGCTCCTGGCGCAGCCACCAGGTGCCCTTTTCCGAGATGGCGACGAACCCCGCGCACGTCACGCTGCTCGAGCAGTGGATGAAGAGCTACCGGCCCGAGGAGCTGTTCGACGCAAACGGACGGCTCGTCCCCGAGCTGCGCGAGCTGGCGCCGGCGGGTAGCCGGCGGATGGGTGCAAACCCGGTCGCGAACGGCGGGATGCTCCTCAAGGACCTCAGGATGCCCGACTTTCGCGACTACGCTGTGGCCGTCCCGCGCCCCGGGCACGCCATCGCAGAAGCCACGCGCGTGATGGGCAACTTCGTGCGCGACGTCATGAAGCTCAACATGGATAAGCGCAACTTCCGCGTGTTCGGGCCGGACGAGACGGCATCGAATCGCCTCGGCGCGGTGTTCGAGGTGACGGACCGCGCCTGGCTCGCCGAGAAGATGCCGTTCGACGATCACCTATCCGCGGACGGGCGGGTGATGGAGATCCTGTCCGAGCACACCTGCCAGGGGTGGCTCGAGGGTTATCTCCTCACGGGCCGGCATGCGCTCTTCTCGTGCTACGAGGCGTTCATTCACATCGTCGACTCGATGTTCAACCAGCATGCCAAGTGGCTCAAAGTGACGAAGGAGATTCCGTGGCGACGGCCGATCGCCTCGCTCAACTATCTGCTCACTTCGCACGTCTGGCGGCAGGATCACAACGGCTTCAGCCATCAGGATCCCGGCTTCATCGACCATGTCGTCAACAAGAAGGCCGACATCATCCGCGTGTACCTGCCGCCGGACGCGAACACGCTCCTGTACGTCGCCGACCGATGCCTGCGCAGCCGCAACTTCGTCAATGTGATTCCCACATGCAAGCAGCCGTCGCCGCAGTGGCTGGACATGGACGCCGCAATCAAGCACTGCAGCGCAGGCATCGGCATGTGGGAGTGGGCGTCGAACGACGCGGGTGGCGAGCCCGACGTGGTGCTCGCCTGCGCCGGCGATGTGCCGACGATCGAGACGCTCGCCGCGACGGCGCTGCTGCGCGAATACCTGCCCGCGCTCAAGGTGCGCGTGGTGAACGTCGTGGACCTGATGACGCTGCAGCCGCGCGAGGAGCATCCGCATGGCCTCTCGGACCGGGATTTCGATGCGCTCTTCACCGCCGACAAGCCGATCATCTTCGCCTACCACGGCTACCCGTGGCTGATCCACCGGCTCACCTATCGCCGCACGAACCACGACAACCTCCACGTCCGCGGCTACAAGGAAGAGGGCACGACGACGACGCCGTTCGACATGGCGGTGCTGAACGACATCGACCGCTTTCATCTCGTCGCCGATGTGATCGATCGTGTGCCGAAGCTCGGATCCATCGCGGCGTACGCAAAGCAGAAGGTCCGCGACAAGCGGATCGAGCACAGGGAGTACATCGTCGAGCACGGGGAGGACATGCCCGAGATCAGGGACTGGACGTGGCCGTTTTGAGGCGGCGCAGGGGTTGACGTGAGAGTCGCTCGAAGGCCCAAGCTCGGCGGGCGCAGAACGTGCGCGGCCCGGGCGAGCGGGTTGCTGAGTTCAGATTGGCCGCCACGGGCTTCGTTTGCGGTAGTGCACCGACTTCGATGGAACGGAGATTCCCGATGCCGACCGTCAACGGTTGCTGGCGCACTGCGATCCGAGCGGATGGCTCGGCCCATGAACTCCCGTTCCACCGTGTGCGTGAGGTGTGCCGGACCCACGAGCTGAGCTGGGGGCGGCCAGCGCGCCGCGCATCGGCCTGATGCGGTTTGATCCTCATCAAGTCCGCCGCCCTCCGCGGCGTTACGCTGCCCTGTGCCGTGCGAAGAACAGGACGTCTGCTGCTCGAGCATCTACGGACTGCAAAGGAGGAGCAATCATGTTCAAGCATCTGCTGATCCCGACCGACGGCTCGACGCTGTCGCGCAAGGCAGTCAAGGCGGGCATCTCTTTCGCCAAGACGATTGGCGCGAAGGTCACGGCGTACTACGCGCTCGAGATGGTCCAGCCCTACATCGTCGCCGACGGGGCGGTCGACATAGCTTCCCTGAAGGCGTTCGAGCAGCGCGCTCGGGAGCGGGGGGAAGAGCACCTGGCGGAAGTGGGGGAGGCTGCTGAGGCCGCCGGCATCGTGTGCGAGGCCTACATCACGAAGCCTGCCACGCCCTACCAGGGCATCGTTCAAGCGGCGAAAAAGAAGAAATGCGACGTGATCTTCATGGCCTCGCACGGCCGCGGCGAGCTCGCCTCGCTCGTCCTGGGCAGCGTGACGCAGAAGGTGCTGGCGCACTCCAAGCTGCCCGTGATGGTGTACCGGTAGTCATGACGGCTCAGAGAGCGCAACCCGATGACCTCGGTGACCGTCGAGGGTTCATCGCCGGGATCGGAACGGCTACGAGCGTTTCGAGAGCAGGAGAGGCGGTATGAAGATGTTCGGATTCGACGCGTACTCGCCGCCGGAGATAGCCGAAAAGGTCGAGACGGTCGGGGTCGCCAAGGCACGGCTGCCGCTGCTCGCGATGACGATGCTCGGCATCGTGGCGGGCGGGTTTATCGGGCTGGGCGCGCTCTACCACACGCTCGTCGCGAGCGACACGCAACTGTCCTTCGTCGCGGTTCACGTCCTCGGCGGTCTCGCCTTTTCGCTGGGTCTGATCCTGGTCGTGATTGCGGGGGCGGAGCTGTTCACCGGGAACAACCTGCTCGTGATGGCGTGGGCCGATCGCAAGATCACGACGAGTGAGTTGCTTCGCAACTGGAGCGTCGTATACATCGCCAACGCGCTCGGCGCGATCGGCCTCGCCGGGATTGTCTTCCTGTCGCAGCACGGCAGCCTCAACGGCGGCGCCGTGGCGGCGGCCTCCGTGAAGATCGCAGCCGCAAAGACGGCGCTGCCATTCGCAGAGGCTTTCTTCAAGGGCGTCCTGGGTAACCTGCTCGTGTGCCTCGCCATTTGGCTCGCGCTCGCGGGGCGGACGGTGAGCAACAAGATCCTCGCCATCGTGCTTCCGATCTCCGCATTCGTTGCAGCGGTTGCGAACATAGCGTTGCCAACATGTACAGCATCCCCCTCGGCATCTTCTTGCGCGACGACACGTCATCCGCGGGGCTTGCCGATATCGCCTCGCTGAACTGGCCGGGATTCCTTGGCAATCTGGTTCCCGTGACGCTCGGCAACATAGCCGGAGGGATCCTGATGGTCGCGGCCGTGTACCACCTGATCTATAACCGGACTCTCAAGGCGAACGTGGTGTCGACGAGGCAGACGACGGACACCCGCTCGTGAGGCCTCATCGATGCCGGCGCCATTGCGCGACGAGGGTTCTCAAGCGGGTCAAGGGGTGACTTGCGATCGGGGACACGTGCCGTCGACAAGGGAGCGAAATGAGCCATCGAAAGCATCTGATCCTCGCCGCCACTGCGTTGGCCGCGATCGTCGCGGTCGCCGCGGCTTACTTCGCCTTCCGTCCCGATGTGCCCGAAGGCATCCTCGACGCGAACGGCCAGGTGCGCGGCACCGAAGTCACGTTGAGCGCCAAGGTGCCCGGCATCGCCGAGGTCATCGCCGTCAAGGAAGGTCAACTCGTAAAGCGGGGCGAGCTCCTTGCCCAGATCGGCGCGCGCGACATCGAGGCGCGGCTCGCCCAGGCGACGGCCGAGCGCGAGGCGGCCAAGGCCCGGCTGCCGGAGCTCGCCGCGCAGATCGCCGCCGTCGACACGGCGATCGAGCAATCCGGGCTGGGCGCGGACCTCGCGCGCGGCACGACCGAGCACGAGATCCACGGCGCGACCGAGGCCGTGGGGCGCGCCGACGCCGAGCTGAAGGTCGCCGAGGCCCAGTGGGAGCAGGACCAGCGCCTCCAGGAGCGGTACGCGGGGCTCGCCGCGCAGGGCTACGTGAGCCAGTCCTACTACGACGACATCCGCACCCGGCACCGCGCCTCCGAGTCGCGACTGCAGGCGGCGCGCAAGGCCCGGGAGGAGGCGGTGGCGGCGAGCCAGCGCGCGCAGGCCGGCTCGCTCGCGGTCGATGTAAAGCGCAAGGATGTCCAGCGGCTCAGGGCCGAACGCGATCGGCTCGTCGCTTCGCGCGGCACGCTCGAGAGGCAAACGGAGGCAGCGGCGGCGCGCGTGACCGAGATCGAAGCGACACTTGCCGACATGCGCATCGTCGCGCCGGCCGACGGGACGGTGATCAACCGGCTCGCCGAACCGGGCGAGCTCGTCGCCGCAGGACGGCCGATCGCCACGCTGATCGACCTCTCCGCGCTCTACGTGCGCGTGTTCATCCCGGAGCGCGAGATCGCGAAGGTCCGGCTCGGCAATCCGGCGCGGATCTACGCTGACGCGTTCCCGCAGGACTTCTTCTCCGGCCGCGTGACCGAGGTCGCGCAGCGCGCCGAGTTCACGCCGAAGGAAGCGCACATGAAGGACGAGCGCGAGAAGCTCGTGTTCGGCGTGAAGGTCGCGATCGAGAACCCGCAGGGCCATCTCAAGCCCGGCATGCCGGTCGACGTGAAGATCAAGTGGCAGGACGAAGCGGCGTGGTGATCCCGCTCGCGCGGGAGCGCGCACGCGGCACACCGGATTCGCTCGGACGGCGGGCGCCGGCGGATCGGGAACCGGTCGTTCGCGTCGATGGCTTGTCGCGGCGCTACGGCGAGGTCTGGGCGCTGCGCGACGTGTCGTTCGAGGTCGGCCGCGGCGAGCTCCTCGGCGTCGTGGGCCCGGACGGCGCGGGGAAGACCACGCTCATCCAGTCGCTGTGCGCGATCCTCGACCCGACGGCGGGCCGCGTCGCCGTCGGTGGGCTCGACAGCGTCGCCGACGCGGCGCGCATCACTGCCACGATCGGCTACGTGTCGCAGGCGTACTCGCTCTATGGCGATCTCACGGTCGCGGAGAACCTGCAGTTCTTCGCCGAGGTGCGGCAGGTGCCGCCGGCGGAGATCGCACGGCGCCGGGAGCGGCTGCTGCGGTTCTCCGGGCTCGGGGGCTTCCTCGACCGGCGGGCGAAGCACCTCTCCGGCGGCATGCAGAAGAAGCTCGCGCTCTCTTGCAGCATCGTCCACGAGCCCGAGCTCGTGATCCTCGACGAGCCGACGCTCGGCGTCGATCCGCTCTCGCGGCGCGAGCTGTGGCGCATGCTCGACGAGTTCCGGGCGGCGGGGAAGACGGTCATCGTCGCGACCTCTTACATGGACGAGGCCGCCCGCTGCGACCGGGTGCTCTTTCTCGCTGGCGGCCGCGTCGTCGCGTGCGACGCGCCGGCGACGTTCGGTACTGACCTCGAAGCCGCGTTCGAAGCGATGCAGGGGCCGCCGCGCGCAACCGCACCGATCCCCTTTCCGCGCCGGCCCGGCTCGGGCGACGCGATCCGGGTCGACGGGCTCACGCGGCGGTTCGGCGATTTCGTCGCGGTGGACAGCGCGACGTTCGGCGTCGCCGCCGGCGAGATCTTCGGCCTGCTCGGGCCCAACGGTTCGGGCAAGAGCACGCTGATCAGGATGCTCTGCGGGATCCTTCCGGCCTCCGCCGGCGTCGCACGCGTCGCCGGCGTCGACGTGACGGCGGCGGCCGAGTCGGCGCGCGCGCGGATCGGCTATATGTCGCAGCGCTTCTCGCTCTATCTCGACCTCACGGTCGACGAGAACATCGCGTTCTTCGGCGCGGTCTACGGGCTCGAACCCGAAGCGCTGCAGACTGCGCGTGACTGGATCGTCGCGATGGCGGGGCTCGACGGGCGTGGCCGCACGCTCGTAAAGACGCTCTCCGGCGCGCTGCGGCAGCGCCTCGCCCTCGGTTGCGCGGTGCTTCACCATCCTGACGTGCTCTTTCTCGACGAGCCGACCTCGGGCGTGGACCCGGCGTCGCGCGCGGCGTTCTGGCGTCTGATCGCCGCGATCGCGGACACGGGCACCGCCGTGCTCGTGACGACGCACTATCTGCGCGAGGCGGAGGCCTGCGACCGCGTCGCCTTCATCGATGCCGGGCGGATCCTGGCGATCGACCCGCCGGCGAGCTTGCGTGCGCGCTACGGCGCCGCGACCCTCGAGGAGGCATTCCTCAACGCGATGGGCGCGCCCGCATGATCCTGGCCGCGCTCATCCGCAAGGAGTTCGTGGAGATCCGGCGCGACCCGGTGACGCTCGCGCTCGCCGTCGTCATGCCGCTCGTGCTGCTGTTCCTGTTCGGCTACGGCATCTCGCTCGATGTCGAGGACGTCCGCCTCGCCGTGCTCGACCACGACCGCTCGCAGGCGTCCGCGGAGCTCGTCGAGCGCTTCACTTCCAGCACCTATTTCCGCCGCGTCGCCGACCCGAGGTCGCCCGGCGAGGCGGCCGACGCCCTCGACCGGGGGCGCGCGACGGTCGTGCTCGTGGTGCCGCCGGAGTATTCGCGCGATCTCGCGCGCGGGCGTCCGGCGTCGGTGCAGGTGCTCGTCGACGGTTCGTTCTCGGTCATCGGGCTCATCGTGTCCAACTACGTCAACACGATCGTGAGCGAGCACTCGATGGGCCTCGCGCGGCGCGCGCTCGCCGTGCGCGGCGTGGCGGCGCCGCCCGAAGTCAGGGTCGCGACGCGGGTCTGGTACAACGCGCCGATGAAGACGGTGAACTACATCGTGCCGGGGTTGTTCGCGGTGCTGCTGCTCGCCTTTCCGCCGATGCTGACCGCGCTCTCGATCGTGCGCGAGAAGGAGCGCGGCACGATCGAGCAGGTGTACGTGTCGCCGATCCGGCCGGCGGTCTACATCCTCGGCAAGATCCTGCCGTACGCGGCGATCGCCTTCGGCGAGATGCTGCTCGTCCTCGCCGTCGGGACGCTATGGTTCGAGATCCCCCTCCGCGGGAGCCTCGCGCTGCTCCTCGCCGCGTCGCTGGTCTACGTGTTCGTGACGGTCGGCATCGGCGTGTTCGTGTCGACCTCGACGCACACCCAGGTGGCGGCGGTGTTCCTCTCGCTCGTCGCGACGCTCATGCCCTCGGTGCTGTTCTCGGGGTTCCTGTTCCCGATCGCCACCATGCCGTACGTGATGCAGCTCTACACCTACGCCTTCCCGGCGCGCTACTTCACCGACGTCAGCCGCGACCTGTTCCTCAAGGGCGTGGGGCTGGAATACATCTGGGGGAACCTCGTGCTGCTCGCCTTGTACGCCGCCGTGCTCTTCGCTGCGGCGAGCCTGCGGTTCCGCAAGAAAGTCGCGTGATGCGCCGACTCGCCGCAGCGGTCCGCAAGGAGTTCCTGCAGTTTTGGCGCGACCGGATGCTCGTCGCTCTCGTGGTGTTCATCTATACGGCGGATCTCGTCATCTGCACGCTCGCGCTGACGTTCGACGTCAAGAACCTGACGCTGGCGGTGTTCGACCAGGATCGCACGCCGCTCTCCGCACGGCTCGTCGAGCGGTTTACCGCCACGGACTACTTCGGCCGGCTGGTGACGGTCGAGCGGTTCGGCGAGATCGACCGCCTGCTCGACAAGGGGGAAGCCGACCTCGCGCTGGTGATCCCTCCGGACTTCGCCGGTCGAGCCACTGCCGGCGCACCCGCGGAGGTGCAGGTGCTGCTCTCGGGGGTCAACTCGAACACGGCCAACGCGGCGCGGGGCTACGTCAACGTGATCATGGAGCGCTTCGGCCACGATCTGCTCGCGCAGGCCGCGGCGGCGCGCGGCATCACGACCGAGCTGCCGAGCGTGGTGCCGGAAGTGCGCATCTGGTACAACCCGCAGCTCGAGTTCAAGCACTTCATGGCGGTGTCGATGATCGTGGTCGCGTCGCTGATGGTGGGCTTGATCACGACCGCCGCGAGCCTCGTGCGGGAGCGCGAGACCGGGACGATCGAGCAGCTCATCGTGACGCCGCTGCGTGTGGAGGAGATCATCCTCGCGAAGGCCGTCCCGCCGTTCGTGATCTCCATGGCTTCCCTCGTCCCGAGCGTGCTCATCGCGATGGGCTTCGGCGTGCCGGCGCAGGGCGCGCTCGGCCTGTTCCTGGCTGCCTCGGTGCTGTCCCTCGTCGCGTCGATGGGGATCGGCGTGTTCATCGCCGGCTTCGCGGCGAGCCTGCAGCAGGCGCTGCTCATCGGGTTCTTCGTGATCTTCCCGCTCATGTTCCTGTCGGGCACCACCGTACCGGTCGAGAGCATGCCGCGGGCGATGCAGATCCTGTCGCTCGCCAGCCCGACGCGCTATTACATGGAGATCGCGCTCGGGACCCTGCTCAAGGGCGTGGGCTGGACGGTGCTGTGGCCCCAGCTCGTCGCGCTCGCGGCGATCAGCCTCGCGGTCGCCGCGGCCGGGTGGGCGCGGCTCGCGCGCGGCGGTGCGCTCGGCGCGAATGCCTAGCCCCGCACTGAACGGTGGCGCCGTCGGGGGCGCGGGCGTGCTCTGGTATCGGGACTGGGCTTTCTGGCAGGCATTCCACCTCCCGGGCATCGGGATCGCGAACCTGCTCTGGGAGCTTGCGCAACTGCCGCTCTTCATGCGCAGCCTGGTCGCTACTTGCTCGGCCACACGGGGAACCTGCGTTGACGCTGGCTCACCGGTGTCAAGCGAGCGTCGCTTGAAGCGCGCAGGCATTTCGATGCGCGCTGCTTAAAGCAGCCGGCGGATCATCACGGTGAGCTCGCGGTCCGGGCTGTCCCACAGCTGCACGAAGTAATCCCGGCCGGGCTCGAGCGCATACAACCCGCTCTTGAACTGTGTTCCGCAAACAGTCAGCCATTTGAAGCTCTGCGGCGCAACGAGCCGTGGAGGTTTCGCCTCGGCGAGATCCGCCCACGCGGTCGAGGCGACGAGAACCGCGTAGGTCCCGTTCCCCTCGACCCGAAAGGGCACGAGACCGGCGAATCTCGCTCCGGATTTCTCCTGCCGTCCCGGCTTGACGAGCGGTGACACAGCGCGCAAACCGTGCAGCCGGACGTTGAGCACGGGACCGACGGCGGCCGGCGTGCCATCGAGGCTGCCCAAGGCGCGCGCTTCGACGTGGACCGGCTTCGCGGCGAATTGACCGCAGTCGATCGCAGCGGGAACAGCGGCCTGCAGTGCCTCGGCGCGCCGCGCGGCTTCGTCGGCGGGCCCGGGCGCCGTGCAGCCGGCGATCGCGAGGAGCCCCGCCAGCGACGCGCTGCGAGCGGCTCGTTTCATCGCAACTTCCCCCCGCCGTTCGAGCGGCGTGCTCAGGCGGCCGCCGGGGCCGGCACGTTGCGCCCGACGCTCAGGATCGCGTCGAAGAAGATCCGCGGTCGGCCGCGCAGCGAGTTGAAGAAGATCAACGTCACGCTGACCGCCATCGCCGCCATCGCCCAGATCGGATGGACGAGCCCGGTCGCGGCGAGCGGCACGCCGAGGCCGTTGAACGCGACCGCGAGGCACACGTTCTGCACCATCTTGCGGTAGCTCCAGCGGCTGACCTCGCGCGCGTCGAGCACCGCCTCCAGCCGGTTGTTCAGGATGATGATGTCGGCCGAGTCGATGGCGATGTCGGTGCCGCTGCCCATGGCGATGCCGACGTTCGCCTGCATCAGGGCCGGCGCGTCGTTGATGCCGTCGCCGACCATCGCGACCCTGCCGGCCTGCTGCAGCTCTCGCACCAGTTCCGCCTTCTGGTGCGGCAGCAAGCCCGCGTGTACCTCGTCGATTCCCGCGTCGACGGCGACGCGCCTGGCCGCGGCCTCGTTGTCGCCGCTCACGAGCAGCGTGCGCACGCCTGCGCGCCGCAGCGCCGACACCGTGACGGCCGCGCCCGGACGCAGCGCGTCGCCGAACGCGAGGAGACCTAGCAGACGCCGCGCGCGCGCGACCGCGACCACGGTACGACCTGCCTTCTCGAGCATGCGCAGGCGCTCGCGCAGCGCGTCGAGCGGCACTCCGTTCTCCTCGAGGAAGCGCGGGTTCCCGACGAGAATCTCTTCGCCTGCGCGCTGCGCGCGAACGCCGCGCCCCGGCACCGCCTCGAAGGCCTGGAGCTCGGGCGGCGCGATGCCGCGCTCGAGCACGGCCGCCATCACCGCCTTGGCGAGCGGGTGCTCGGACGCGGCCTCGGCCGCCGCGGCGACGCCGAGGAGCTCGGCTCTTGAGGTGCCGACCGCCTCGAGCTCGCGCAAGGCGGGCTTGCCCTCCGTCAGCGTGCCGGTCTTGTCGAAGACCACGTGGGTGGCGAGGCGAAAGCCCTGGAACGCCTCGCCCGTGCGCATGAGAATGCCGCGCTCCGCCGCCTCGCCCGCGCCGCGCACGATGGAGAGCGGCGCCGAGATGCCGAGCGCGCACGGGTAGCCCATCACCAGCACCGTGAGTCCCGCGAACACCGCACGATCGATGTCGGGCGCTCCGCCGGCGAGCATGGGGAGAATCAGCCAGCCCAGGACGGCGGCAGCGGCGAGCGAGAGCACCGCCGGCGCATAGACCTTCAGCACGCGGTCGACGAGATGGAGCATCCCCGGCTTCAGCGCGCGCGCGTCCTCGACCTCGCGGGCGACGCGCCGCAGAAAGCTCGCTTCGCCGACCGCCGAGACCCGCACGAGCAGCGTGCCGAGGCCGTTCAGCGAGCCGCCGATCACCGCGTCGCCGGCGGCGCGCTCGACCGGCAGCGGCTCGCCGGTGACAAGCGACTGATCGACCGCGGAGCGTCCTTCAAAGACTGCCCCGTCCACCGGGATGCACTCGCCGGGGCGCACGCGCACTAGGTCGCCGATGATCACCGCCTCGATGCCGACCTCGGTCTCCCGCCCGTCGCGCAGCACCCGCGCGGTCTCGGGCTGCAGCGCGAGCAGGCGCCGCACGGCCTGCGAGCTCCGCGTCTTGACGATCAGCGACAGCCACTCGGAGAAGATGTGGTAGTTGCACACCATGACGGCGACGCAGAAGAACGGCGCCGTCGGAAAATCCGGCCCGCCCGCGACAAGCCCGTACCCGCCGCCCGCGAGCCCGGCGAAGGCTGCCGCTTCGAGCAGCACGTGCTGGTTGACGATGCCGCGCCGCACCGACTGCCACGCCATCGCGAGGATGTGGTGGGCGAGGACGAACACCACCGCGACGGCCAGAGCTGCGGCGAGCCACGCGTCCAGGCCCGCGAGCCGACCCGTAGCCTTGAGCCAGAACAAGGCCAGGACCAGCGCGAAAGCGCCCGCCGTCCCTGTGACCGCCCTGCCGAGCCCCGAGGAGCGCAGCACGAGGAACACGAAGCCGAGCAAGCACAGCGCCACGAAGGCTTCGAGCACGGCGTACCAGACATCGCCGGGGCGAGAGATGAGCGTCAGGGACCCGAGACTGAAGACCGTCGCGAGGAGGAAGCGCCGGCCTTCGTGCGCGAGCAGCCGCTCCTGCTCCTCGAAGGGCTCGAGCTTCCGCGGGTCGGAGATGACATACCCCATGTCCCGCAGCGTCGCGAGCAGCTCGCTCGGCGACACGCGCGCCGGGTCGTACTCGACGAGCGCCTGCTCGTGCGTGAGGCTCACCGCGACCTTGTCCACGCCCGGATGCCGTCCGAGCGCCTTCTCGATCGTGCCGGTGCAGAGCGAGCAGTGCATGCCGGCGATGCGCGCCCGGATGCGCGCGCGGTCGGGACGGCTCGCCGGCTCGTGGGTCCAGAGGGGAAGTGCGGCTTCGGCGGTGTTGCTCATGGGTCACCCCGGATGGCGGGTCATGGGCTCACCCTAGCAGCCGTACCACGATACCGAGTCAAGGGCTAGCGCAGCTCGACGAACAGCCCGAACCAGACCGACCAGAGGCCGAGCGCGACCATCAGCACGCCGGTCCAGCGTGGCATGCGCCCCGTGAGGCTCGCGAGCCGGTCGAGCGCACCCTGCGCGCGCTTGAAGAGCACCGCGACGACGAGCGGCAGCGACAGCGCGAGCCCGAACAGCGCGAGCGAAACGAAGCCGCCCGCAGCGCCGCCCGCCGTCGCCCCCGCCGCTGCTGCCGCAAGGAGCGCGAGCAGCAGCGGCGCTGCGCACGCCGGGATGTTCAAGCCGAAGAGGAGCCCGAGCGCCGCCGAGACCCGGAGATCGCCGACCCGGGCGAGCCGCGGGCCGATGGTGCGCATCAGCGGGCCGATGCGTCCGGCGAGGTAGAGGACGCCGATCGCGAGATAGACGAGCCCGAGCACGAGCCAGCCCGCTTTCTGGAATGCGAGGAATGCGGCGCCGATGACGGCGGCGGCCGCGCCCATCAGCCCGATGAACCCCGCGCGAGTGACGGCGAACGCGGCGACCTGCCCCACCTTCACCCTGGCGGGCTTGCCCTCCATCAGCTTGATGAAGAGCAGCGTCGAGCCGATCGAGCACGGCTCGACGAAGCCGAACAGGCCGAGCCCGATCGGCAGCAGAAAGGTCGCGGCGGCCTCTGCGCCGCTCACGAGGCCGCGGCCCCCGGCGCGATCGCGACGCGGTAGCCCGCTTTCTCGATCGCGGCGGCGAGCCGCGCGGGATCGGTGGCGCCGGGGTCGTAGAGGATCCGCCCGCTGCCCGCGGCGTACGAGACGCTCGTCGCGTTCACGCCCGGCTCGCGCGTGAGCAGGGCCTCGATCGTGCTTGCGCAGCCGTCGCAGTGCATGCCTTCGATCTTGAGCTCGAGCGATTTCATGTGCTTGCTCCTTGCGTTGCGCCGCCGCGTCGGCCGCGCGGCGGTCCCAGCGGGCTCGGCGAGGGACTCGAGGATCGTGCAGCTGGCGACTGCGCCGCTGCCGGGGCAGGCGGCGACGAGCTTCGCGAGCGCGCCGTGGATGCGCTCGAGCTCCGCGAGCCGGCCCTCGACGTCTGCGAGCTTCGCCGCGGCCCGCGTGCGCACGGCAGCGCAGTCGGTCCCGGGCGCGACTCGCAGCGCAAGCAGGTCGCCGATCTCCTTCAGCGTGAAGCCGAGCACCTGCGCTTGGCGGATGAACCGCAGCCGCGCGACGGTCTCCTCCGGATAGGTCCGAAACCCGGTGCCTGGCCGCGGCGGCCGGCGCAAGAGGCCGCGCCGCTCATAGAACCGGACCGTCTCGACGCCGACCCCCGCGCGCCGCGCGACCGCACCGATGGTGAGCGCCGACATGTGGACCCTCCGTGGGCGATCGTGTACCCCGTACCATGGTACGGAGGCAAGCCCCACGCGGCACCCGCGCGGGAACATCGCCCGTCAGTCGGAGTCAGCGACGAGCGCTTCGATCAGGGGACAGCCCCTTCCCTGTCCGCCGCGCGAGCACTGTTCGACCAGGCGCTCGAGCGCCGCGCGGATCGCGCCAAGCTCCTCGATCTTGCGCTGCACCAGCCCGAGCTTCCTTTCGCCGAGCACCCGGGTCTCGGCGCAGTGCTCGCCATCCGCGAGCTGGAGCAGCGCGGCCACCTCCTCGAGCGAGAACCCGAGCGACTGCGCGCGCTTGATGAAGCGCAGCCGGCGCAGCGTCTCCGGCGGGTACCGCCGGATCGAGCCGTGCGCCCGCGGCGGGCGCGGCAGCAGGCCGATCCGCTCGTAATACCGGACCGTCTCGACGTTCACGCCGACGGCGCGCGCGAGCGCACCGATCGTCGCCTGTGAGGTCGCTTCGTCGTTCGCCATCGTGACCTTCCTTGGATCGACGGGCCGTGCCGTGGTTCTCGGCCGGGCCGCGCCCGACGGTGTCCCCACTTGCTCCCGTACCCGGCTCCGGGGTTACGTTACCGTCCGTCCGCCGGATGTGGAAGGAGTCGCCTCATGACGCATGATCCCTCGGCCTCGCTCGCGGCGCGCGCCGCGCCGGATGCTCGCGCGGCGCCACCCGAGCCGTCGGCCGCCGTGCCGCTCGCCGCAGGCGGCCTGGCCAGCGTGCTCGCCTCGGTCTGCTGCGTCGGCCCGCTCGCGCTCGTGCTCGCGGGCGTCGGCGGCGCGTGGGTGGGCACGCTGCAGGCCTTCGCCCCGTACCAGCCGTTCTTCCTCGCCGCTGCGGCGGTCGCGCTCGCCTTCGCCTGGCGGCGCATCCATCGCCCTGTCACGGCCTGCGCACCGGGCGAGGTGTGCGCCGTACCTTCCGTCCGGCGCGGCCAGAAGATCGCTTTCTGGCTTGTCGCGCTGCTCGTGCTCGTGTCCGGCGCGTCGCCGTACTTCGCACCGCTTTTCTACTGAGGTCCGCATGACAAAGCCACTTGCCCTCGTCCTGGCCGCCGCGCTGTTCGCCGCGGCGAGCACGCTGAACGCCGAGCCGCGTACGGTCACGCTCAAAGTCTCGAACATGACCTGCCCACTGTGCCCGATCACGGTGAAGAAGGCGATCACCAAGGTGCCCGGCGTGCTCGACGCCAAAGTCGACTACGACACCGAGACCGCCGTGGTGCGCTTCGAGACCGAGAAGACGACGATCGACGCGATTGCCGCAGCGACGGCCAACGCGGGTTATCCGTCCAAGCCGCTGCGCTGAGGCTCGTCATGGCGAGCCGCGGACTGCTCGGAGTCGGTATCGGCGGCTCGGTCGTCACCGCGATCTGCTGCTTCACCCCGGCGCTTGCGATCCTCCTCGGCGCGCTGGGCCTCGCCGCGTGGCTCGCCTGGCTCGACTACGTGCTCGTGCCGCTGCTCCTCGTCTTCCTCGGTCTCACCGTGTACGCGCTGCGCGCCAAAGCCACGCCCGCCTGCGCCCCGATCCCCGCTGACGCCGAGCCGAAGCGATGAGCACCGTCGTCCTCGCCGTCGAGGGCATGACCTGCGATCACTGCGCGCGCACCCTCGAACGCGCGCTCGGGGCGGTCGACGGCGTCACGCGCGCCGCCGTGGCGTACCCGTCGGCCACCGCGCGAGTCGAGACCGATGGCGGTGTTCCGGACGCGGCGCTCCTCGATGCGGTTCGGGCGAAGGGCTATCGCGCGCGGCTGTCTTCCGCGCCGCGCGGAGACGCCGATGCGCCGACGGCGAGCGCGCTCCGCATCGCGATCGTCGGCAGCGGCGGCGCGGCGCTCGCCGCAGCGATCCAGGCCGCCGAAACCGGCGCGCAGGTCACGATGGTCGAGCGCGGCACGACCGGGGGCACCTGCGTCAACGTCGGCTGCGTGCCGTCCAAGATCGCGATCCGCGCGGCGCAGGTCGCGCAGACGCGCCGCCGCAGCGGGTTCGACGCCGGCATCGCGCCTGCCGCGCCGCGGATCGACCGCGCCGCGCTTCGCTCCCAGCAGCAGCAGCGCATTGCAGAGCTGCGCGAGGCGAAATACGAGCGCCTCGTCGCCGAGAACCCCAACATCAACCTGCTGCACGGGGAGGCGCGGTTCCGCGATCCGCACCGCCTCGTGGTGCGCCTCGCCGGCGGCGGCGAACGGGTGCTCGACTTCGATCGGGCGCTCGTCGCCGCGGGCGCTTCGCCGGCGATTCCCGACGTGCCCGGGCTGCGCGCGACGCCCTACTGGACTTCGACCGAGGCGCTCGACGCCGAGCGGCTGCCCGAGCACCTGCTCGTCTACGGCGGCTCGGCGGTCGCGCTCGAGCTCGCGCAGGCATTCCTGCGATTCGGGAGCCGCGTGACGCTCATCGCTCGATCGACGCTGCTCTCACGCGAGGATCCGCTCGTAGGCGCCACGCTGAAGGCGATCCTCGAAGAGGAGGGCATGCGGATCCTCACCGGCGCGTCGGTGCAGGGAGTCTCTTACGAGAACGGCCGCTTCGCGCTCGACGTGCACGGGGCGGACCTCGTCGGCGATCGGCTGCTCGTCGCGACCGGCCGGCGGCCGAACACCGACGGCCTCGGCCTCGAGGCGGCCGGCGTACGCGCCGACGGACGCGGCGCGATCCTCGTCGACGAGCGGATGGGCACGTCGGCCCCGGGGATCTACGCCGCGGGCGATTGCACCACCCAGCCGATGCACGTCTACGTCGCCGCGGCGGCCGGCACGCGCGCCGCGATCAACATGACCGGCGGCGAGGCGGCGCTCGATCTGTCGATCGTGCCGGCGGTCGTCTTTACCGATCCGCAGGTTGCTACGGTCGGTCTCTCGGAAGACGCGGCGCGGACGCGCGGCCTTGCCGTCGAGAGCCGCACGCTCGCGCTCGAGCACGTGCCTCGGGCGCTCGTCAGCTTCGACACCCGCGGGTTCGTCAAGCTCGTCGCCGAAGCCGGGACGGGGCGGATCCTGGGCGCGCAAGCGGCCGCCGCGGAGGCAGGGGATCTCATCCAGTCGGCTGCGCTCGCGATCCGCGCCGGGATGACGGTGGAGGCGCTCGGGGCCGAGCTCTTCCCATACCTCACCATGGTCGAAGCGCTGAAGCTGTGCGCGCAGACGTTCACCAAGGACGTCGCGAAGCTTTCCTGCTGCGCGGGTTGAGGGCAAACGAATGTCGCAGGCGAGACCCACGGTCGAAGTCCTCTCCGACCGGCTCCTCGGCGTCTTCCCGGCGCTCGACGCTGACGATCGGCGGCTCTCGCTCGCGCTCTACCGGCGGCTCGCCGAGGGCGCGCCGGTCGCGCTGCCGGCGCTCGCGGCCGAGCTCGCCATGCCGCGCGCGGAAGTGGAGCGGCGCTTGGCCGCCTGGCACCGCCGTCCCCGCCGGCGGTCGCGGAAGCGGGACCGGACGGGGTGCATCGTGCAAGCGTCACGCTGGACAGCTATTCCTTCACGCCCGCCCACCTGATCGTTCAGGCGGGCAAGCCGGTGGAACTGACTCTCACCAGCGCGGCGACCGTCGTCCCCCACAACCTCATCCTCAAGGACCCGGCCGCCGGGCTGTCGGTAGCGCCGGACGTGGGCCCGCGCGAAACCGCAAAGGTCAGCTTCACGCCGACGAAGCCGGGCACCTACGTGTTCTACTGCGACAAGAAGCTGCTCTTCTTCCCGAGCCACCGCGAGCAGGGCATGGAAGGCCGCCTGGAGGTGCGGCCGTAACTCCCGGCCGATTCGACCCGGCGACGGCGCGCAAGGCGCGGTACATTCGCGGCCTGGTTGTCCGTCGCTTGGAGGGTTGAGTGGATCGCAGCCGCCGTCTCGTGCTCCTCGGTGTGGTCATCGTGCTGGGGGCGATGCTGTTGCTGATGCTCTGGAGGGGCCGGGACGCGCCGCCGCCGCAGCGCGCGGAGCCGAGCCCGCCGGCGACTCAGCCTGAGGCAGCGCCGACGCCTCCGGTGCCGGCGCGGGTCGTCGACACGGTTCCCGGCATGCCGCCGGTCACGAACCCGGACAACCTGTACAGCGACACCAGCGCCGACCGGCTGAGTCCGGGAGTGGCCGGCGCGCTCCCGCGCATCTACGTGCCCAACCGTCAATCGAACGACGTGTACGTGATCGACCCGGTCGAGCTGAAGGTCGTCGATCGGTTCCGCGTCGGCATCAACCCGCAGCACGTCGTCCCGTCGTGGGACCTCAAGACGCTGTGGGTGACCAACAACGCCGAGGGGCGCACCGACGGCACCCTGACGCCCATCGATCCGACGACGGGCAAGCCGGGGAAGAGCATCCCAGTGGACGACCCGTACAACATGTACTTCACGCCCGACGGCCGATGGGCGATCGTGGTCGCCGAGGCCCGGAAGCGGCTCGACTTCCGCGATCCGCAGACCATGGAACTGCAGCGCTCGCTCGCCGTGCCGCAGTGCGCCGGGATCAACCACGCCGACTTCTCGATCGACGGCCGCTACGCGATCTTCACCTGCGAGTTCAAGGGGATGCTGGCGAAGATCGACTTCGTGGATCGGAAGGTGCTCGGGTATCTCACGCTCTCGCGGGGCGGCATGCCGCAGGACATCCGCATCTCGCCCGACGGCAAGGTCTTCTATGTCGCCGACATGCACGCCGACGGTGTGCACGTGATCGACGGCGACAACTTCGTCGAGGCCGGGTTCATCCAGACCGGCCCCGGAACGCACGGGCTCTATCCCAGCCGCGACGGGACGAAGCTCTACGTCGCCAACCGCGGCTCGCACAAGGTGTACGGTCCTCCGCGCGGCCCCGGGAGCGTTTCCGTCATCGATTTCGCGACGCGCACGGTCGTGGCCACGTGGCCGATTCCCGGCGGCGGGAGTCCCGACATGGGCAACGTGAGCGCCGACGGGAAGGTGCTGTGGCTCTCGGGCCGGTTCGACGATGTCGTCTACGCCATCGACACCACGACCGGGGAGGTGAAAAGCGTCCCGGTCGGCAAGGAGCCGCACGGCCTCACCGTCTGGCCCCAGCCGGGGCGCTACTCGCTTGGCCACACCGGGAACCTGCGCTGATCGGGTGATGCCGCGGCGCTGAGGGATCGCCCCGAGGGCCGGGCACCGCCGGGCCGACGTAGACTCGACCGATGCGAAACTTCGCTTACTACGCCGCGGCCGCGTTCTTCGAGATCGCCGGCTGCTTTGCGTTCT
>Ga0209342_10002526_pt1 | contig 19538 bp, 14 predicted proteins | sample RifCSP16_2_FD_184023 | JGI IMG/M metagenome (GOLD analysis project Ga0209342, IMG submission 184023) | Soil microbial communities from Rifle, Colorado - Rifle CSP2_sed 16_2 (SPAdes) (version 2) | ecosystem: Environmental > Terrestrial > Deep subsurface > Rock core/Sediment | place: Rifle... | reverse complement strand
AGCATCGCGACGCCGACCACTGGAGCCGGAGCGGGATGATGAAGCTCTTCTTCTTCGGCATCGGCGCGGCGACGATCGCGACCGGATTCGCGCGGAGCCCCGTCGAGCTCGCGATCGGCCTCACCGCGATCGGCGTGTTCGCGGCGATCTACCACCCGGTCGGCATCGCGATGCTGGTCTCGAACCAGCCCCGGCTCGGCCGCACGCTGGGCGTGAACGGCGTCTACGGCAACGCCGGGCTCGCGTTCGCCGCGCTCCTCACCGGGGCGCTCGCCGATCTCGCGGGCTGGCGCGCCGCCTTCTTCGTGCCCGGCCTCGCGTGCATCGCGGCGGGGTTCGGCTTCGTCAGGGCGAGCCGCGGGGTCGCGCTCGGCAAGGGCACCGCCAGGAAAGCCGAAGCACGCCTGCCGCGGGCCTTGCTCGCGCGGGTGTTCCTGACGGTCGCCGTCGCCACCGCGTGCGGCGGGGTGATCTTCAACGCGACGACGGTGTCGATGCCGAAGGTGTTCGCCGAGCGGCTGAGCGCGCTCACCGACACGAACTTCGGGATTGGCCTGCTCGTGTGCGTGACCTACCTGATCGCGGCGATGGCCCAGCTCGTGGTCGGTTGGTGGATCGATCGCCGGCCGATCAAGGTGGTGTTCGTCGCGGTCGTGGCCGCGCAGGTGCCGCTCCTGCTTGCCGCCGGCTCCCTCTCCGGCTACGCGATGCTCGCGGTCGCGATCGGGATGATGTTCTTCGTCTTCGGCCAGATCCCGATCAACGACGCGATGATCGCGCGCTACACCGCCGAGGAGTGGCGGGCACGGGCCTACGGGGTGCGCTATGTGATGTCGTTCGGCGGGAGCGCGACGGCCGTGCCGCTCGTCGCCTGGGTGTACAGCGCCTACGGCGACTTCCAGCCGCTCTACGCGTTCCTCGCCGCGCTGGCGGTGCTGACCTTTGCCTTCGCGCTCGCGTTTCCGGGCGAGCGCGCCGTGCCGCGGCCAGTGCCGGCCTGAGCGGCGGCGGCCTCGCGCGAGTTCAGGTCGACTGCCTGGGCATCGGACGCGCGTCGGCGGGTCGCGGCTTGAACGGGTTATTCGCTTTAAGCCACGCGCGCGCCGCGGCCTTTGACTTCTCGTCGATCGCGGCGATCCGCTCCGAGCGCGGATCCAGATGAAGCGCCAGCGCGAGCGCGCGGGTGCGCTCCCGGCCCGGTTTCGAGTGCTTCGCCTCATAGGCGTACGCCCACGCCGCCCACGGCTCGAAGAGCTGGAACCGGCGCGCCCAGTCGAGCCCGATCTGCGCGTACTCCGCGCGCCCGGTCTCCTCGGCGAGCAGCTCGCAGATTTCGGCGAACTCGTACTCCGGTGTCAGGAACCGATCGCGCGTATCCGGCAGATTCGCACGGGCCGCGACCAGCCGCCGCTCGGCGGTCGCGTGATCGCCGGCAAGCGCGGCGAACACGGCTTCGGCGAGGTGGACGTCAAAATGGTCCGCGTAAGTCTGCAGCTTCGGATTATTCCGGTCGTAGGTCTCGCGTGCGCGCTCGACCTTTCCCGCCTTCGCCGCCGCGATGGCGAAATAGGGCAAGAGCGCCTCGCTGCCGTGCGACCAGTGGATCGGGAGCTCGAGCATGACAGTCTGGAACTTCGGGGGCGGCGGATCGCCGACTGCGAGCAGCTTCTCGAAGTCGCGGTTCCGGGACGCGCGGTAGCCGTCGAACAGCGACTCGTGGATCGACCGCACGCGGTCGGTCTGCGCGATCCGCGCCTTCGCCTGCTCGGGCGGAAGCCGGAAGATGCGCTCGTAGAGCAGCGTCAGCGCTTCGTCCGCGGAGGCGAGCGACCGGTCGAGCATTGCCACCTGGAAGACCACGCCCGGAAGGTAATGGCTACGGGCGCCGGCGTCAGCTCCCGATTTCTCCAGCTCGCCCATCCAGCGCGCCAGCGCTTCGCCGTCGGCGCCGGCCATCTTCAAACCCACGCCTGCGCTGCGCCACGGGTCGAACAGTCGCGTTCGGCGCCTCTCGTCGCCGAAGACCCCCCAGGCGAGCTCCGGCTCCCCCCGCGCGAAGAGGAACGAGGCGTACTGGCGCATCGTGCCCGGCTGGCGATAGCGACGCGCCGCGATTGAAAGCCACTGCACGGCGTCGTCGAAGCGGCCCTCGATGATCGCCACGCGGTATTGACCGAGCATGCTGGCGCCGGAGCCGTCGCGGTTCTCGGCCGCGATCCCCAGCAACGGCTTGGCCTCGAGGGCTGCGCCGCGGAGCGCCAGCAGATAGCCGATGCCGTAAGCGTCGTTCGAATCGCCCACGGTAAATGCCCTGCGTTCCTGCGCGAAGCGGGGGTAGGAGAGCGCAATCCGGGCCGCGGCCTTCGCGTCGTCGCGTTCGAGCGCGAGCAGCGCGCTCGCCTTGTACGCGTCGAACTGGTTCGGTGCGAGGCGCATCGCTTCGGCGAGCACTGACTGGGCCGCGGCCGAGTCGTCTCGGCTCCGGTGATAGCGCACCAGCGCCGTGGTCCGTTGCGCGCTCCCGATGAACCGGGCGGCGATCTCCTTCTCGAGCGCCGCGGCGTCGTGCGCGCGCCGGAACCGCTGCAGGGACTCATGCAAGCGCGTGCACGGGCCGACGTCGAACACGGCGTACTCACAGTCTTGCCGGCCGTGCGCCACGACGATCGCTTGCCGACGCTCCTCCGCCACCGCGGCGGAATCGGGAGTGGCGCCCGCCTTCGCTGTCGGCTTCGAGGCGGGAATCGTCATCACAAAGGCCGCGGCCTGCCAGATCCACGGCGGCGCCGGCGGGAACTCCATCGCCAGAGCGTGGTGGTACGCGCGCAGCGGACCCGGGGCGGCGACATCGCCTCGCGACACCGCGACGCTCGTGTCCCAGCCTTGCCAGGGCATGTAAGCGGCGACGAGCCGGGCCGCCTGTACGCGTTCGGCGGTGAGCCGCTGGCGCTCGGCCGGGTTGCCCGCAGCCTGGATCAGCTGGTCCAGCAGCTGGACGCGGCGGGAGGCGAGCGCAGGATGGCCCTTGAGAGCAGTCCGCTCGAGCTGGTCCACGAGCTGAAGCGCCTGTTCGGGCAGCCCCTGGTTGAAGCCGGTGAGCTCCACCCGCCGCGTCGAACGGGCCACCGCCTCGTCGCGGAAGAGGAGCACGTAGTCCAACAAGGCCGGAGTTGAAGCGGCGCGCACACAGCAGAGATCCGCCTTCCGCTGCTCGAGCAGCGCTTGGACATGCGCGAACGGCAGCTCCTCGGCGAGCGCCTCCGCCGCGGCCTGATCGCCGACGGCGAGCCTGCCCCGCAGGATCTCCTGCGCGTCCTGCCCGGGGACCGGCAGCTCGGCGTCGAGGGCGAGCTTGACCTCGAAAGCGGGCCGAACGTTCCAAGAATCCCGCTCCAGCAGATACCACACGACGAGCGGCTGCCAGCCGGCGGGCACGAGGCGCGCGATGCGTTCTATCTCGGCCGGTCGATCGTCGCGCTGGAGCGAGTCGTAGTAGACGCGAAGCGTGTAGAGATCGACCTCCGCGAGCAGACGCGGAAGCGGTCGGCGGATCGTCGGCACGGCTTCCTGCATGCGGCGCATGTCGCCATCGAGGAACGCAGCGAAGGCTTGCTCCTCGGGGGTCGTACCACCCTCGCGCAACGCCGCCACCGCCGCCGGTCGGCGCTCGAGATTCGCGAGCGCGCGCGCACGAAGCAGCGCGCGATCGGGATGCCCCGCTTGCAGCCCTTCTGCCACGGCGAGGAGCCGCTCCGAGGTCCGGAGGCGTCCCCGCCGCTCGTCGGCCGGGTAGAGCCCGGCGACGAGCTGTATATGCCAGAGCCGCTCTGCGATATTCGGCGCGGGCTTCTCGGCGGCGTCGAGCGGCCGGGCGGGAAAGTCGGCGGGCGCCGGTGAGGCGTCCGCCTGGCCTTTGGCGGCAAGCCCCAGGTGACGGGCGACGTCTTCGAGCCGTTTCGCGAATGCGAGTTCCGGCGGCTCCTCGTCCGAGATCGGCAGGCTGGCGAGACGCAACGGCTCGCCGCTCGGCCTTGGCGTTGCCGCTTGTTGGTCGCCGTCCGCAGCGAGGGTCATCACCCGCACCGAGATGTCGAGCGTCCGGTGCATGCGACCGTCCCGGAAGGAGCCCCGCCAGGTCGCCGTACCGAGAACGACGCGCGTCGCCTTGGCGAGGCGGGCAAGGCGTGCGATCTCCCCCGGCGCGAACTCGCGGCCCTCGCCGAGCGCGATCGCGACGACCGTCGGGTCGGGGACGGTCGCGCCGGCGGCCGCGATCCGCTGTGCGACGAGATGCGCCATCACCATGCGGCTCGAGAGGTGGACCGGGTCGGCATCCCCGGCGGCGACGTCGGCGGCCGGGCGCGGCGATTGGAACGGCAGGACGAGCGTTCCCCCGGCGGGAGCTCCAGTCACCAGCCGCTCGAACTGCCGTCGCGACTCGGCGACCCAAGCGGATTCGGGTGGCGGCTCGGGCTTCGGTTGCGGGGCCGCGGCCTTCGCGGCGGGTGGCGGGGGCGGTTCCGGCGAGCACCCCGCGGCGAGGACTAGCGCAATCAGGACCGGTAGAAGGCGCATGGCGACCCTTGGGGAAACGGGGTCGGGCGAGTCTAATCCCGCGCCTCCGCGCCAACTAGCGCACTCGCGGGTCGGATCGGAACAATGCAGTGCGGGTCGCGTGAAATCCTGCTCGTCGACGGGAAGGTCGCGCCGGCTCACCCGCCTGAGAGGCGGGACTCGCTTAGTAGAAAGCCCCCCGCGCGCTGATCGGCCACAGCGCCTCGACGCGCTCGCCGCGCACGCACACGAGCCAATCGTAGAGGTTCACCGTCGGGTCGCAGTGGCCCGGGACGAGGCGGAGCTTCTCGCCGAGCGCCGGCGCCCGCGCACCAGAGGCTACCTTGAGCACACCGTGCTCATCCGACGCCTTGGCGTACTCGACGCCAGGGAAGCCGACGACCAACGGCATCCCCGAATCGACGCTGTGCGCCTTGAGGCCCGCGTCGACCACGGCGCGCCCGGCCGCCGGCGCGCTCATCACCGTCGTCCAGATAAACAGGCTCTGCGCGAAGGGCGGAAATCCGTCCCAGCTGTTCCGCCCGTAGTCGGCATCCATGAAAACGTACGACCCCGGCTGCAGCTCGTTGTACACGCCGCTCGCCTGCTCGAAGAGGAACGAGCCGGTGCCGGCACCGGTCACGGTCTCGCAGTCGAGGCCCTCGTCCTCGATGAGGTCGCGCGTGCGCCGCGCCTTCTCCACTGCCTGGGCGATGGCCGTGCGGCGTTCCTCGATCGAGCGCAGGTGCTGCGCCGCGCCGTGGTACGCGTGGATCCCCGCGAAGCGCAGATTGCCGAACTCGTTCACGACGCGTGCGAGACGCAGCGCCGGCTCTCCCGGCTCCACACCGCAGCGGTGCGCGCCGACGTCCACCTCGATCAGGACGTCGAGCCGCACGCCAGCGGCGCGCGCTGCGTCGTCCAGATCGCCCGCGTTCGACGCGTCGTCGACGCACACGCTGACGCGCGCGCGCTTGGCGAGTTGCGCCAGGCGGGTGAGCTTCGCGCGGCCGACGACCTCGTTCGCGATGAGGATGTCGGCGACCCCGCCGTCGACCATCGCCTCGGCCTCGCTCACCTTCTGGCAGCACACGCCGATCGCGCCGGCGGCCACCTGCCGCTTCGCGATCTCCGGGCACTTGTGCGCCTTCGCGTGCGGGCGGAGCCGGAGGCCCGATTCGCGAACGGCGCTCACCATCGTCGCCAGGTTGCGCTCGAAGGCGTCGAGGTCGAGCAGCAGCGCCGGCGTATCGACGTCGGCGAGCGGCATCCCGGGCTGAGCAGGCGGTGGCAGGGGCATGCGGTCCTCGTCGGTTGCTTGTCGCGGGCTAGAATCGCGGGCGTTCCCTCCTGCACCGCGTGCCTCGACATGTTCCGGCCCGAACTGCTGAAAGGCAAGCGCATCCTCGTCACCGGCGGCGGCACCGGCCTCGGCAAGGAGATCGCGGACAGGTACCTCGAGCTCGGCGCGAGCGTGTACCTCTGCGGCCGCCGCAAGCACGTGCTCGACGAGACTGCCGCCGCGCTGACGGCGAAGCACGGCGGATCGGTGAAGACGCACGCGGTCGACATCCGCGACGCCGCCGCGGTCGACGCGATGGCGCAGTGGATCTGGGACGACGGCGGGCCGCTCGACGGCCTCGTCAACAACGCTGCGGGGAATTTCATCAGCCGCACCGAGGACCTGTCGCCGCGCGGCTTCGACGCGATCGCGAACATCGTGCTGCACGGCACCTTCTACGTCACCCACGCCGTCGGCAAGCGCTGGATCGCTGGCGGCCACAAGGGCAGCGTCGTCTCGATTCTCGTCACCTGGATCTGGACCGGCTCGCCCTACGTGGTGCCTTCGGCGATGGCCAAGGCGGGCGTCCACGTGATGACGCAGTCGCTCGCGGTCGAGTGGGCGCGCTACGGCATCCGGCTCAATGCCATCGCGCCCGGCCCGTTCCCGGTCGAGAGCACGGGCGCGCGGCTCAGTCCCGGTCAGACCGTCGAGGAGCGCGCTGCCGACAAGAACCCGACCGGGCGCATCGGGCGCATGGACGAGCTCCAGAACCTCGCCGCCTTCCTCATGGCCGACGGCTGCGAGTGGCTCACCGGCCAGACGATCGCGCTCGACGGCGCGGGCTACCTCGCCGGCGCCGGCTCGTTCTACGACCTGCGGGGCTGGACGACCGAGGACTGGCAGCGCGCCCGCGAGCTGATCAAGGCGCAGAACGACAAGGACCGCGCGCCGCGTTCCTGAGCGCGCGGCACCACCCCGTCCTCCCCCGGCGCTCGCCGGGGTCGGCCACCCCTCCTCGTCGAGGAGGGGAGCACTGCCAACTCTTCCACATCCACGCCCACCCGGCGACATCCGGGGCGCAAGCCCACCCGTAAGAACGCGACAGACGGACGCGAAGACGCTGGTTGCAGCGACGGCGTCCGCGAGAGGCAACCTCAACCCTGAAAGGAGAATCACCATGAAGCGCATTCTGATCGTCGCCTTTGCCGCCCTGGCGGCCCATTCCGGCGCCGTGCTCGCCGACAACAACTGGTCGTTCGATGACGCGTTCTGGTCGCGCGAGCCGGCCCTCCAGCGCGTCGAGCACACGTCGTACATGGCGAGCCAGACCAACGACGCGTTCAAGAAGTACGAGCAGGTCGACGGCTACAACTATTAACCAGGATCTGCCGCGGGGGCCCGAGCCCCCGCGCGGCGGGCGGGGGCAAGCGTGCTTCCGCCCGTCTTGTTTTCGGCCGGTAAACTTGCCCACCCGTGCTGAAGACCACCCCGTTCCACAGCCGCACCGCACCCCTGTGCGCGAGCCACGCCTGGCGGCGCTGGGCGGGCTTCGTCGTCGCCAGCTCGTACGAGCTCTCGCACGAGCGCGAGTACCACGCGATCCGGAGCTCGGCGGGGCTCCTCGACGTCTCGCCGCTCTACAAGTACCTCGTGCGCGGCCGGGACGCCGCGCGCCTCCTCGACCGCGTGGTCACCCGCGACGTCGCGCGCGCCAAGGTGGGCGAGGTGCTGTACACGCCGTGGTGCGACGCCGCCGGGAAGGTGCTCGACGACGGCACGATCGCGCGGCTGGACGGCGAGACCTTCCGCATGACCTCCGCCGACCCCAACGTCCGCTGGCTGGAAGCCAACGCCCTCGGGCTCGACGTCGCAATCCAGGACGTGTCCGAATCCACCGCGGCCCTGGCGCTCCAGGGTCCGAGCTCGCGCGCCATTCTGCAGGTGCTGTCCGACCGGGACCTCGCCGGCCTGAAGTACTTCCGGTGGACCGCGGCGCGGCTCCGCGACATCCCGGTCACGATCTCGCGGACCGGCTATACCGGCGACCTGGGCTTCGAGCTCTGGGTGGACGCGGTGCACGCCGTGCCGCTGTGGGACGCGCTCGTTGCGGCCGGCACGCCGTACGGGATCACGCCCACCGGGCTGCTCGCGCTCGACGTGGCGAGGATCGAGGCCGGCTTGATGCTCATGGACGTGGACTATGTCCCGGCGCGCAAGGCGCTCATCGCGAGCCAGACGTCGTCCCCCTTCGAGCTCGACCTCGGCTGGACCGTGAACCTCCAGAAGGCGCAGTTCGTCGGCAAGAGCGCGCTCGTTGCGGAGCAACGGCGGGGCCCGGATTGGCAGTTCGTCGGGATCGAGGTGGCGTGGGACGCGCTGGAACGGCTCTACGCCGAGGTCGGCCTCGCCCCGCGGCTTCCCACGACCGCCTGGCGCACGAGCGTGCCGCTCTACGCCGACGGCGACCAGGCGGGGTACGCGACGAGCGGCGGCTGGTCGCCGCTCCTCAAGAAGTACATCGCGCTCGCGCACCTGCGGTCGCGCTGGGCCGCGCCCGACACGCGGCTCGAGATGGAGGTGACGGTGGAGCATCGTCGCCGCCGCGCCGCGGCGCGCGTGGTCAGGAAACCGTTCTTCAACCCCGAGCGCAAGCGGGCGTAGTGCACCAAAGAAAACCGGAAATACCGCAAGAAATCGGGCGCGCTGCCCGATCGACGGGCACGAAAACGCACGCCGTCGACCGCGGCCGCTTGTCGATTCCCCGGCACTGAAGCGCGTTGCGCACTATGACGCGGGCATAGCCGGCCGGCGATTGAATTGCCGCACTGCGCGGCGCCATCCTATCGCCCGTACCGCGTAAGGGGCGCCGGCCCGTGCCCGGCCCGGCGCCACGCGAACGCCCTCCGAGGAAGGTCGAGTCATGACGACGAACTGGCAATCCTGGCTGTTCTGGCCGGACCAACCCGCGCTGTCGCTCCTGGTCCTGGTGCTGATCCTGCTGCCGTTCATGTACGCCTCGCGCTCGCCCGTGCACAGCCTGATCCACTCGGTGGCGCGCGCCGCGGCCAATGCGCTGCGCCTCGCCTCGCGGTGGCTGCGCGCCGGCGCCGAGGAGCTCCGCCACCGCAACAAGGTCATGCTGCTTGCGCACGCCGAAGAAGAGGTCGGCGAGCGCCTCGCGCGCGACTTCGAGCGCGCCGGCGACATCGTGCGCCGCGACCTGCAGGACTTTCCGGCCGTGAGCCGCAAGCTCAAGGACGAGGTCACGCGGATCGAAGAGGACTTCCGCCTGTGCGGCGAGGTCCCGCCGCCGCCGCCGGACTGGGTGGACGCGGTCGAGTCGGTGTCGCAGATCAAGTCGGGCGGCACCGAGATGGTGCAGGGGATCCTCGAGGAGATTCACAAGTCGGTGCACAAGATCCACGACAAGGCGGTGGCCGAGTTCCGGCGCTCCTACGAGAACCGACACAAGATCCTGCGCAGCCTGCTCCCGCACTGGCGCGCCGCCGAGAAGCTCACCGGTGAGGCGGAGGCGAAGCTCCTCACCTTGGAGAAGAACGCGGCCTCGATCGACGCCCAGATGGCCCAATACCGCGAGATCGCGAACCGCACCGACAAGGCCGAGAAGAGCCTGACCCACTCGAGCTTCGTCCGGTTCTTCGTCGCCGGCCTGGTCATGCTCATCGCGCTCGGCGGCGCGTTCATCAACTTCAAGCTGATCGCGCTGCCGATGTCGGAGATGGTGGGGGCGAGCGACTACCTCACCGGGAGCCTGCGCACGTCCGAGGTCGCGGCGCTGGTGCTGATCTTCGTCGAGGCCTCGATGGGCCTGTTCCTGCTCGAGGCGCTGGGCATCACGCACCTCTTCCCGCGCATCTCGAGCATGGACGACCGCATGCGCCGGCGCATGATCTGGATCTCGCTCACCCTCCTCATCGTCCTCGCCGCGATCGAGTCCTCGCTCGCGCTGATGCGCGATCTGCTCATCGCCGACAAGCAGGCGCTGATCCGGGATCTCGCCTCGAGCTCGGTGCAGGCCGCGCAGCCGACCGACCGGTGGCTGGTGGCGATCCCCACCGCGGGGCAGATGATCCTCGGCTTCGTGCTGCCGTTCGCGCTCGCGTTCGTGGCGATCCCGCTCGAGGCGTTCGTGAACTCGGCGCGCACCGTCGTCGGCTCGTGCCTAGTGCTGCTGCTCCGCACCCTCGCGCTCGTGGCGCGCGTGCTGGCAGGCGCGTGCCGGCAAGCGGGCCGCGGGCTGGTCATGCTCTACGACATCCCGATCTCCCCGCTCGTGCTGGCGGAGAAGGCGATCCGGGGGATGCGAACGAACGGCGTGGCCCCGCCGCGCGCCGCGGCGCCGCGCCGGACCTAACCGGAGGGCACCAGAATGCCTCGCCGCACAGTTCCGCTGAACCGTCTGCTCGCGATCGGGGTGCTCGCGCTCGCCGTCCCGGCGTGCTCGACCTACGACCACTCGCACGCGGTCTACATGCTCATCGATACGTCCGGCACGTATTCCGCCGAGGCCCGCCGGGCGCAGACCATCGTCAACTACCTGCTGGGGACGCTCCAGCCGGGGGATGCGCTCGCGGTCGCGAAGGTCGACAGCCGCAGCTTCAGCGAGAAGAACATCATCGCCAAGACCACGTTCGACCGCCGGCCGTCGGAGGCCAACAACCAGAAGCGGGCGTTCAAGGTCGCGATCGAGAACTTCGCACAGTCGGTCCGCGCGAGCACCCACACCGACATCACCGGCGGCATGCTCCAGGCGGCCGAGTTCCTCAACGAGACCCGCGCCGGCAACAAGACGCTGCTGATCTTCTCCGACATGCAGGAGGAGCTCGAGAAGAGCACGGTCCGCGACTTCCCGATCGACCTCAAGGGCATCCGGGTGGTCGCGGTCAACGTCGTGAAGCTCCGCACCGACAACGTCGATCCGCGCCGCTACCTGGGCCGGCTCGAGTGGTGGGAGCGGCGGGTGCGCGCCGCCGGCGCCACCGACTGGCAAGTGATCAACGACTTCGATCACCTCGAGCGCGTCGTCGCGCTGCGCTGAGGCATCCACCCTCGGCACAGTTCGCCCGCCAGCGTCCTTCCCGACTGGCCGCGCCCCTCGCGACCCCCCCCGCTCCAGGTCGCCTCCAGGCCGTCACCTCCGCGCCATACTGCCGCGCCGAACGTCGGGCTCGGGCCACGTTGACGTCCCGGCCCCGCGCGGCAGAATGGCGGTGCCCGTGCAAGCGGGCGCGAGAATCATCGGAGACCATGCGCGAACCCTTTACGGCGACTGCGGGCACCGCTGCCGGGAGCACCGAATACGGCCCATGGAACCCCGGGTTGCAGTCCGAGCTTCCGTGGCGGCTGCTCCCCCTCTCCACGCTGTTCAGACCGGAGAACGTCTTCACGACCGTCGATGAGGTCCACGAGCTAAGCGACGTCACGGGGCTCAAGGCCGACGAGCTCGTCGTCTTCCGGCCGGAACGGCTGTTGGTGCACGAGCTGCTGATTCGCGTCACCGCCGACTTCTCGGTGCCCGACGGCCCCAGAGTCGAGGATCTCGGCATCAATTTCCGCCGGCTGGCGGAGACGCTCCTCACCCGGTACGTCGCGCCTCACGCCCGCGAAATCGCCGCCGCCTACGAGTCGCTCAAAGCTTCGCTTTCGAGCCTGATCGATACCGAGCTCGCGACGGCGCTCGCCGCGCTGTCGAGCGCCGCGGGAGTCGCGCCGGCGAGGCAAGCCCGGGCGGGTGGACTGCTCGGTCTCCTGCGGCGCCCGCAGCGCAAGGCTGTCTCGCCCGGGCGCGACGAGTGCTGGGCGCACGAAGAGCGTGTCGTCGGCGATTGGGCGGCAAAGGCACAGTCGAGCGAGGACCTGCTGCGCAAGGCCGCCTACCGGGCGCTCGTCCGCGTGGCGTCGGCGGTCCGCTCGCGTCACGGCCGGATGTGGGGCGACCAGCGGCTCCTCGCGCCGATCGCGACCGGCATCGCCTGCAACGAGCACGGCGCCGAGGTGATCGGCCGGCTGATCGAACCGTATCTGCGCGAGGCCGCCGAGCGGGAGGCCTATCGTCTGCTCCCGGCACAGGCGCAGCCAGTCGTGATGAACACCAAGGGAGCGTCGGCCTCCGGCAAGAGCACGATGCGGCCGCTGCAGAGGGCGCTCGCTGCCAAGCTCGACGTGGAGTGGACCGATTTCGCCCTCATCAGTCCCGACATCTGGCGGAAGTTCCTGCTCGACTACGGCGCCCTCGGCGAGCACTACAAGTACGCCGGGGCGTTCACCGCCCGGGAGCTTGCCATCGTTGACCAGAAGCTCGACCGCTACATGGCGCGCAAGGCCGAGCGCCGGGGGATGTCGCATCTCCTGATCGACCGCTTCCGGTTCGACAGCTTCGCGCCGGACTCGGACGAGGCAGGCAGCAATCTGCTGACCCGCTTCGGTCGCCTCGTTTACCTGTTCTTCATGATCACGCCGCCGCACGAGACCGTCGAGCGTGCGTGGCGGCGCGGCCTGGAGGTCGGCCGCTACAAGGCGGTCGACGACGTGCTCGCCCAGAACATCGAAGCCTACGCAGGCATGCCGGAGCTATTCTTCACCTGGGCCCTGCGGCCGAACATGTCGGTGCACTACGAGTTCCTCGACAACAGCGTGCCGCTCGGCGAACGGCCGCGGACCGCCGCCTTCGGCCGGAACGGCGAGCTGAATATCCTCGACGTGAAGTGCATGCTCGACGTCGATCGGTACCGCAAGATCAACATCGAAGCCGCGGGCCCGCGGGAGGTCTATCCCGACCCGCGGACCATGGACGTGGCGAACAACACGCAGTTCCTCACGCGCTGCGCGCGCGAGCTCCCGGCGGTGAATTTCGCGGACCGCGAGACGGGTCGTGTCTACGCCCGCATCGAATCGGGACGGCTCGCCTGGACCGAGCCCGAGGCGCTCGCACAGGCCGTCGCGGACGCCGAGACCCGCGCCGGACTTTTCGCGGTCGCTGCCGAGGCCCTGAGCGGCGCGCGCCTCGCCCCCGGCTCGAAGCGCCTCACCGACGTGGTGCCGGCGGACCGGTTGCACACGCTCGGCCAATGGGGAGCGGGCATATCAAAGGCGAGGTCCTCGTGAGCCATCGGTGCTGACAATGCCGACCCCCTACGACGCGATCGTGGTCGGCGGCGGCCACAACGGGCTGGTCGCCGCGGCCTATCTTGCGCGTGCCGGAAAGCGCGTCATCGTGCTCGAGCGCCGCGAGCAGGTCGGCGGCGCGGCGATGAGCGAGCAGATCTTTCCCGGCTTCACGTTCTCGGTCTTCTCGTACGTGGTGAGCCTGCTGCGGCCCGAGATCATTCGCGATCTCGACCTGCCGCGCCACGGCCTGCACATCCTGCCGCTCGAGAGCACGCTGACGCCGCTGCCGCACGGCGACTACTTCGCCCAGTGGAACGATCACGATCAGAGCCGGCGCGAGCTCGCCCGCCACTCACTGCGCGACGCCGAGGCCTACGACGAGTTCGGCCTGCTCATGCATCAGATGTCGCGGGCGGTGAAGCCGCTGCTCGGGATGATCCCGCCCGACCCGGCGTCGCTCGCGCCCCGCGACCTCGCCGGTCTCGCGCGCCTCGGCGGGTACTTCCGTGGGCTCGGCGCAACGCAGTTCCACGCCCTGCACAAGCTGCTGACCATGAGCTCGGCCGATTACCTCGACGAGTGGTTCGAGACCGAGGCGCTCAAAGCGACGAAGTCGGCGAGCGGCATCATCGGCACGCTCCTCGGGCCGCGCTCGCCCGGCACCGCCTACGTGCTGCTGCATCACTACATGGGCGAGATCGACGGCGTGTTCCGCGCCTGGGGCTTCGCCAAGGGCGGGAACGGTTCGGTGAGTGCGGCGATCGCAACCGCGGCGCGCGGGTTCGGCGCGGAGATTCGCACCGAGGCGCCAGTCACGCGAGTGCTGATCGAGAACGGCCGCGCCGTCGGCGTGGCGCTGGAGAGCGGCGAAGAGTTGCGGGCGAAGCTCGTGGTCTCGAACGCCGATCCGCGGCGAACGTTCTTCGGCCTGGTCGGGGAGCAGCATCTGCCCGGGGACTTCGTGGACGGGATCCGCCGGTTCAGGTTCCGCGGCGCCTCCGCAAAGGTGAACCTCGCGCTGGGCGAGCTCCCGAACTTCACCTGCCTGCCGGGGAACGGGCCGCACTTGCGCGGCGCGATCTCCATCAGCCCGAGCGTCGACTACCTCGAGCGCGCCTACGACGACGCGAAGTACGGCGAGTTCTCGCGCCGCCCGTACATGGACATCGTCATCCCCTCCATGATCGACCCCGCCATGGCGCCGCCGGGCAAGCACGTGATGTCGATCTTCGCGCAGTACGCGCCCTACAACGTGAACGGCGGCTGGACCGACGCGCGGCGCGAGGCGTTCGGCGACGCCGTCATCGACACGCTCGCCGAGTACGCGCCGAACCTCAAGTCGGCGATCCTCCACCGGCAGGTGATCACCCCGGCGGACATCGAGCGCAGCGTGGGCCTGAGCGAGGGGAACATCTTCCAGGGCGAGCTGACGCTGCAGCAGATGTTCTTCCTGCGCCCGGTGCCCGGCTGGGCGAAGTACCGGACGCCGATCGACGGGCTCTACCAGTGCGGCTCGGGAACGCACCCGGGCGGCGGGGTGATGGGCGCGCCCGGGCGGAACGCGGCGCTCGCGATCCTGCGGGAGGGAGCGTGAGCCGCCGCCGCCCCGTGCTACGGTTCACTTGATGGAGGGACCGCGCGAGTTCGCCCGCCTGAACCCGTTCCAGGAGGTCATGGCCTGCTGGGAGACCGCGCATCCGTACAACGCGGGCCAGGTGGTGCGCCTCGACGGAAGGGCTGACGTCCCGGCACTGGAAGCGGCCATTCAGACCGCCTGCCAGCAGGCCGGAGTCGGGACGCTGGTTCTCGATCGCCACCGACGCCGTTACGGCTACGACCGCGCCGGGTCGATCCAGCTCGAAGTCATCGTGCCCGGCGACTCTCCCGCCGACACCTTGCGAAGAGCGCTGACCGAATCCCTCAACGCCACGTTTCCGGACGGGCCGCACCACCCCATTCGCTGGTCGATTCTGGAAGACCCTGGCACCGGTTCATCTCTTCTCATCACCGTCTGGCATCATCTTGCGGCTGACGAGATGTCCATGCGGCTGTTGCTCCGCCGCGTGCTCAACCAGTACTACGGGACTCCGCACCCCGACGACGCGCGCCCCCTCACGGTGCTGCCACGCGCACTCGGGTCTCGCCATCGCTACTTGAGCCTGATCGCCGCCTTGGGTCGGATCATCCGGCTTCGCCTGGCCGTCCGTAAGGCCTATCGCTTCAAGGAAGTGAAGGCTCGGGGTGAGGGCACTAACGTTCATCTGGCATCGCTGCCCACCGGCCTCGCCAGACAGCTTGGGACCCTGTGCCGATCTCGCGGGGTGACCGTGAACGATCTCATTCTTGCCGCCCTGGGCAAGGTCCTGGCGAGAGCGACCGCGCAGGCGCGGGCGCATGCCTCCAAGCGCAACCTGGCGCTCGGCGCGGCGGTGAGTCTACGGTCGGCCGCACCCGAGGCGCTCGCGCAGTCCTTCGGTGTCTTCCTCGGGCACTGGGTCACCCTGCTCCGTCGACCGGATGCTGCGTTGCCGGCGCTTCTGCGCCAGATCACGGTCCAGACACGCGCGGAGAAAATCGCCCAACGCGCTGCCGCTTCCCAGCTGGGGTACAGCTTGCTCGCACTGATGAGCCGATGGGGCTCGATTCGGCACGACGGGCAGTGGTACGAGAAGGTGTATCGAATTTCGGGAAGCGTGAGCAATGTCAGAGCGAGCACCGAATGGTTCGGCCATGCCGGCCAGCACATTCGCGAGTACTACCTGGTTTCCCCTCCCGGCCCCGCCATGCCGCTGGTAGTCGCAGCGGCAACGCTCGATGACCAGCTGAATCTCTGCCTGGTCGCGCGGGAAGCGGCCCTGTCCGCGGCCGACGCCGGCACGCTCCTGGATCAGCTCCGTGCGGAGCTCAACGCGATCGCCGGACAGGGTCTGCCTCCGGCGTGACCTCGCACCCTCCTTAGCGTCTTACGCGCGACCGATGCTGAGCACCGCCTTGATCGTCGCTCCGCTCAGCATGTCGGCTACCGCCTCGTTGATCGCCGCGAACTCGTAGCGGCGCACCAGGCGATCGACCGGCAGCTGCCCGGCGCGGTAGAGCGCGACGAGCTCCGGCAGGAACTCCCTGACGACGCTCTCGCCCTGGATGCAGCCGCGCACGACGCGGCCCTGCTGCAAGGTGCCCATCTCCAGCGGAGCGTCGACTCCCGCACGCGCACTGCCGACCAGGCAGCAGACCCCGCGCGGCGCGAGCGCGTCCACCGCGGCACGCAAGGCCGTGGGCACGCCCGCAGCCTCCAGGCTGAACCTCACTCCGCGGCCTCCGGCGACGCGGCGCACTTCCGCCGCGACGTCGGGCCGCGTGGCGTTGACGACATGTGTCGCGCCGAGCTCGCGCGCCAGCGCGAGCCGGTTGTCGAAGACGTCGACCGCGATGATTGGGTCGCAGCCGCGGAGCTTTGCGGCCATCAGCCCGGCCAGGCCGACGGTCCCCGCGCCGAAGACCGCGAACGAGTCGCCGGGCCGCGGCTGCAAGACGTTCATGACCGCCCCGGCGCCGGTGTTCACGCCGCAGGGAAAAGCGGCCAGGATGTCGAGCGGCGCATCGGGCGCGACCTTGATGACGTTGGTCTCGGTGGCCAGCGCCACGGTGGAGAAGGAGGACTGCTGGAAGAAGGAGCCATGCACCGGGGTCTCGCCGCGGCGCAGCGCGATCGAGCCGTCCATTCGCAGACCACAGAGCTTGATCTCCCGGCTGCGGACGCAGTACGCCTCGTAGCCCTCGCGGCAGTTCGTGCACTCGCCGCACGCTGGGCTCGCCATGATCACGTGGTCTCCGGGACCGACCGCCTTGACCGCCGCGCCGACCCGCTCGACGACGCCGGTCCCCTCGTGGCCATAGACCGCCGGCCACGGCACCGGAAAGTAGCCGTCGCGGGCGTGGACGTCGGTCTGGCAGATCCCGCTCGCGACGACCCGGACGAGCACCTCGTGCGGCCCCGGGTCGGCGAGCTCCAGCTCCTCCAGCGACCAGCGGCCCGAGCGCTCGGGCATGACTGCGGCAGTGACTCTCACGGGATCCTCCCTGGCGATGACGCGAAGCATAGAGCACCGGGCCCGCCGGTGAATATTCCCCAAGGAAACGACCCGGCGGTGAGACAAACGCCAGCGCTCCCGCCGCTCGCGGTGCCTAGACTTCGCCTCGATGAGTCAGCTGGAGGAGGAATCGATGGGCATCGCGCGGTTGTTCACCGCTCACCCCGAGGCGGTGGGCGAGACCTACGGGGGCCACTTCGTCGTCGCGACCGGCTTCGGCCTGCGCATGATGCTCGGCGGTCTCGCCTGCCTCGTGCACGCCGTGCTGCCGTTCGCGTTCGTCACTACCGCGTCGCGGACGATCCGCGAGCTGCACGATCGCATGGGCAACCGCGGCCGCGCGCCCACGGTGGGCGAAACATCGCGGGCGTAGCCCCGTAGCGTCCGGCGTTCGGCGCCAGCGCGTCGAACGCACGCCTCTCCCGGCGCGTGTTGCTGACCGCGGCGAGGCTCTCTATCATGGCCGCCTACCCGCACCGATTCAGGGGAGGCCACATGACGGCGATCACACGCGAGCTTGCCGATTTCGTCGCCAGGATTTCTTACGACGTGCTCCCCGCGGAGGTTCGCAGCCGCGCCACGTGGCTCGTGACGGACATGGTCGGCATTGCCCTGCGCGCGCGCCACGAGGCCGAGTCCACGCCGGCCCTGCTGGCTGCGGTCGAGCGGCTCGGGCTCGGGCAGGGCAACGCTGCCGTCATCGGCGACCAGCGCGGTTACAGCCCGCCCGCGGCAGCGCTCGTGAACGGGACGCTCGCCCATTCGCTCGACTTCGACGACACCCACGCGCGCGGGTCGATCCATCCGAGCGCGCCGATCGTGCCGGCGGCGCTCGCCGCGGCCGAGATGGCGGGCGCGAGCGGGCGCGACCTGATCGCCGGGATCGTCGCGGGCTACGAGGTGCAGATTCGCCTGAGCCTCGCGCTCGTCCCGAAGGACCACTACGATCGCGGCTTTCACCCGACCGCGACCTGCGGCGTCTTCGGCGCCGCGGCGGCCGCGGGGCGCGTGTTCGGGCTGTCGGCCGACGCGATCGCCCACGCGTTCGGCATCGCCCTGAGCCAGGCGGCGGGCTCGATGCAGTTCCTCGTCGACGGGGCCTGGACCAAGCGCCTGCACGTCGGCTACGCCGCCATGAGCGGCCTCATCGCCGCGAGCCTCGCCCGCGAGGGCTTTCACGGCGCCGTCGATGCGCTCGAAGGCAAAGCGGGGTTCCTCCGGTCCTATGCGCCGAATCCGGTCGTCGCGAACGCCGTGGCCGGCCTCGGCCGCGTCTGGGAGACCATGGCGATCGCGATCAAACCCTATCCGGCGTGCCGCTACAGCCACGCGGCGATCGACGCGCTGCTCGAGCTGCGCGCCGCGCACGGTCTCGAGTGGGAAGATGTCGAGGCGGTCGAGATCGGCCTGCCCCGGACCGGCTGGAAGATCATCGGCGATCCGGAAGTCGACAAGCAGCAGCCGAAGAATTTGGTCGACGGGCAGTTCTCGATGCCGTTCGTGGCGGCGGTCGCGCTGCGGGAAGGCGCGATGCAGTGGGACCACTACGCCCGCCACATCCGCGACCCGCAGACGCTCGCGCTCTGCAAGCGCATCCGCACCGTAGTGGATCCCGCGGCGGAGGGCGAGTTTCCGCGCTATATGAGCGGCGGCGTGCGCGTGCGGACGCACGGCGAGACCCTCGAGAAGTTCGTGCGCGTGGCGAAGGGGGAGCCGGAGAACTTCGTCACCGCCGCGGAGCTGCGCTCGAAGTTCGACGGTCTCGTCGGCCCTTACCTCTCCGAGCGCCGGTGCGACGAGCTCGCGCGGGCGTTGCTCGCCCTCGACCAGGCGAGGGATCTCGGGGCCGTGCTGCGGTTGACGCGTCCGGAGCAGACCGACGCACGCCGGCTCGCCTCGGCCGGTGCCTGAGCGCGGACGTCGCGGACTACTGACATGGACGTGGCTGCGAACCCCGACGACCGTCTGCGCGAGGAGTCGCTGATCCTCGACAGCGTCGATCGGTTCCTCGAGCGCGACGTCCGGCCGCACGCGCACGCGCTCGAGGCGGCCGACACCTACCCGCGGGAGATCGTCGAGAAGCTCAAGGCGTTCGGGCTGTTCGGTGCGGTCATCCCGCCGGAATACGGCGGGCTCGGGCTCTCTGCCCTGACCTACGCGCGGATCGTCGAACGCGTCTCCGCCGTCTGGATGTCGGTCGCGGGGCTCTTCAACTCGCACCTCATCATGGCAGCGGCGGTGCAGCGCTCCGGCACCGAGGAGCAGAAGCGGCGCTATCTCCCGCGCTTCGCGAGCGGCGAGCTGCGCGGCGGCGTCGCGCTCACCGAGCCCGACTGCGGCACCGACCTGCAAGCGATCCGGACCCGGGCCCGGCGCGAGGGCGATCACTACGTCGTCAACGGCGCCAAGACCTGGATCACCAACAGCGTCGAGGGCCAGATCCTCGCGGTGCTGGTGAAGACCGATCCGCGCGCCGAGCC
>Ga0209342_10002523_pt1 | contig 19553 bp, 16 predicted proteins | sample RifCSP16_2_FD_184023 | JGI IMG/M metagenome (GOLD analysis project Ga0209342, IMG submission 184023) | Soil microbial communities from Rifle, Colorado - Rifle CSP2_sed 16_2 (SPAdes) (version 2) | ecosystem: Environmental > Terrestrial > Deep subsurface > Rock core/Sediment | place: Rifle... | reverse complement strand
CAGCAGCACCTGGCGGAGATGGTCGCCGCCACGGGGCCCGCCGAGCCCGTGCTCGCGCCGCAAGACGCCCGCGCGCCCGAGGATCCGCCGCTCCGGCTCGAGTCGGCCGACGATGCCGTGCGCAAGGTGATGGATCGGGCCAGGGCGAATCCCGAGTGGCACGCCCTCCTGAACTCGCTCCGCCTCGACCTGCCGGTGCCCGCGCCGAGCGCGCCGGCCGCCGCGGCTCCGAGCGAGCCGGAGCCCGTCGCGGCGGTCGAGGCCCCGGTCGCCCCGGCGCCCGAGGCTCCGGCCGAGCCCGTGACGGAGCCCGCGCCCGAGCCCGCGCCGGTCACGGAGGTCACCGAGGTCGCCGCCGCCGAGGCGGCGCCGCCCCCGCTCTCCGCCGAGCCGGCGACGCCGGCCCTCGAGACCGCGCCCACGCCGCCCGTGTGGGCGAAGCCGACCGACAAGCCGATGCCGGCGCCGGCAGGCGGCCGCACGTACTTCTTCGCGCAGGCGGCGAAGTCGGGCGGGTCCGCCGAGCGCGAGCCCGCGCCCCCGGCGCCCGGCGCCGCGGCGTCAGCCGCGCCGCCCGCGAGCCCGGCGCCCGAGGGGCGCCCGGAGTTCGAGGCGCTGGAGTTCCCGAAGGATGGCCTGTCCCGTCAGTGGCTCGAGTTCCTCAACCAGCTTGGCGCGGCCAAGTAGCGAGAAAGGACCTTTCGGGTGACCACCAAGATGCAGGCCCAGCTGAACACGACGGACACCGCCGAGCCCGAGGTGCTGCGCGTCCTCCTGGTGGACGACAACGCCTCGGTGCTGCGATTCCTCGTCTCGGCGTTCACGTCGAACCACTGCCAGGTCACGACGGCCGCGGACGCGGAGCAGGCGCTCGAGCTGCTCGGCGACGACGCCTTCGACCTGGTGGTGTCCGACATCAAGATGCCGGGCCTGTCGGGGCTCGACCTGCTGCGGGCGGTCAAGGGCACGCGGCCCGGGACGCCGGTCGTGCTCATCACCGGTGTGCCGTCCGTGAACTCGGCGGTCTTCGGCCTGCGCCACGGCGCGTACGACTACCTGCCGAAGCCCTTCTCGGTCGCCGAGGTCAAGGAGCTGACCCAGCGCGTCCGCCGCGACCGTGCGCTCGGCCAGGGCCGCGTCGACTACCCGGCGGGGCTCGCCGAGGAGCTGGCGCGGCGCCAGAGCGGCGTCGAGTCGCTGTCGCGCATCGGTGAGCTCGCCCTCGAGGGGCTCGAGCCGGCGGTGTTCGTGGAGCGGGTGCTCGAGAACACGATCCGCAGCCTCCGCTGCGACGCCGCCCTGATCCTCATGTGCGACCAGGACGGGCGGTTCAACGCCAGCCGCATGGGCGACGAGGCGCTGGTCGGGCAGCTCCTCGGCGTGCTCCACGCGTCGTTCGCCGACGTCGTGAAGACCGCCGGCCGGGAGACGGTCACGCTGACGCAGCGGGAGCAGGGCTTCGAGGGCCTGGCCGTGACGGTCCCCGGCGTCGGCAACGCGCTCGGCGTCCTGTGCGTGGCGCGCGAGGCGCGCAACGGCGGGTTCCTGCCCGACGAGCGGGAGCTCCTGCTCGGCTACGCGCAGACGACGTCCGTCGCGCTGCAGAAGCTCCTGCTGCGCGAGCAGCTCGAGCAGAACCTGGTCGACACGATCGCCTCGTTCGTCAACGCGCTCGAGTCGAAGGACCCGTACCTCAAGGGGCACTCCGCGCGCGTGTCGCTCTACTCGGGCGAGCTCGCGACCGCGATGGGCAGGCCGCAGGCCGACGTGGTCATGTTCGGCCGCGCCGGCATGCTGCACGACCTGGGCAAGCTGGTCATGCTGGACAACATCCTGAGGAAGCCCCGCCAGCTCACGGAGGAGGAGTTCGAGCTGATCCGGAGCCACCCGGTGATCGGCGACAGGATCCTCAAGCCGCTGCGCTTCCTGGCGTGCGAGGCCAAGGCGGTGCGGCACCACCACGAGCGCTACGATGGCAAGGGCTACCCCGACGGGCTCACGGGCGAGGACATCCCGCTCATCGCGCGCGTCGTGGCGGTGGCGGATGCGTTCGACGCGATGACCTCCGACCGGCCGTACCGGAGCCGTCGGCCGCTCGGGGCGGCGCTGGAGGAGATCGCCCGCGGCCGGCGGACGCAGTTCGACCCGATCGCCGCCGAGGCGTTCCTGGCGGTCCCGGTCGCGCGTCTCGAGACCATCAGCCGGCATTTCGACACCCGGCACACACCGGCGGGCGCCACCGACGCCCAGCCCATGGCGGAAGTGCACTAATGGAGACGCCCAAGCCGAAGATCCTGGTTGTCGACGACGCCGGGCCGGTCGTCATCCTCTGCGTGAACGTGCTGCAGGCCCTGGGGTACTCGATCCGCGCCGCCAACCGCGGCGAGACCGCGATCGAGCTGGTGCGCAAGGAGCCGTTCGACCTCCTCGTGGTCGACTACAAGATGCCGGGCATGAACGGGTTCGAGGTCCTCGAGCAGGCGCGCCAGATCCGTCCGGACATGGCGTGCATGCTGATGACCGCGCACGGGACCCCCGACATCATCAACGAGGCGACGCGGCTGGGCTTCAACTACATCCTGCTGAAGCCGTTCACTCCCTCCGAGCTGCGCGGGGCCGTCGACAAGGTCCTCGCGGGCAAGGGGTAGGAGCGCGGCGATGGTGCCCGGAGCGCCGGCGCGCGGGGCGCCGAGCACGGCGGGGACGGGAATGAGCTCCGTGGTTGGCGGAATCCGCTGGGGCCTCGATCGGATGCTCTCGATCGTGTACGGCGTCGTGTACGACTACATCTACGAGCGCTTCACGCCCTACCAGACCCTGCAGACCGAGGTGCGTGGGCTCGTGGAGGCGGCGGTCCCGGCGGCGGCCGACCGGCGCGAGATCCGGGTGCTCGACATCGGGTGCGGGCCCGGGAACCTCACCTGCGCGCTCGCCGAGGCCGGCTTCAGCGTGACGGGCCTCGACGCGTACGGCGCGCTCGTCGAGGTGGCCAAGGAAAAGCGCCGGGCGAAGCACCTGGCCAACCTCGCGTTCCGGCAGGCCGACCTCGCCCGGGGCAACACGTTCCGGGAGGGCCTCTTCGACCAGGTCGTGAGCATTCACGCGCTCTACGTGCACCCGGCGCCGGACCAGCTGCTGCACGAGGCGTACCGGGTCCTCAAGCCGGGCGGCCACGCGGTGTTCGTCAACCACACGCGCCGGGTGGGCCAGTGGTCGACGCTCCGGGAGATCCGGCAGCGCGACGGCGTCGGTGCCGCGCTGCGCGCGCTCCTCTGGGTGCTGCCGAACTCCGTCTTCGAGGCGGTCCGGAGCCGGATCGGCCCCCACTACTGGGACGAGGAGGCGTTCGCCGCGCACCTGCAGGCGGTCGGCTTCACCATCCTCGAGATGCGGCGCACGTTCCTCAGGGGTGCGAGCCTTCTCGTCTGGGCGCGGAAGGGCGGCGCCGCGTAGGCGGCGCGGCCCCACGACGATGCGGCCCCCCTCTCGACCTCTCGCTTCCCGGGCGGCCGTGGAATTCGCGGACCCGAGTGGAGATCGCATGCCGATTCGCGGAGCGCTGGAGCACCTGATCGCCGTGACGTACGGCTTCGCCTACGACGCCGTCGTCAAGGGCTTCGGGCCGTACGAGGCACTGCTCGACGAGATCTCCGCGTTCGTCGCGCGCTCGGCCCCGCCCGAGCGGGGCCGGCGCGCGGTCCGGGTCCTGGACATCGCCTGCGGCATCGGGAACGTCGGCCTCAGGCTCGCGCGGGAGGGGTACACGGTCGTCGGCGTCGACGCGGTCCGGCACCTCATCGCGATCGCGCGGGAGAAGCACCACGCGCAGGGGCTGCCGAACCTCACGTTCCAGCACCTCGACATCGCGCAGAGCACGTTCCCGGGCGCCGGGACGTTCGACGTGCTCGTGAGCATGCACACGCTGTACTGGCACCCGGAGCCCGCGCGGCTCCTGGAGGGCTGCCACCGCGCGCTGCGGCCCGGCGGGCACGCCGTCTTCCTGACCTACGGGCGGCCCGCGCTCATCGGCAGGACGTTCCGGGACGTGCGGGCGCGCCAGGGGCGCCTGGCCGCCCTCCGCGCGCTCCGGTGGCTCGTGCCGACCGTCGTCTTCGAGGCGTTCCGGGACTGCGACCACCGCTACTACGGCGCGTCGGAGTTCCACGCCGCGATCGAGGCCGCCGGCTTCGAGGTGCTCGAGACGCGCGACACGTTTCTCGCCGGGCTCAGCCGCCTCGCCTGGGCCCGGGTGCGTGACGACGCCGCGGCGCGTCCGGAGGGGAAGTGACGGGGCACAACGGTCGCAGTGGCCGCGGAGTCGCGCGGAGAAGGAGCGTCTGGTGATGAGCGTACTGGGGGATCGTTCTCGCGTATGGCTGGCCCTCGCCCTGCTCGGCGCGCTGGCGGGGAGCCCGGCGCCCGCGGCGGCGCACGGCCACCGGGACGTGACGCTGTACGAGCTGACGGAGCAGGCCGCGTTCACGCCGGACGGGCATCGCGTCGCGACGTCCGCCCTGCAGGGGAAGGCCCGGCCCGGCACCCCGCTCTGCCCGCAGGTGCTGATGGACGCGGTGTTCCCGCTCCTGCCGTTCCACATCAAGGAGACCAAGCGCTGCGTGGTCAACGCGGTCGGCCAGAGCGACATCTCCCTGACGACGTTCGGCGGCACGATCAGCGGCGACTTCTACCTGGTGGTCAACACGGCGGAGACCAACCTGACCGACGCCGCGGAGCTGGTCGTCATGAGCGGCACCTTCACGGGCACCATCCAGGTGACGGATCCCGACGGGCTGATCATCACGATCCTCGGCGGCACGTTCACGCCGACGGCGGTCATCGGCGCCCCGTCGCCCGCGGCGCTGGGGATCGTTCCCGCGAGCTTCACGGGGAAGTTCCGGCTGCCGTTCACGGTGCGCCACTGGGCGGTCTACCGGAAGGACAACGGGCGGCCCACGCCCGTGCGGCCGGACGAGCGGGCGCTCGGGGATCCGACCGTGCGCGTGGAGGTGACCTTCGACTAGTGCGGGCCGCCGGCGCCGGGACGTGAGCATCGTGGACAGCGCGCCGCTCGCATCCTCGGGGCAGGGCCAGGAGGCCAGGCGCCGCGCGGGGATCGTCTCGCGCGGCACCCGGGTCTACCTGCGCACGCTCCAGCCCGAGGACCTCGACTACCTGGCGCAGTGGTCCGAGGATCCCTTCACGGAGCGGATGGTGGGCAGCGAGTTCCTCGGCGCGTACAAGCACCTGTACGACAAGGACCCGTCCTTCTACGATGCGTGCCTGACGGACACGACGCAGGTGGTCCTCGTGGTCGAGGCCAACCAGGGATGGGACAAGCCGGTCGGGCTCGCGCGGCTCTTCAACATCCACCTCCTGGAGGGCTACGCCTTCCTCGAGGTGATGCTGACCGACCAGCGGGCGATCCGGCGCGGATTTGGTGTCGAGGCCGGGAAGCTGATCTCGTACTATGGGGTGGACGTGCTCGGGCTCAGGCGGATCGAGGCCAAGGTGTACGAATACAACCAGCTGAGCGCGAACTCCCTGCGACGCAACGGGTTCCAGCAGGAGGGAATTCTCCGGAAGGCCGGGTACCAGGACGGTCGGTACTGGGACATGTTCGTCTTCGGCATCCTGAGGGACGAGATCGACGCGCAGCGCAAGCAGGACAAGGTCTCTCTCCCTCTCGAGGGCCCCGAGGGGGACGCCCGTGAGCCTGCATAACCTCCTCCCCCTCCTCGCGTTCCTCCTGAACGTCTCGCTCGCGGGGATCACGGTCATCCGGAACCCGGCGAGCCGGCTGAACAGGCTCTTCACGTACTTCGTCTCCGGCATGGCCGTCTGGAACTTCGGCGTGTTCATGCTGCGCCGGTCGCCGGACGCGCCGACCGCGGTGTTCTGGGAGATCGTCATCCACGCGGGCGTCGTCGTCCTGCCCGCCTTCTACTACCACTTCGTCCTGATCTTCCTCGAGAGCACGACCCAGCACCGCCCCTCGCTGACGATCGCGTACCTGCTGGCGATCGCGTTCAGCGTGATCAACCTCGGCGCCTCGCCGCTCTTCATGCGCGGCGTGACCTGGACGTACTGGGGCTGGGCGCCGGCGACGGGCCCGCTCTACACGTTGTTCTTCCTCTACTTCAACTTCTTCCTCATCTACGGCCTCTCGCACCTCGTGCGGGCCTACAAGGACGTCGACTCGAGCTTCCGCCGCAACCGCGCCACGCTGATCCTGCTGGGCACGATGGTGAGCCTCGCGGGCGGCGTCATCGACTTCGCGCGGTTCATCCTGGCCCGGTTCATCCCGGCCGCGGACCTCGTGTACCCGATGGGCATCCCGGCGAACATGGTGTTCGCGCTCATGCTCGGCACGTCGATCGTGCGCTACCGCCTGTTCGACGTGAACGTGGCGGTCAAGAAGAGCGCGATCTACCTCCTGGTCTGGGGCGTGCTCACGTCGGTGCTCGTCGCCGGCGAGCAGTACGCCGACTGGGAGCAGATCAACCCGCTCTTCCTCATCCTGCCGCTCGGGTTCCTCATCACGCTGCTGATGAGCCCGCTCGGTCACCGGCTGGAGGAGCAGATCGAGCGCCTCATGTTCAGCCGCCGCCGCGGCTGCTACGAGACGCTGCTGGACCTCTCGAAGCGCATGAGCTCGATCCTCGACTTCGGGCGCCTGATGGAGACCCTCGTCCACGGCCTCGTGCGGGGCGTGCCGCTCACCCACTGCGTGCTGATGATCTACGACGCGGCGCAGAGCGCCTTCGTCGTCTACCGGGAGGAGACCAACCTGGGCGAGGGGGCCGGCGTGACCTCGATCGCCGTCGACAGCCCGGTGGTGCAGTGGCTCAACCAGACGGGGCGCCTGCTGGTCAAGGAGGAGGCGCGGCTGAACCCGGCGATCGCCGAGTACTTCGAGACCGCCGAGGCCGAGCTGGAGGAGATCAAGGCCGCCCTGATCGTGCCGCTCAAGATCGAGAACAAGCTGACGGGCATCCTGCTCGTGGGCGAGAAGCTCTCCGGCGACATCTTCGACGAGCCCGAGCTCGAGGTGCTCGCGGTGCTCTCGAACCAGGTCGCGATCTCCCTCGAGAACGCGCGGCTGTACGAGGAGCTCGCCAGCTCCAACGCGCAGCTCATGCAGGCCAGCCGCCTGAAGTCGCAGTTCCTGGCCAGCATGTCGCACGAGCTGCGCACGCCGCTCAACTCGATCATCGGCTTCTCGAAGGTGCTCCTCAACCGGCTCGACGGCGACCTCACCGAGCGGCAGGAGACCTACATCCGCTCCGTGCACAACAGCGGCACGCACCTGCTCCAGCTCATCAACGGCATCCTGGACTTCTCCCGCATCGAGGCCGGCAAGCTCGAGATGGTCTCCGAGGAGCTCGACCTGCACGACGTGATCGACGAGTGCATCGAATCGTCGGTGCCGCTGGCCCGCGGCAAGCAGCTCAAGGTCGAGAAGAGCGTCCCGCTGGAGCTGCCGCGGGTGGTGGCGGACCGCACGAAGGTGAAGCAGATCTTGCTGAACCTGCTGTCCAACGCGATCAAGTTCACCGCCCAGGGCCGCATCGTCGTCGGCGTCGTCGCCGAGCCGGAGGTCCTGCACCTGAGCGTGGCCGATTCGGGGATCGGCATCCGGGAGGAGGACCTGGCGCGCCTGTTCGAGCCGTTCCAGCAGCTCGACAATCCCGTCGCGCGCGGCGCGGGCGGGACGGGCCTGGGGCTGGCGATCAGCAAGAAGTTCGTCGAGCTGCACGGCGGCCGCGTGTGGGCGGAGAGCCGCGAGAACCAGGGGTCCACGTTCCATTTCACGCTGCCGTTGAACTGAGGGGACAGACGCCCTATGTCGGTACGTGCGACGGACCAGAGGCCGAAGATCCTGTACATCGAGGACAACCGGGAGAACCGGATGCTCGTCCGCGCGGTCCTCGAGGCCGCCGGCTACGTCATCGCGGAGGCCGAGGACGGCCTGGCGGGCATCGAGGCGGCGGTCCGCGAGCAGCCCGCCCTCATCCTGCTCGACATCAACCTCCCCGGCGTCGACGGGTACGAGATCGTCGCGATCCTGAAGTCGTTCCCCAACCTCGCCGCGACGCCGGTCGTCGCGGTGACGGCCTACGCGATGCAGGGGGACCGGCAGCGGACGCTGGTGGCCGGCTGCGACGGCTACATCCAGAAACCGATCAACGTGGACGCCTTCCCGCGCCAGGTCGCCGAGTTCCTCGCCGGCAAGCGCGAGCGCATCGAGAGCCGCGAGGAGGGGGTCTACCTCCGGGAGCTCAACCAGCGCCTCGTCTACCGGCTGCTCAACCAGGTCGAGGAGCTCAAGCGGCTCAACCAGCACTTCGTGCGCCGCGCGGGCCAGCTCGCCGACCTGCACCACGCGGTGCAGGACATCACCTCCGAGCTGGGCGTGCCGGAGATGCTGGAGCGGCTGCTGCGCGGCGTCTCCCGGGCGATCGGGACGACGAGCCTGCGGGTGGATCTCGAGGAGCCGGCGGGGGTGAGCGTCGTCGTGCGCGGTGACGGCGCCGACCAGCCGCGCAGCGTGCTCGCGGGCACGGGGGGGGAGCCGACGGACGACTGGGCCGAGGTCGAGTGGACGCTGCCGCTCACCGTGCGCGACCGCCAGCTCGGCGTGATGGTCGCCCGGCACGCCCTGCCGCCGGGAGCGAAGGCGGACGAGGAGCAGCTCCTCAAGATCGTCGCCGACCAGGTGGCGATCGCGGTCGAGAACGCGCGACTCTACGAGGGGGTGCAGCACCGGCTCCGCGACACCGAGACGCTGCTCGTGGTGAGCCAGGACGCCAGCTCGACGCTCGAGCTCACCGAGGTGCTGCGGCGCTGCACGCGCGCGCTCGTGCGCGCGCTCGGCGCCGACACCGGGGGCGCGTGGCTCCTCACCCAGGACGGGTCTCGCTTCGTGCCGATCGTCGGCTACCGGGTGCCGAAGGAGCTGTTCCAGACGTTCACGACCGCGCAGATGGCCCCGGCGGACCCGCTGATCGACCAGGTGCGCCAGCTCGACGGCGCCGTCTACTCGAGCGACAGCCCGAACGATCCGCGGTTCGACCACCCGCTGACGCGGCTCCTGCCCCACAAGTCGCTGCTCATCCAGCCCATGCGCTGGAAGGGCGCGTCCATCGGCGGGTTCGCGGTCGCGTGGCTCCGGCAGGCCCACGAGTTCACCCCCGACGAGCTCCGGCTCGCCGAGGGCATCGCGCTGCAGGCCGCGGTGGCGAGCGAGAACTCGCGCCTGTACGAGGGCGTCAAGCACCAGATGGCCGAGCTCAAGCGCGCCCAGGCGCAGCTCATCCAGTCCACCAAGCTCGCGGCCATCGGCGAGCTCGCGGCCAACATCGCCCACGAGATCAACAACCCGCTGACGAGCGTGCTCGGGTTCGCCTCCTACCTGGCCGAGCGGATCCCGCTCGGCCAGTCGATGCGCGAGGAGCTCGACCTCATCCAGGAGGAGGCGGGGCGGGCGCGCGACATCGTGCGCGACCTGCTGCACTTCAGCCGCCAGCGGGAGTTCGTGCCGCAGATCATCGACCTGAACGTCGTCCTCGAGCAGACGGTCGGGATGGTGCGCCGCCAGGGCGTCCTCGACGCGATCACGCTGCAGGAGGAGTACGCGCCGGAACTCCCGCCGGTCGAGGTGGACGCCACGCGGATCAAGCAGGTCTTCCTGAACCTCATCAACAACGCCGTGTACGTCATGAAGAAGGGCGGCACGCTCACGCTGCGCTCCTCGCAGCAGGGCGACATGGTGCAGGTGGAGGTCGCCGACACGGGCGGCGGCATCGCGCCCGAGCACCTCGACCGGATCTTCGAGCCGTTTTTCACGACCAAGCCCGACGTGAGCGGCACCGGGCTCGGCCTCTCGGTGAGCCTCGGGATCGTGCAGAGCCACGGCGGGACCATCGAGGTGCAGAGCGAGCCCGGGCAGGGCTCGACGTTCACGGTGAAGCTCCCGGCCAAGCCCGGCGCCACCCCCACCGTAGAGCTCCCGGACGCCTAGAGACTGAGAAGTGTCCGGGTAGGTTCGCTCCAGGCGCGAAGCTTTTCACCATCTTCCGGAAGCCACGATCCAGTCCTGCAACATCTTGAAATCACAGCGATTTTCTTCGCCAATTTGACCCTTTCGGCCCGGTTGATGGTAAGGATCTGATCAAAAGACCGGAAATGACTCCGGAAATATGGCTTTTTTACCTAAATAAATCAGCTAGTTAGCTGCAGAATACCTTGGTACTTGGCTTGCACTTCCTCGGGCCCAAGGATGCGCGTAGTCACTCATCTACGTGGACGAGGAGAGATGACGATGAGAACGCTCACTTGCAAGAGCACGACGGTCTGGGGCCTCCTGGGGCTCGCGTTCCTGATCGTGCTGCTGGCTGGGCCCGCTCCCGCGCAGGCCCGCCGCAGCCTTCCGGACGCGGTGCTCTACGAGGCGACGGAGGACATGTACCTCCTGGACGCGGCCGGCAACCCGACCGGCGACCTGTCGGCGGCCGTCACCCGGTACGCCACCTCGGCGCTTTCCGGCTCGGCCGAGTTCGGCTCGCCGCTCTGCCCGGTGGAGTTCCTGGTGGTCTACCCGAAGGCCAAGCGGTGCGCGGTGAATGCCCGAGGCCAGAACCTGATCAGCCTCGTGGACGGCACGGGGCCCTTCTGGGGCGACTTCGTGGTGGTCATCCAGGGCGACAACCCCACTGACGCGCCCGAGGCGGTGGTGGGCGTGGGCGCCTTCCAGGGCCAGGGCAGCCTGGCGCCGGTGTTCCAGGGTGTCCCCCTCGGATCGCTGGCGGCTCAGGGCACGGTGAGCTTCCCGGCCCTCGGCATCGTGAACAGCCCGTTCAGCTTCTCGGGCACCTTCCGGCTGCCGTTCAGCGTCGCCAAGGACGGCTCCCACGAGCGTGCCTGGGTCAACCGGGGCGCCTTCTACCTCAACGACCAGAACAAGAAGTCACCGGTCCGGCACAACGAGCGCTCGCTCGGCTGGCCGACGGTGCGTCTCGACGTCGAGTTCCAGTAGCAGGGGCGCCGCACTCCTCGAATCCACGGCGGGCCCGGGCCAGAGCATCGGTCCGGGCCCGTTAAGCGTTTCCGGAGCTACTCGGCCTTGAAGTACCGCGCGGCGGGGTGGTGGAACACCAGCGCCGAGACCGACGCCTCCGGGTCCATCATGAACCCCTCGGTGAGCCCGAGCCCGATCCCCTCCGGCTCGAGCAGCCCGAACAGCGTCGCCTGGTCGGCGAGGTTCGGGCACGCGGGATAGCCGAACGAGACGCGGATCCCGCGGTAGCGCCCCTTGAGCGTGTCGGCGCGCGCGAGGTCGGGCGGATCCGGAAACCCCCAGAGCGTACGGAGCCGCGCGTGGAGCAGCTCGGCGAACGCCTCGGCGCACTCGATCGCCAGGGCCTGCAGCGCGTGCGAGCGGACGTAGGCCCCCTCCGCCTTCCAGCGCTCGGCGAGCTCGCGCACGCCGCCGCCGCACGTCACCGCGAACAGCGCGAGGTAGTCGTCCACGTCGTCCCGGACCCAGTCGGCCAGGCACAGCCGCTCGCCCCCGGGCTGGCGCGGGAACGCGAAGCGCGCGACCTCCTCGCCGGGCGCCCCGAACAGGACCACCGCGTCGCCCGCGGCCCGCGCCCGGTACCAGCGGTAGACGCCGTGCGCGCGCAGCAGGCCGCGCTCCGCCGCCTCGCGCTCGAGCCCCTCCACGAGCGCCCGGAGCTCCCGCGCCTTGGGGTCGCCCTGCGCCAGGAGTCGCTCGACGGGCCCGCGCAGGCCGAGGTGCTTGCCGTAGAGCATCTGGAGGTTCAGGTAGGGATAGACGTGGGCGAGCGGCACGTCGCGCAGGACGTGGCGCTCGAGGTCGGGCGGCGTCGGCACGGGGACCCGCTCCGCCCGCGGGCGCGCGCGCGCCGCGGCCGCGGGGGCCGCCGGGCCGGCGGCCTCCGGCTCGCCGGCGCCGAGCGCCGCCTGCTCGCGCCGCACGCGCAGGACCAGCGCCTCGCGCGTCGGCGCCGAGAAGAGCCGGTTGGCGAGGTCCAGCCCCTCCATCGCGTCCTTCGCGTAGACGGTGAGCCCGCCGTACTCGGGCGCGATCCGCGTCGCCGTGAACTTCCGCGTGAGCGCGGCCCCCCCGACGAACAGCGGCAGCTCGATGCCGGCCACGCGCAGGTCCTGGGCGGTCACGACCATCTGCTGGGCCGACTTCACGAGGAGCCCCGACAGGCCGATCGCGTCCGGCTTGTGCGCGTGGTACGCGGCGATCAGCTCCTCGGGCGGGACCTTGATGCCGAGGTTGATCACGCGGTAGCCGTTGTTCGACAGGATGATCTCGACCAGGTTCTTGCCGATGTCGTGGACGTCGCCCTTCACGGTCGCGAGCACGAGCGTCGCGCGCGTCGCCGACTGGCTCTTCTCCATGAACCGCTCGAGGTGCCCCACCGCGACCTTCATCGCCTCGGCGGACTGCAACACCTCGGCGACGATGAGCTGGTTGTCGTTGAAGAGCCGCCCGACCTCCTCCATGCCGCGCATCAGGGGCCCGTTGATGATCTCGAGCGGCGCCGCCTCGCGGCGCTTGGCGTCCAGGTCGGCGAGCAGGCCGTCGCGGCTGCCCTCGACGATGTAGCGCGCCAGGCGCTCGTCGAGGGAGAGCGCGCGCGCCGGGGCCGGCGCCCGCGTCCTGTCCCGGAAGTGCGCGGCGAACGCCCCGAGCGGATCGGCGCCGCGCTGGTAGAGCAGGTCCTCCGCGAGCCGGCGTTCCTCCTCGGGGATGGACGGGTAGCGCTCGAGGCGCTCGGTGTTGACGATCGCGTAGTCGAGGCCGGCCTTGGTCGCGTGGTAGAGGAAGACCGAGTTCAACACCTCGCGGCCGGCGGGCGGCAGCCCGAAGGACACGTTGGAGACTCCGAGGATCGTCTTGCACTCGGGGAAGCGCTGCGTGATCGCGCGGACGCCCTCGAGCGTCTCGACGGCGGAGCCCGCGTAGGTCGCGTCGCCGGTCCCGATGGGGAAGACGAGCGGGTCGAAGATCAGGTCGCGCGCCGGGATCCCGTACCGCTCCGTCAGGAGCGCGTGGCACCGCTCCGCGATCGCGAGCTTGCGCGCGCACGTCACCGCCATGCCCTGCTGCTTGTCCTCGTCGATCGTGCCGACGACGACCGCGCCGCCGTAGGTCCGCAGCAGCGGGACGACCTTCGCGAGGCGCTCCTCGCCGTCCTCGAGGTTGACCGAGTTGACGATCGCCTTGCCCTGGCAGTGGCGCAGCGCGAGCTCGAGCACGTGCGGGTCGGTGGAGTCGATCATCAGCGGGACCTTCACCGCGCGCGTGACCTGCGCCATGAACCGGTCCATGTCGGCGGCCTCGTCCCGGTCGGGGTTGGCGAGGCACAGGTCGAGGACCTGGGCGCCACCGCGCACCTGGGCCCGGCCGACCTCGGCCGCCTCCTCGAACCGCTCGGCGACCACCAGCTCCTTGAACCGGCGCGAGCCGATCACGTTCGTGCGCTCGCCGACGAGCAGCGGGCGGTTGTCGTCGGTCGGGTAGACGACCTCGATGCCGCTCACGGCCTGGGGCTCCCGCGCCGCGGGCACGCGCGGCGGCCGGCCGCGGACCATCGCGGCGATCGCCCGGATGTGGGCCGGCGTCGTGCCGCAGCAGCCCCCGACGAGGTTCACCCAGCCCTCCTCCACGAAGCGCGCGAGCTTGAACGCGAGGCTCGCCGGCGTCTCCGCGTACTGGCCCCGCTCGTCCGGCAGGCCCGCGTTCGGGTAGACGCTGACGAAGCGGGTGGACAGGGCGCCGAGCGAGCGCAGGTGGTCGGTCATGAACTCGGGGCCGGTCGCGCAGTTGAGGCCGATCGAGAAGAGGTCGAGGTGCTCGAGCGAGACGTAGAGCGCCTCGACGCCCTGGCCGGCGAGCATCGTGCCCGTCGGCTCGATCGTGCCGCTCACCATCAGCGGCAGCTCGCGCCCGGCCGCGCGCAGCGCGCGGCGCACGCCGAGCGCCGCGGCCTTGAGGTTCAGCGTGTCCTGCGCCGTCTCGAGGAGCAGCGCGTCCACGCCGCCCGCGACGAGCGCCCCGGCCTGCAGCTCGTAGGCGGCCAGGACCTCGTCGAAGGTGACGTTCCGCGTGACGCTGATCGAGCGTGTCCCGGGGCCCATCGCGCCGACGACGAAGCGCGCGCCGGCGGCCTCGCGCGCCAGGCGCGCGCCGGCGAGCGTCAGCTCCCACGCGCGCTCGGCCAGCCCGTACTCGCCGAGCACGTAGGGCGCGCAGCCGAACGTGTTGGTCGACAGGACGTCGGCGCCCGCGTCCAGATAGGCGGCGTGGACCGCCCGAACGACGTCGGGCCGCGTCAGGTTCAGGTGCTCGTTGCACCCCTCGTACCGGGCGCCCCCGAAGTCGGCGGCCTGCAGGCCGGCCGCCTGGAGCATCGTCCCCATCGCGCCGTCGAGGACCAGGATGCGCGCGGTGAGCGCGTCGCGCAGCGAGGGCATGGAGGTATAGTAACGCACATGACGACCGCGGCCTGCTCCCTCGACGGCATCCGGGTGCTCGATCTCTCCCGCGTCCTCGCCGGCCCGTTCTGCGGGGCGCTCCTCGGCGACCTCGGAGCGGACGTGATCAAGGTGGAGGACACGCAGGCGGGCGACGAGTCCCGCACGTGGCCGCCCCACAAGGACGGCGAGGCGGCCGGCTACCTCGTCAACAACCGCAACAAGCGCGGGATCGCCGTGGACCTCAAGGCGCCCGCGGGCGTCGAGGTCGTCCGCCGGCTCGCGCGGCGCGCCGACGTGCTGATCGAGAACTTCCGCACCGGCACGATGGAGGAGTTCGGCCTCGGGTACGACGTGCTCGCGGCGGACAACCCGCGGCTCGTGTACTGCTCGGTCTCCGCCTTCGGCCGCACCGGGCCGCGCGCCGAGGGGGCCGGCTACGAGGCGCTCATGCAGGCGTTCAGCGGCATCATGTCCATCACCGGCGAGCCGGGCGGGCCGCCGGTGCGCTGCGGCGTCTCGTTCCTCGACCTCACGACGGGCATCCTGTCCGCCTTCGGGATCGTCAACGCCCTCCTCTACCGCGGCAGAACCGGGCTCGGCCAGCGCGTCGACGCCTCGCTGCTGGAGACGGCGATCGGGCTCCTGAACTTCCAGGCCGAGGGCTACCTGCTCGCCGGCACCGTGCCGAAGGCGCTCGGCTCGGCGCACCCGTCGCTCTCGCCGTACCGCAACTTCCGCTGCCGCGACGGGCAGTGGGTCTTCATCGCCGGCGCCAACGACCGGCTCTGGCGCCGCCTGGTGGCGGCCCTCGGGCTCCCCGCGATGGCGGACGACCCGCGCTTCGCGACGAACGTCGAGCGCGTGAAGCACCGGCGCGAGCTCGAGGCCGCGCTCGAGGAGGCGATCGCGCAGGTCGACCGCGAGCCCCTCCTCAAGCGGCTCGACGAGGCCGGCGTGCCGGCGACGCCCGTGAACACCGTCGACCAGGTCCTCGACGACCCGCAGACGGCGAGCCGGAGCGTCATCCGGCGCATGGCGCACCCGACGCTCGGCGAGATCCCGGTGGTCGGCATGCCGCTCGCCTTCTCGCGCCTCACGCCCGAGGTGCGGCGCCACGCGCCCCGCCGCGGCGAGCACACCGACGAGGTCCTGGCCGAGCTCGGCTACGCGCCCGCGGAGATCGCCGCGCTCCGGGCGCAGAAGGTCATCCTGTGAGAGGAGACATCCCGCGATGGCACGTCTGGAGATCCTGAACCCGGTGGCGAAGACGGTCGAGTTCTCGGTCAAGCCCGCGCCGCGCCCGCGCGACCTCGCCGGCGCGACGATCGGCCTCTACTGGAACATGAAGGCGGGCGGGGACCACGCGCTCGACCGGACCGAGGCGCTGCTGCGCGCCCGGTTCCCGAACACCCGGTTCAAGCGCTACACGGGGTCCGTCGGCTTCATCATGCGCCACTGCACCGCCGAGGACGCCGACCGCATCGCCTCGGAGGTCTCCGCCGTCGTCGGCACCACCGCCGACTGAGGCTCGTGCACGTCGTGGGGGACCCACGACATGGTCGAGCTGGAGCGGCGGGACGTCCCGACCGTCCTCTTCACCGCGCAGACGTTCATCCACGACGCCGAGCGGAGCGCCGCGAGCTTCGGCCTGCCCGGCCTGCCGCTCGCGGTCGTGCCGCTGCCGTTCACCAACCAGACGCCCGACGACGTCCACCGGATGGCGGAGGCGGCGTTCGAGCAGGTGGTGGCGGGGCTGACCAAGGCGGTCGCGGCACGGGCCGTCGAGCGCCCGGCGCTCGAGGAGCGGCTCGCCTACGAAGGCGACGATCTCCTCGACGCCTGGGGGCGCCTGCAGGCCGACTTCCTCAAGCGCGGCTGGGGGGACGGCTTCCCGCTGGTGGCGCCGACCGAGCGGGCGGTGGCGGCGATGCTGCGCGGGACGAAGCGCGCGCCCGGCGACCAGGTCGCGGTCCTCGAGCCCGGCTTCGGCATCGCCACCGTCGAGAAGCTGGCGATCAACGCGGTGATGGCCGGCTGCGGGCCCCAGCACCTGCCGCTCCTGATCGCGGCGGTGCGGTGCCTGGCCGAGCCGAAGATGTACCTCCGCAACAAGGCCATGTCCACCGGGCCGCACGCCCCGCTCGTGCTGGTGAACGGCCCGAAGGGCCGCGTCGCCAACATCAACTCGGGCATCTGCGCCCTCGGCCCCGGCGCGCCCTCGGCCAGCAACACGGTGCTCGGCCGGGCCCTCCGGCTCGCGATGATGAACGTCGGCCACACCTACGTCGGCGTCTCGGACATGGACACGATCGGCTCGCCCGTGAAGTACAGCTGCTGCTGCGCCGAGAACGAGGCCGAGAGCCCGTGGGAGCCGTATCACGTCACGCGCGGCTTCGCCAAGGAGGCGTCCACCGTCACCGTGCACTTCGTGTACGGGATCTGCGAGCTGCACGACTTCAAGTCCACCACGCCGGAGGACCTGGTCCGGGTGTTCGCGACGGCGGCGACCAACGTGGCCCAGGTGGGCACCGGGCTCTGGCTCATCGGCCGGCGAGCGGACCCCCGGACGAAGACCGAGGAGCGCGAGCACAACACGCTGTTCATCTGCCCCGAGCACGCGCAGGTCTTCGCCAGGGCGGGCTGGGGGCGGCGCGAGATCCAGGAGGCGCTCTACCGCGAGGCGCGGCTGCCCTTCAAGACGATGATGCTCAACAAGGAGCCGCAGGCGATGGCGGCGGCGCATCCCGAGCTCGGCTGGATGCACGACCATCCCGACCTGCCGATCCCCGTCGTCGAGGACCCGGGCTGCTTCGACATCGCGGTGGTCGGCGCCGCCGCCGGGCGCGGCACGTACTTCTACGGCGCGGGCGAGCCGGTGACGATGCCGGTGGAATGAAGTGCGAGGTGAGCCGCCGCCGCGGCGAGCCGAGCGGTGAAATGGCTCGAAGAATCATGCGCGCCGGGGCATTCGCGCTCGTCGCTCTCGCGGCCGTGCTCGCCGCCGCGCCGGCGGCGGCGCAGCTCTACCGCTGGACGGACGCCGACGGGACGGTGCACTACACGGCCGATCTCAACGCGATCCCGCCGGCTCACCGCGACGCCGCGCGTTTGCTCGCCCACCCCCAGGCCCGTCCGGCGCCGCCGCCCGGGACGCCCGAGCCCGCGACGATCCGGGTGGACCCCCGGGCGCCGCTCACCGTCGGCGTCCACCTGAACGGCGTGTCCCTCACGCTCATCGTGGACACCGGCGCCGAGCGCACCGTGCTGTCGCCGGCGGCGCTCGATCGGGCGGGCTTCGGCGGCCTGCCGGGCCGGCCGATCCAGATCGTGGGCGTGACGGGGACGACGACGGCGCAGCTCGTCACGGTGCCGCTGCTCGACATCGCCGGCGCGCGGATCGGGCCGCTCGCCGTCATCGCCCACGCGCTGCCGGCCGCGGGCCGGGCCGAGCCCGTAGACGGCCTCCTCGGCCGCGACGTGCTCGACGCCTTCACGCTCACCGTGGACACCGCCTCGGGCCGCGCCACCCTCACGCTGCGCTGAGGCACCCCGAGCGGGCCGCGCGCCGGCCGGTTGTCGCCACGTGCGACCGTGCGCTATATGCGCTATAGTTGGCGCGGCAAGACGCGCAACGGGCGGCACCCGGGACGCATGTTGCGTTTCGCAGCAAACGCGACGGGATATGCTGCGTGATTTCGCAGCCTATCGCGGTTCCGCAGTGCGTGCCGGTGGAGCGCATGGTGCTGAACACAAAGGGCCGGTCGTGAACGGCAGGGATGCGCATGGCTCCGGGATAGGCTGCAGAACCTCACAGCGTTTACCGTATTACGCAGACCAGCCTATCCCACAGCCGAATTCGAGTTGGGCGGCAGCGACCATGACTAAAGCGGGGCCGAGGAGGCCGTGAGCTTCGAGTCGTCGCCAGTGTGGTACGCCTCCGATCGGCGGGCGCGTAGCGTACACAAGGTGGTCGTATACGACGACATTGGTTCGTTGATAGTCCGCCCCAATGTGATTGAGTTCCGGGGCGCGCAAGCGCGCCTCACCATTTCGCCGGTGGAGCGACTGGACCGTGCGAGGCAGTCCTGGAATTGGGTCGTGTACTTGCTGGCAAACCTGGCGATGAGTCCCGTCTACGCGTTGTGGTGGTACCTCATCGCCTGGTTCGCGGGTGAGCCCGGGAAGTACGTGGTTTTCTCAGTTGTTGCACTCAACCTACTCGGTCTTGCGATCGGCCAGTCCGTGACGTGGATCATTGCTACTGGCCGTGATGGCGCTGGTCAGCCAGTCAGAGTATGGTTCGCCTCAGGTGAAAATCGAGGCTGGGCCGGCATATTTGGGGCTACGCGGCGTCTGTATCAGCAGGCGCAGCAAGCGCTGCAGCCAGAAGCATACGCGCCGCCCAACCAGCCGGCTGCAGCGGACGGCGGCCGCGGCGGCCAATGACTGTCCTGGGTGGCGTGGCCGCCACCGCTGAGCCGGGTCGTTCGGCGGATGGTATCGGAATGCATCGGGCTGTTGAAAAGGGGGCCGATATGCAAAGACACTTGGTCGCAGGCCTGTCACTCGGTCTCGCGGCGACGATGGGATTCGCCATCGCAGCATTCGTCCTCGCCGGCCCTGCGGCGAACGCTGCCGGTTCCGCAGCACCGATCGTAGTGTGCTCTTCCTGCAGGTATATGGGGATGCCCGACATTGCTCATACGGTCTTCTTGGATCCGAACACCGGCGAGATCTGGGCATACTCGAATGCGGCCATGGCGGGTCAGGCAGATCCCATCCGCGTCGGCAAGCTCGTTCTTGGCAAGCGCGTACAGAAGTAGAGCCGCAACGCGACTCGGGAACCGCCGAACAACGCGCTGCAGCGGCCCGGGGCTCGCGTTGCTCGCTCCGGCCGCTGAGCGCGCGCGTTCGGCGCCCTTGAGTCGAAGGAATGATCGAGAGTAAGGTAGGGCCATGGCGGAGCCGATCGTAACTTCGTCGCCGGATATCCTGAGCGGCACACCTGTCTTCGCTGGAACGCGAGTTCCGGTCCA
>Ga0209342_10002522_pt1 | contig 19557 bp, 15 predicted proteins | sample RifCSP16_2_FD_184023 | JGI IMG/M metagenome (GOLD analysis project Ga0209342, IMG submission 184023) | Soil microbial communities from Rifle, Colorado - Rifle CSP2_sed 16_2 (SPAdes) (version 2) | ecosystem: Environmental > Terrestrial > Deep subsurface > Rock core/Sediment | place: Rifle... | reverse complement strand
TCGGAACCGCGCGCCCCGGATCGCGGCGAAGTGGCCGTCATCCACGATCCCTCGGTGCGCCGAGGCCGGGTAGAGGCAAATGCCCCGGGGAATCTCCCAGGCCTTGGGCGCCTCGGCGCGGGCGGGGACAACGGCCCCAAACGCCGAGGCCGCGCCTTGCGGCGCGGCCTCGTTCCGTCGGGAGGAAGACGAACCTAGGCGTCGGTGCCGCCACCGAACCCGGGACCGCGGCCACCCCGACCCATCGGGCGGTCGCCCGGCTCGGGGATGTCGCTGTTCACCAGTTCGGTGATGTGCTCCTCGGCGTCGGCGAGCTTCTCATCGGCCTCTTCCTGGGTGATCCGCTCGTTGGCCACCGCCTCGTCGAGGTGCTCCTCGACCTGCGAGACCAGGTAGGCGATCAGCTCGCCACCGCTCGACCCGTTGGCATCGGCGAGATCGGCCAGCGTGTCGTACTCCGACAGCGCCGCCCGCATCTCCGCGGGGGTCAGCTCGAGGAACCCGGCCACCGACTGCAGAGCACGGAGTCCGCGACCCCGGCCCGGGCCGGGCATGTCCGCCGCCAGGGTGACGGCGATCGTGTCGGCCTGCTCCTGGGTGATGGTGCCGTCCTCAACCAGCGGTGCCAGCTTCTGTTCGAGCACCTGGTAGGCCCGGGTCTCCTCCACCGCCGGGGCATCGTCCTCGGTGGTCTGCGCCGCCAAGGCGACACCCGACATGCCGAGGGCGGCGACCACCAAGACGGTGATCCCGATTTTGAGCGTCTGGCTCATCGCACCCTCTTTCTGGGTTGTTGGATCGATTCGCTCACCATCAACTGTCGGGGATGCATGTTTGAAGACCGTGAAGGGCGGCTAACAAGAGTGTGGGATTCGTGTGAGGGTTGGCCGAGAGGCGTTGCCCACCGTCCATAGTCCATCGTCCATAGTCCATCGTCGTGCCGGGTCGGGGCGCCGGCCCTAACCTCTCCGCATGATCCTCTCCGATGTTTCGATCAGGGCGGCGATCGAGCTGGGTCGCATCGAGATCGATCCTTTCGACCCGGCGATGGTGCAGCCGTCGAGTGTCGACGTACGGGTCGACCGGTACTTCCGGGTATTCGAAAACCACCGGTACGCCTTCATCGACCCGAAGCAGCCCCAGGAAGATCTCACCAAGGAGGTCGCCACCGAGGTAGACCGCCCCTTCATGCTGCACCCCGGTGAATTCGTTCTGGGGTCCACCCTCGAGGTCGTGCGTCTCGACAACGACATCGTGGCTCGCCTCGAAGGCAAGTCGTCATTAGGCCGTCTCGGATTGCTCATCCACTCCACTGCCGGCTTCGTCGACCCGGGATTCGAAGGACACCTCACGCTGGAGCTCTCCAACGTTGCCACGCTTCCGATTGCGATATACCCGGGGATGAAGATCGGACAGCTGTCGTTCTATGAGCTCACCACCGCGGCCGAGCATCCCTACGGGAGCAAGGGCGCCCACAGCAAGTACCAGGGCCAGCGAGGACCGACTCCCAGCAAGATGCACGAGGACTTCCGTAAGTAGTCGATAGTCCGTAGTCCCGAGTCCATCGCTTACGGTCGGTCGCTCGCTCGAGCCGACCGGATTAGCCCAACGAGCATTCGACGAAGCCAGGCGATCTCCGACTGGAGATGGTCGACACGCTGCGGAGGCACCAAGCCGAGCCGGGTCACAAGGTGGAGCTGCGTCTCGAGTTCGCCGCTCGACCCGGCGGCGTAGTCAAGGAACCGAACGAGATCGTTCTTGGATCGTCGCGAGACGCCGGCAATGTTGGACGGATTCGAAACCGCAACGCGCGGCATCTGCGCGCTCAACCCGTACTTCTCCGAATCGGGTAGCTCTCTCGTCGGGTCGTAGATCCCTACAACGATGTCGCAGCCCTTCTGCCACACGCGCAACTTGGTGTGATCCCGCACGCTTCCACCGTGCCGGATTCGGAACTCCCGATCAATCCTCGAAAGACGATGGACCATGGACCATGGACCATGGACCATGGACCATGGACCATGGACTAGCCCCTGAGGGTCCCTTCCCCCTCCGTCACCCACAACTCCAGCTCGGCGCGGTCGGGCAGGTGCAGCGTTCCATCCTTCACGAAGTAGGCGGTGTCCACGAAGTCGAGGGCCACCGGATCATGGGTGGCGACGATCACGGCGACACCGTTGTGGGCGAGACGGCGCAGCAGATCGAAGACGTAGGCAGCGGTGGCGGTGTCGAGCTCGCCGGTGGGCTCGTCGGCGAGCACCACCCGGGGGGCATGCACCAGGGCACGGGCCAGCGCCACCCGCTGCTGCTCCCCACCCGACATCTCGCCCGGGCGGTGGTCGGCGCGGTGCCCGATACCGACGGCTTCCATCGCCGCCCGCACCCGGCTGCGCCCGGTATCGCCCCCGACACCGAGCAGCCGGAGCGCTACCGCGACGTTCTCCTCGGCGGAAAGTAGCGGCAGCAACCCGAACGACTGGAACACGAAGCCGAGCACCCGGCTCCGCACCTCCGCGGCCTTCCGCTCCGAAAGCCGGTCGACCCGCTTCCCGTCGATCCAGACCTCGCCCTCATCCGGCTCCTGGAGCAGCCCCATGATGTGGAGGATCGAGGTCTTGCCCGAACCGGAGGGTCCGAACAGCGCCGCCATCCGGCCGGCCTCGACGATCAGCGAGACATCGTCGGCTCCGACCGCCCCCCGCCCGTACTGCTTGGAGACGTGCTTCAGCTCAAGCATCCGGGACCTCCCGGCTGAGCAGGATGCCCTCGTCGACGACCTCGGCGACGGCGCGATCGCCCAGCATCGCCTCGCCGACGAGCTCCAGGGGAAGGGCGACCGTTCCGTCACGACCCACGGTCACGCCTCGGCGCATCCGGCCGCGGCGCTCGGCACGGAACACCCCGTCCTGGAGGTGCAGTACACGGTCGGCGCGACGGGCCAAGACGACATCGTGGGTGACGGCCACGACAGTCAACCCGCCCTCGTTGCACATCCGCCGCAGCAGGTCGTACACCTGCAGCGAACGCTCGGTGTCGAGCTCCCCGGTCGGTTCGTCGGCAAGCAGGAGCTGCGGTCCGAGGGAGAGGGCCACGCACAGCGCCAGCCGCTGCTGCTCACCGCCGGAGAGCACGTCCACCTTGGCATAGGTGCGGTTGCGCAAATCGGTCACCTCGAGCAACGCTCGGGCGCGCTTCTTGCGACGCACTGCGGGAACACCGGCGAGCAGCATGGGCAGTTCGACGTTGTGCACCGCTTTCAGATAGGGAACGAGGTTCCGGGTGAAGTCCTGCCAGAGGAAGCCAACGTTGCGGCGAAAGTGGGTGCGGATGTCGGTGCCGAATGGTGAAGTGAGATCGGTGCCGGCGACCTCCACCTTCCCGGCCGACGGCTTCTCCATCCCGCCGATGATCTGCAGCAGACTCGACTTGCCCGACCCGGACCGCCCGACGATGGCAACGAACTCGCCACGCTTGGCCTCGAAATCGACTCCGTGCAGCGCCACCACCTCGAGCGCGCCCTGCTTGTGGATCTTGATGACGTTGTCGCACCGGACCACCACTTCGATGCTCATCGCTCCACCTCGCGCAGGACCTCGCTCAGCTTCCGCGCCGAAACGGCGCGGGTGCTCCACAGCACCGAGATCACCAGCAGTACGGCGACCACCGCCAGGTACAGCCCGAGACGAGCGGGTGACACCACCATGACCGCGGGCGGCGTCAATACCTCGGCCTCCTCGCCCAGCTGGAGGAACGGAATCATGAGGCGCATCAGCCCGAGACCGGCGGCGACGCCAACGACCGCGCCGACGCCGAGCACGACCAGCTGCTCGAGGGCGAAGGTGCCCGCCACCCCACGACTGCGGAAACCGAGCGCACGCAGCACCCCCATCTCCCGATAACGCCGCCGCACCGCCACCAGGACATACCCCGTCACGCCCGCCAGGGTGAGCACCACACCGGCTCCGGTGCCGAGGAACAGGATCGACACCAGACCGACCTGGATCGGACGGCTGGAGAACTCGGCGGCGGCGGCGTCCGTGGTGAGCACGAGGTCGGGTTCGGCACCGAAGGTAGCAAGCACCTCGCGCAGCGTCTCATTGGGAGTGTCGGTCTCGATCCACAACTCCTGCGGTGCCGCCACGCGGGCGATCGGGCCGCTCAGACTCCACGACGGTTCGGGGTTCAGCCAGTGCAGCAACGCGTCGAGGCGGGCCACCATCACGCCTTCGAGGGTTGAATCCCCGGCGGTGGGTACGAGCGTCACGATCCCGGTGAGCGTGCCGGGTATTTGCGCGCCCTCCACCCCGAACTGGGTGCTGTGCCCTACCTGGAGACCGGCAACGGCTGCCGCTTGCTCGTCGAGCACGAAGTTCATCGGCTGTGGGTCGTTGCGCAGATGCGGCACCGGCTGCGCCCGGTTGCGCTCCGGGTGGTCCCACATGGTCACCGTGCCGGCCCGGTACCACGGCGAAGCGGCGATGTCCTCCGGTGACGGCCGCGTCTCTCCCTCGGGAACCCGCTCGTAGTATCCGTCGGCGGCGATGCTGCCGGCCACCTCGCTGACGTCCAGGTTCTCGTGCCCGGTGAACTCGGCGGTGATGGCTTCTTCGAGCGGCTGCTCGCCGACCGGCGAGATCGCCACCCACCCGTCGACGAGCACGTCGCCGTTCACGAGGGCAATACCGGCCACGTCTTGCTCCACCCACAATGCCTGGAGCACCAGCGTCGTGGCGTCGGGGAAAGGGCCGTTGCGGGCGGAGGCGCCATCGAGGGGGATCTCCACGGTGCTCCATCCGCCATCCGTGAACGAGGCGGTGGCGGCGTGGATCCGCAAGCGCAACTGCTCGTCGACGACCCGGGCCATCATCCGGATCGGCGGTCGCTCGCCGTCGGTCACGCGGGACTCCCAATCGTCGGGTACGACGACACCGTCGACCCGGAGTGCCGTCACCCCGGGGGGCAACTCGACACCCCAGTCGGGGGGACCACCAAGCGTCGCCGGGCCGAACAGGTCGGCGGCGGTGGGCGCCCCGAAGTCGGCACGCCACGCCAGCACCGCAGGGAAGGTGTCGGGATCCACCGCGATCAATTCGGCCCCGCGATTGGTCAGCCGCGGGGCGCCGGTGCCCCGGAAGACCGCGGAACCAATGGTTCCCTCGGGAGCGGTGAGGAACCCGGCGCCTTCCCCTCCGATCCGTACGTCGGCACCGGCGGCGAATCCGGCCCGGTCGGCATACGACACGTCGAGGGTGTCTGCGTAGGTGATGGCGAAGGCGCCGAACCCGGTGGTCAGCCACACCAGCAGCGCAAGCCTTCCGTACGGGATCGGGTTGCGCCCCAGGTGCCACCCGGGGAGCGCCGTCGTCAACCCGCGGAAACGGGTCATGATCCATCCGATCCCCCGCAAGATCCAGGGGAGGAGGCGCAACAGCAGCAAGGCACCACTGAACAGAAAGAGCGCCGGGGCGGCAACCGAGAAGGGATCGAGACCGAGATCTGAGGCGTCGGGGTCGACGATTCCCTGGGTGCGCAACTCGAAGAGGATCACCGCGGAGAGCACGACGAGGAACAGGTCGAGGTGGTAGCGCTGCCACACGGACCTGCGCGCCGGACGCGTGGAGAGGGCGCGCAACTCGAGAATGCTCCTCCGGGAAAACGGGAGGATGGCGAGGCCCATCGAGACAAAGGTGAGCACTCCGCCGGCGAGGGCGAAGGGGACGATCGACCTCCCACTCGCCACCGACAGTGCCTCGCCACCGGTCAGCGTCGACATCGGTGGGATCCGTCCGGTGAGGGACACCACCGCCCTGGCGAAGAACGGCGCCACCAGGACCGCAACGATCGCGATCACCCCCGACTGCATCAGGTGGAGCCCGGTGGTTTGCCACGGCGTGGCGCCGCGCATCCGGAGCAGGGCGAGTTCGGACGACTCGCGTTCCAGAGCCAGCGAGGCCATGTAGATCAGGAAGTAGAGAGCCCCGGCGACGATGAGGGCGAGCATGGCGAGGATCGGTGCCCCGAGCACCACCGTGCGGACGTCGAACTCCTCGATGACGGCGGGGAGTCGGGTCAGGGTGCGGATCCCCCCGACCCGGGCGATCGTCGAGGTGAACGAAGCCACCCCCCGGGTCAGGTCCTCGACGTTCTCCAGAGCCACCGCCTCCCGGTCGAGGTGGAGGATGAAGAGCTGCGATGAGGCCACGCCTCCGAGGCCGCGCTCGGGGCGGAGCCAGGGATCGGCGGCGGGATCGGCGAGCGGGAAGATCGTGGTCCAGGCGTCGAACGTCGCCGGGTCGAGAATCACCACGAAATCGGTGTTGATCCCCTCCCAGATCGAGTCTTCGGGATCCGCGGGACGGGCGATCCCGCTCACCTCGACGATCTCGAATTCTTCCGGGAGCGCGGTAAAGCCTTTGATGATGAATCGGTCGCCGACACCGAACTGGGTGAACCGCACGAGTCCCTCACCGATGACGATGCGCAGCAGCGGGTCGGAGGTGGCGGCCGGATCCTGATCGGCGACCAGTTCGCCCTCGACGAGGTCAATCAGCCCAGCGACGTCCGGTGCGGTGAAGATCCGCACCTGGGTCGCCTCCGGGGGCCGGGTGGGATAGGGGGCGGGTTCGCCGCCTTCGGCGGCTCCGGAAGTGCGCCACACTTCGGCGGCCCCGAGCCAGTCGTCGATCACGGGTTCGGTCGCCCCGGCCGTATCCTCGGGATCGGCAAGAGGGATCACGACGAACTCGCGGGAGAGGGTGCGCTCTTCGATCGTGGGATACCACGCCGAGATCGGAGCGGCGGCGTCGGCGATTGCCCGGCGCGACGCCACGGCATCGACGGGGAGATATTCGGTAGTGGAGTACACCGCAGTGAGGTCGACGGTGGCATCCGGAGCCTGGCGGAAGGTGAACAGCAGGTCGACCGCCGCCACTGATGCCTCATACAGCGGCAGCACCACGAGCAAGGCGGTGACCAGCGTGGCTCCGAGAAGCGACCCGAGCAGCATCAACCGCCGCGCCCAGACACGGCGCAGCACCAGGCTCAGATAGGTCACCCAGCGCAGACGATCACCTCTCGTGCGGAGGCGGAGGGTACCGGAGAGTCCCGGATCGCCGGATTTCGGGGATATAACGCAAGAGGTCGGGCCTTCGGCCCTCCCGCAATTGGCAATTTGCAGGGAACCCGGGTGCGGTGTCGCTGGTGGACGAGCGGCCGTCTGCCTTCTGGTACTCGGTACGTAGTACTTGGTGCGTGGTACTTCTCTTCCCCGACATCGCGCGATTCTCTCCAATGCCATCCATGCAGTTCGCGTGACGAGTTCGTTGCATACTCAAGTCAAGAACGCCGCGCCCGCGGTATCTTGGCTTCATGCCGGAGGATCGCCCGGATCTCAGCAGCCTTCTTGAGTCCCCGCTTGCCGACGCATCACGGGATGGCCGCCCGTGGCTGCCGATCGCCGTTGCGGCGGCCGTGGTCGCGATCGTGGGCGGAGCGGTCTTGATCGCTATCCGCTCGGCAGGTGACGGCTCCGCCGATGGCCAACCGTCGACACCGGGCGGTACGCCGTCAACCACGATCGCGAACACGACCACCATCGCGCAACCGGCGCTCCTGCTCGAAGACCCGCAGGTCTATGAGGGGGTTCCTGGGCCTGATCCGCAATTCGACCCGACGTCAAGCGGCTTTGAAATGGCTCTCTCGCCAATCGAGAGCCTCAGCCTGTCCGAACGTGAGTTTCTGGGGGGCCTCGACCACCTCGAGCCAACGAGTCTCGCCGCGGTCGGCCAAGTCCCGGGCACTCAGTATCGGCTGTTCAAGGCTGAAGGGACAAACACCTTCTCACACGATCCCGATGTCGGGCAGCAGGGTGAGTGCTACTACCTCTTCGGTGCCCGCGAGCTGCCCACGCAGATCAGCACCGACTGCCACACCGTCCCCACCACACCAACCATTGCGCCCCTGTGGAGCGGCATCGAGTCGCTCGGGATCTTGGCGTGGGCCGGCCTCCCGCCCGAGGCATCTGTGGCCATCCTTGTCGTCGACGGGGAAAGAACCCTATGGCAGCGGCCCCGATCAGGCGTTGCCGCCTTCTCGTTCGCCACCCGTACCGAGGACGTCGAGCTCCTTGTGCTCGATGCCGCCGGGGCCGAAATCGCTCATAGCGACCGCACCCCACTCATCGAGCCGCCCACCGGTCCGATCCCAGGGTACGGGGACTTCAGCGGCATCAGCTCTGAGGACATAGCCTGGGACGAGGCCTGGGTGTTGGTGGCGCGCTGCATGACGGAGCACGGATACGACACGCTCGGATTCCCCGACGGTCTGTTCCTCCTCGAGGTACCCGGTTCCGAGAGCCCGGTCGTGGCGGTGGCGGAGGCGTGCCTGGAGGGGATGGGGCTTCCACCCTCTGTCAGTCGGGTCGACGGCTGACCGCCGCCGAATGGCCGGTCTCCGCCACACGTGAGCGCGGGAGAGGACTCTCCTCGCGACATCTGTCGAGCGACACTTCCGGACGTGGCCCCTCGGCGGGCCCTCGACAAAGCGGCATCGGAACTATCGAAAGACGCTGGCCTGACACCAGGCACCAGAAACCGGACATCTGGAATCCATCCACCGTCTACCCGAAGAGGCGTGGACGGTTGACGGATATCCCTGCGAAACACCGCTCTCGGTACCCTCCGCACATGCCCCGCCCGCTGGTGATCGCCGTAGGACTGCTCACGGGTGCGGCGCTCGCCGCCACCGGGATCGTGCTCGCCCCCAATTCCCCACCGGAACCGGACATTGCAGCTACCACCACGGTGCCCGCGGTGCCACAATCGTGGTGGGTCGATCCCCACGAGACGATCGTGGCCTCGAGCGCCGTGGTACCCGGGGAGCTCAGCCTCGAGGATGGCGAGGTCGTGTTCCGCTACGACCTGGTGTCGATCGGCCCCATGATGCGGGGCTTCGTCTTCGAGGACGATCACCTCATCGGGGTGGCTCCGGAGACCTGGACGCTGCTCACCACCGACGGTGAGTATCCGGGGACGACGAGCACCATCACCTCGTTTGAGGCTCGCTTTCCGGTGGAAGACGGCTTTCTCCTGGAGAGCGTGACCGGCATCCGTCTCGACGGGTACCGGCTGCGCATTCCCTACACCTACCACCTGGAGATGCCACCCACCGAGGGTGCGCAGGTGGAACTCGGGGATGACCGAACGCTTGCTTTGGTGACGTTGCTCCCTCAGGCCACCTCGGTCGTAGTGCAGCTGCGCTTCAGCCAGCCGGACGACCCGTTCAGCACGCATTCGACCGACATGACCGTGACCGGTGTGGGTGCCGAATGGTTGAGGACGACCAACCTGCAGATCAGCGGCAGCGAACTCTTCCGCATCGGTCCCGACGTGCCCGACCCCCTGGTCCTCCGGGTGCACAGCATCTACTGGATCCCCTACCAAGCCGCCATCGACATCGACCTGGGAGGCATCGACCGTGGCTGACGACCCGCTTCACGAACTCCTCACCTCGCCCCTCGAGCCGGTGCAACGCTCCTCGCGTCGCGCTCGGGACGCCGGGACATCCGGCCCTACCCGAACCGGTGGTCCCTGGCTGGTGGTGGCGATGGTCGCCGGTGCCGCCATCGTCTTCGCCGGCTATCTCCTCGCCGACGAGAACACCCCAGTCCCGACCAGCCTGGCCACCACCACGACGATGACGCTCGCCGAGTCCGGACCGGGGTTCCCCGACGGATTCACCCCCATCGACGGCCACATGGCGATCCGGGTGGTTCGGGTCCTCATCCGCGGCGACGCCACGTTCGTCACGATGTCGACGGTCTTTGCCGACACGGTCGACACCGAAACCAGCGTCGGGTTCCCGGGAGGACGGTGGGACCTCGTCCTCACCGATGGGCGTCGCATCACGTCGACGTTCGAGGGCGTCGATGCCCTCAGCCGGGGCTACGTCTCGGTGCGCTTCGAGGTCACCGGCATCGCGGCGGACGACATCGCATCAGTTGCCCTCACCGGGTTGGCCGAGCGCCTATCGAACGTCGTCGACACCTCGCAGGCGGCCGATCCGGTGACCCTCCCCGAGGACGGCTCGGAGATCGTGATCATCCCGGCGACCACGCGCTTCGATCTCGACGCCGGCGTCGCCCTCGCGATCGACGAGTTCGCCCTCTCCACCACCGGTGGTCGTCTGCTGTGGTCCCTCGACGGCGACGACCCGGATGCGGTGGCGGCGGTGTTCCCGACACTCACCCTGAGCAACGGAGAGGACCCGGACCAGTTCTCCATCACCCGCATCGATCCCGGAGAATTCCGGTTCTCCTTCGCGACGCTCGGCCTCGGACTCAGCCCGAGCACCCGGGCCGGCGCCGCCTATTTCGACCCGCAGCAGGGCGCCACCTTCACCGGAGGGGTGCCGATGACAACCAACCTGGAGATGGAGGTCGCCTGGGTGGTGTTCGGCCCCGCGGACGTGACGCTGCCGGTCGACACCGCGTCGTTCACCGTCGCTGCCGGCTGAGTCTCAGAGGGCGCCCACACCGGGAAGTTCGAGTTCCTCGGCACGGTGACACGCCACCAGCGACGATCCCAGGGTCCGGAGCATCGGCTTCTCGGTCCGGCAGCGATCCACCGCATGCGGGCACCGCGGGGCGAATGCACACCCGGGAGGGAGATCCCACAGATCGGGAGGCTCGCCTTCGATCGGACGCAGGCGGTCTCTGCTGAAACCCGGAACCGAGCCGAGCAACCCGGCGGTGTAGGGATGGCGGGGCCGGCGGAACAGATCGCCGACCGGCCCGTCCTCGACGATGGCACCGCCGTAGACCACCAGCACCCGCTCGGCCACTGCCGCCACCACGGCGAGGTCGTGGGTCACCAGCAACATGCCCATTCCCCGCTTGGTCCGCAGGTCGTCGATCAGGTCGAGCACGGCGCGGGCGACGGTGACGTCGAGACCCGAGAGCGGCTCGTCTGCGATCAAGAGCCGCGGCGCCGAGAGCAGGGTGGCCGCGAGCATCGCCCGCTGCGCCTGGCCGCGTGACACCTCGTGGACGTACGCGGCAAAGTGCCGACCCTTGGGCAGGCCGACCTCGCCGAGGGCATCGCGTACCCGGCGGGCGATCTCCTCGGCGGGCAGGTCGGTGTGCTCCTGGAGCGCCTCGCCCGACTGGTATCCCATCACGTCGAGCGGGTCCCAGGACCCCATGGCGTCCTGGAGGAGGACTCCGATCCCCATACCGACGAGGAGGCGCCAGTCGGCATCATCGAGGTCCTGGAGTACCGCGCCCTCGAACACCGTGGTGCCTCCCACCACCCGCGCACCGCCGCCGAGCAGGTCGATCGCCCCCATGGCGATTAGGCTCTTGCCCGAGGCCGACTCGCCCACCATGGCGACCGACTCACCCCGCTTCACGGTGAAATCCACACCGTCGATCACCCGGTGGCGGACACCGTCACGGATGATCTCGATGGTGAGCCCGCGCACCTCGAACAGCCGCACGCATCGAGCGTAGGGTCAGCGACCCGCTCAACCACTCCCCCTCCGTATGCTGCCGCCGTGGATCTCGCCATGGAGTCCGTCCGGCCTTCGGGCAAGCCCCGCCGCCACCCACTGCTGTTCGTCCACGGTGCCTGGCACGGGGCGTGGTGCTGGGAGCGGTTCCTCCCCTGGTTTGCGGAGCGGGGATGGGAATGCCACGCCTTGGATCTCCGCGGCCACGGCCACTCGCCCAACCCGGTCTCCCGGCGACGGACCCGGATCAGGCACTACGTCGCGGATCTCGCCGCGGCAGTGGAGACGCTCGACCGGCCGCCGATCATCGTGGCCCATTCCATGGGTGGGCTCGTCGCCCAGCGCTACCTGGAGGGCAAGCAACTCCCCGGAGCCGTGCTGCTGGCGACGGTCCCGCTCGGCGGGGTGTGGCGGGCCACCCTGCGCACGGTCCGCCGCCATCCCGTGAAGTTCCTGAAGGTCAACCTGGTCTTCGATCTGAAGCCCCTCGTCGAGGACCGTGGGATCGCCGCCGACCTGTTCCTGCCCGCCCACACCGACCCCGCCGAGATCGAGAACGTGTGGCGGCGCCTGCAGGGCGAGTCGTACCTCGCCTACCTCGAGATGCTGTTCGTCATACGCCCCCGGCCTCCGCTGGTGACCACACCGGTGGCGATCGTGGCCGGAAGCGCCGACCGGATCTTCTCGGTGACCGAGGAACGCCGCATCGCCAACGCTTACGGCGCCGATGCAGTCGTCGTCGATGGAGCGGCCCACGACCTCATGCTCGGTCCCCGATGGGAAGCCGCCGCCGAGGCGGTGGCGGGGGCGGCAGGGAAGTTCTGAGTCACCCTTCGTTTTCCTCCCCCAAGCAGGGGGGAGGAAGGCACGAAATGCCGGAGGGGCGTCCGCCCCACGGGTGACGGCTCGGGCGCTCCCCTCCCCCTCCCGGGGTACTCCCCCCTCCGTGGGGAGAAACGGCCGCCTCACTCTGGGCGATCTGCATTCCCTTCGACGGGACCGGCGCCCAGGTCGTCGTGCCGTGACCGGCTAGGCCTGCAGCGCCGGGATCACCGTCGAGCCGTAGGCGTCGAGCGTCGCCTCCTGGGCGTCGTGCATCAGGTAAAGGGCGAACTGGTCGACCCCGAGGTCGCGCAACTCCTCCATGCGCCTGACGTGCTCCTCGACGGGGCCGAGCACACAGAACCGGTCGACCACCTCGTCGGGAACGAAGTCGGTCGTCGGGTTGCCCGCCTTGCCGTGGTGCGAGTAGTCGTAGCCCTGCCGGGCCTTGATGTACTCGGAGAGGGCGCGCGGGACCATCGATTCGTCGGTCCCGTACCGGGCCACGAGGTCGGCGACGTGGTTGCCGACCATCCCCCCGAACCAGCGCACCTGGTCGCGCTGATGGGCGACGTCGTCGCCGACGTAGGCGGGCGCAGCCACACAGACCTTCACGTCGTCGGGGTTGCGCCCGGCGGCGGCGGCGGCGCTCTTCACGTACTTCGTCGTCCACTCGACGAGATACGGATCGGCGAGTTGGAGGATGAAACCGTCGCAGACCTCTCCGATCAGGGTGAGCGCCTTGGGCCCGTATCCGGCCCCCCACATCGGGAGGTCCCATCCCTCGCCCACCCACGGGAACCGCAGCGCCTTTTCGTTGTACCAGACCTCCTCGCCGGCCACGAGGCGCTTGATGACGTCCATGGCGTCTTTCATGGTCGCCAACGTCGTCGGCTTGTCGTTGATGTAGCGCAGCGCCGAGTCGCCGCGGCCCATGCCGCAGATGGTGCGGCCGCCGTACATGTCGTCGAGAGTGGCGAAGAGTGAGGCGATCACCGTCCAATCGCGGGTTCCCGGGTTCGTCACCATCGGTCCGACGATCATCCGCTCGGTCTCGGCGAGCATCCGGCTGAAGATGACGAAGGGCTCCTGCCAGAGGACGTGGGAGTCGAAGGTCCACCCGTAGCCGAACCCGGCGTCTTCGGCATACCGGGCGAGTTCGATCACCCGCGACGCCGGTGGGTTGGTCTGCAGCACGACGCCGAAGTCCATGGACACGTCCTCCTCGAAGCGTGGGGAAGACCTCAGGTCTAGCAAAAACGAGCCGACCTGCGGAGGTGACTAGTCAGCCTAGAACCCGTGGAAACGCTGCGGGCTGGAAGCCATTGCCTCTCCTGCGGGGTGGGTAACAACCCGATAAAGAAATCGCCTGCAATGAGTGCAGGCCACAGAGCCCCAAAGCAGGCCACCACAGAGCCCCAGGAAGTGAGAAGACCGTGACCACCGCACGTATCCGAATGTCTGCCGCCGTCCTCGCCGTGTTGGCGGCATTCCTGGTGGCGTTCCAGGCCACCAACGCCGCCTTCTCGTCGCAAACGGCGAACACCGCAAACGCCTTCGCCGCCGGCACCGTAGTGCTGTCGGACAACGATTCCGGCGTTGCCATGTTCACCACCAGCAACATGGCCCCCGCCGACACCGCCACCGGCTGCATCGAGGTGACCTACTCGGGGTCGCTCAACGCCAACGTTCGCCTGTTCGGCGCAGTCGCCGGCGGTACCGGGCTCGAGGCCTACCTCGACCTGGAGATCGACCGCGGCTCGGGCACCTGTGCCGTCTTCGGCACCGCCACCGCGGTGTGGGACAACGCCACCGACGGCGATCTGGGGGTATTCCTCGCCGGAGCCACCAACTTCGCCACCGGTAGGGACAACTGGGCGCCCACGGGCGGCGCCCCCAACGACACCGTCCCCTACCGGTTCACGGTGACCCTTCAGAACAACAACGCCGCCCAGGGCGGGTCGGCCACGATCGACTTCACCTGGGAAGCCCAGAACATCTGAGCCGGATTCGGCGAGTAGGGAGCGGAACGTGATCGCGGTCCGTCACGACGAGCCGGAGGTGTCCCCACGGAGGGGACCCTCCGGCTCGCCCGTGCTCCGCACCGGCCGGATGGCAACGTGGGACGGCCGAATGCCGGACTCGACCCCGTTTTTCGGGATCGGAGACCGAGAGCGGGTTCGCCGCACCCCGGTGACTGCCGCACCGTCACCGGAGCGCCGGCGCGGAAAGCGGCGTCCGGCGACGATCGAAATCCCCGAGGTCGCGGAGGTCGATCTCACCCCCCGCCCGGGGTCGCTCGCCTGGCGCACCCCCCTCCTCATTCCCCGCCTCCGGGTGCGCGCCTGGCGCGCCGGCCTCGCCATCCTGATCACGGTTGCCGCCGCCTACTGGTACTTCGCCGCCGCGACCGCCGCCATATCGCGCGGCCTGCCCGCGGTGGCCGGATGGTCCACCGCCGTCGTCGTCGGTGGCTCCATGGAGCCTGTCCTTTCCCCCGGAGACGTGATCGCCTTCGCTCCCTACGGCGGACAGGCCCTGGCTCCGGGTGCGATCATCGCATTCGACGACCCGGCCCACCCCGGGGTCATCGTCACCCACCGCGTCGTCGCCACGAACGCCGACGGCTCGTTTCAGACCAAGGGCGACGCCAACGCGACTCCCGATTCGACCCCGGTTCCCCCCGAAGCGGTGATCGGCATCGCCCGACTGGTGTCCCCCGGCGCCGGCCTCCCCTTCTACTGGTGGCGGACCGGCAACATCGTGTCCTTTGCGGTCTGGATCGCGCTGAGCGCGGCCGCCCTCGTCCTGGCCACCCGGCGGCTTCCCGGGGAACGTCGCCGTGAAAAGCGACGGCACCGGCCCGGCCCGGCGCTGCTGGCCGCGATGGCGATGATCGGCGGCGTAGTCGTGGCCGGGTGGACGACCGCAGCGATGAGCGCCGCCACCACCAACACGGGGAACGGCTTCGCCGCGGCGTGGGCGGCCCATCAGGGGATGGTCGCCTCGGGGTCGTGCGGGGGAACCTCGACCGTGATGTCGGTGACCGGAACGGCGGCGACGGCGGGACGCACCGTCGTGATCCAGGTCGCCGTCCGCAACCCCTCGGGCGCCGTCACGTTCAGCGCGATCGACTCACGCGGCAATACCTACACCGTGGACGTCATCGCCAGCGACCCCGCCCGCTCCGCGGTGGCGATCATCAGCAGCACCCTCACCACCGGTCTGGGGAGCGGGGACTCAATCCAGGTCTTCCACCCGGCCAACCAGGCGAGCGCGGCGCGCGCCGACGTCTACTCGGGGATCGCCACCACCAGTCGGGTGGTGACGATCGGAACCGGCACCGGCAACTCAGCCGGCGCCTCGGTGACGGTGAACACCGCAGTGGCCGACACCGTGGTCGTCGGTGTGGTGGCGACCCAGGGCGCCTCGATCATCACCCAGCCGGCATCGTGGATCGGGCTCGAATTCGGGAACGTGGCGTGCGGGCCCACCCTCGGGCGGGCGGAGGCCTGGACTGCGGTGCACACCGCATCCGCGGTGACCTATGACCCCTCGTTTGCGGCCAGCGCTCGCTGGTCGGCGGCGGTGGTCGTCTACCGCACCATCTCGTCGTAGGGCTCAGCCCACGAGCGCGTAGGCCACCGCCTGGGCGGCGGTCAGTTTGAGACCCTCCCGATATGCGGCAGCGTCGGATCCGGTGAGCGCTTCCAGCGCCTCTCGTTCCAGGCCCTCGACCTGGATCTCCGGAATGCTGATGATGTCGAGACCGCTGCGATCGCGTAGCGCCCATGCCGAGCCGGCGAGCCGGTGCGCCCGCGGCAGGTCTCCCCGGGCGGCAGCGACTGCGGCGAAGATGATCACGAACAGGACCACCGCCGACTCGTCACCCGAGCCGTACATGAGTTCCAGCCCCTTGCTCAGGGCCGACTCCGCGTCGTCCAACCGTCCCAGCCGGAGCATGACCTGCCCCATCTCGAAGTAGGCCCAGCCCTCGCCGAACACCGAGCCGGCCGCGCCGTACTCCACCACCGCCGTCTCGAAGAACCCGAGGGCGGCCTCGGGGTCGTTCTTGCCGATCACCGCCACGTTTCCCATCCCCCAGTGAACGTCACCAAGCCCGCGCTGGTCGCCAAGCCGCAGGTATATCTCCTCGGCCTCTTGGAATGCCGCCTCATTCTCAACCGTGTTCGATCCCGCCGAGTCGGCCCCGGCGAATGCCTGGGCCAGGCCGAAGTTGTAAAGGGCATTCGCAAGTTCGGCCGAGTCGCCACCCGACCGCTGCAGCGTCAGCGCCTCGCCGTACTCGCGGTGGGCCCGGAGTAGGTCCCCCTGCCACCAGGCGATCCCGCCGGACGCCTCGATCGCCTTGGCGAGCAGCCTCGGGTCACCGCCTTCGAGTGCGAGAACAGCATCGATCCGCTGCCTGGCCTCGTAGGTGTGGCCCTTGATCTGCCAGAACCGCCATAACGCCCACGCCAGCCGCAGCGCTTGATCGACGGCACCGTGATCGGTGAGGTAGGTCAGGGCAGCACGCAGGTTGTCGTGATCGGTGGTGAGGACCTCGAGCCACCGTTTGCGTTCGCGCCCAAGGAGGTGGGGTGCCGCCCGCTCGGCAAGATCGAGGTAGGCAGCGGCGTGGGCGCCCTCCACCAGCACCCGGCCCCCAGATGCGTCGAGGCGGTCCGAGGCGTACTCGCGGATCACGGTGAGCATCTCAAAGCGGTCGGCGGTGCCCTCGACCCGACGGAGCAGGCTGCTCTCCACCAGGGCAGCCAGACCCTCGAGCACGTCGATGCCGGGATCGCACGCGGCAACGACCGCTTCGATCTCCTCCAACCGGGCGCCGCCGGCGAAGACGCCGAGTCTGCACAAGAGGGCGCGGTGCCGCGGTTCGAGCGACTCGTCGCTCCAGGAGATGGCGCTCCACAGGGTGCGGTGACGCTCGGGAAGGTCGCGGGTGCCGCCTCCCAGGGTCCGGGTGTCGAGGCGCTCGAGGATGGCCTCTACCGACAGCAGGCGCAGCCGGGGCACGACCAATTCGATGGCGAGCGGCAGTCCGTCGAGCCGCCGCACCAGCGCCGCGACTGCGGCGGCGTTGTCCGGGGTGATCATGAATTCGGGGCGCACCGCGGCGGCTCGCTCCAGGAAGAGCCGCACGGCCTCGACCTGCGCGACGGACACCGGGTCCGCAACGTCGAGATCGTCGCCGACCGCCAGCGGCGAGATTGGCATCTCCTGCTCCCCGCTCACCCGCAGGGGGATCCGTGAGGTGATCAGGAACTTCGATGCCGGGGACGAGCGGGCGAGTGCGGACACCACGCCGGCCGCCTCCACCAGATGCTCGAAGTTGTCGAGCACCAGCAGCACCGACCTGGTGGCGAGCAGTCCGTTGAGACGCTCCCCGGGAGGCCGGGTCCCCCCGGCGGGTGCCACACCGAGGGCGTCGAGGACCGTGGAGGGTATCAACCCCGGATCCGCGATCTCGGCGAGTCCGACGAAGTACACACCGTCCCGGAAACGATCCGATGCCTCGGCGGCGACCTGGAGCGCCAAGCGGGTCTTCCCGGTGCCGCCGGGGCCGAGCAGCGTGAGGATCCGGGTGCCTTCGAGCAGCCGGATTGCCTCGGCGATCTCCCGTTCCCGCCCGACGAACGAGGTGACCTGCACCGGGAGGTTGTGGGTCACCCGCTCCAGCGTGTTCAGCGGGGGAAAGGCGGTCTCGATTCCGGCGACGCTCACCTGGAACAGTGTCTCCGCCTCGGACAGGTCCTTGAGCCGGTGCTTGCCGAGATCGACCAGTTCGGTTCCGTCGGGGAGCATTCGTTCGACGAGGGGAGCGGTCGCCTCCGACAGCACGATCTGCCCACCGTGACCCGAGGCAGCCACCCGCGCCGCCCGGTGGACGTCGATTCCGACATAGTCGCTGCCGCCGAGAGTGCCGAGACCGGTGTGCATCCCCATGCGCACCCGGATCACCCCATCCTCGGGCCACGGGTGGGCGGCAATCGCCCGCTGAGCGGCGACGGCAGCGGTCACCGCGTCCACCGCCGAGGGGAAGACCGCAAACACCGCATCCCCCTCGGTGCGCACCACCGTTCCGCGGCGGCCGGCGACGGCGTCCCCGATCAGGGTGTCGTGGTCGGAGAGGACTGCCGGCCACCGCTCACCCAGCTCCTGGACGAGTCGGGTCGAGCCCTCTACGTCGGTGAAGAGGAACGTGATCGTGCCGGTGGGAAGGTGGTTCATGGTGCGCCCGTCAAGCATGCCCGGTTTCTCCGGTCCGTGTCGGATGCCGTCGCAAGCGGGGGCCGATCAGCGATGGGAGTCGTGAATTCCGGTCAGGGCGTCCCACAACGCACCGGCCATCTCCGCACAGGCGCCAACCGCGGCGTCGGCCTCGGGCGAGCCCTGGAGGGCGGCGACGATCTGATCGGCCTCGTGGTAGTCGGCGGCGTGCACCCGGAAGTACTCGGTTGCGGGGTGGAAAACGGCGAGGCCGTAGTGATCGGCCAGACCCTTCAGTTTCTCCCCCGAGGTTGCCGGCTGTTGCGACTCGAAGGCGTAGAGGGCCCCCCAGGCGGAGCCGGGGTCGGCGAACAGCCGCCGGGCCGTGGCGAGCAGGCGATCGACCTCGGCGATCTGAGGTGCGGCAATCGCCGTTCCCAGGTGGCCGGCGAACTCGTTCCACAACCCGGCGTGACGCCGCTCTTCGGCGGCGTGGTCGCTCTCGCCGACCGTCTCCCACCCGGCGTCGATGGCTCCGATGAAGGCCCCGTACTCGGCGGCATACGTGCGAACCGCGGCGATGGGCAGGGTGCCCTCACGCCACGAGCGATAGAACGGATGGTCGAGCAGGCGGTGCTCGCCGATGGCGGCGTCGAGCCGCTCCCTGATCGTCATGTCGACCCCCTCAGTGATTGCGGGAAGGCTACCCGCTTCCTGCTTCCCGTGGCCCGCCTTCCGTCGCCCGTCGCCCGACGCCAGCAAGAGGCCGGAGATGGGTCAGCTCGCAACGCGGTCCAAGAGGAAGCCTGCAGCATGCAGCCCTGCAGTGAGGGCTTGCGGTGTGTGACGGTGAAACTTTAACCGGTAACGGGAACCAGGCAACGAGCCGACAGGCGGCGGGCAGCGGGCAGCGGGTAACGGGGCGACGGGCGACGGGCGACGGGCAGCGGGTAACGGGCGACGGGCGACGGGCGACGGGCGACGGGCATGTATCCTCTCGCC
>Ga0209342_10002520_pt1 | contig 19569 bp, 9 predicted proteins | sample RifCSP16_2_FD_184023 | JGI IMG/M metagenome (GOLD analysis project Ga0209342, IMG submission 184023) | Soil microbial communities from Rifle, Colorado - Rifle CSP2_sed 16_2 (SPAdes) (version 2) | ecosystem: Environmental > Terrestrial > Deep subsurface > Rock core/Sediment | place: Rifle... | reverse complement strand
CCGCGGCCGGTCCGATCAGCGAGGTCCCGTCGGTCACGAAGACCACGTACGACGGGGTGCCGGACGGGACGCTCTGCACGAAGCGCACCGCGCCCGCGCCGACCTGGCCCTGGGTGAAGCTCGCGACCGCCACGCCGGGGTTTCCGACGAGCTCGAAGAAGCCGTTCTGCAGGTTGCCGATGAAGAACACCAGGCTCGCCCAGGCGTCGTCGACGTCGGTCGCGCTGAGGTTGGCGCTCGTCAGCACGACGGCCCCACCGGGGTCGACCGAGAGCGTCACGCTGCCGAACACCGGCGCGTCGTTGACCGCGGTCACGTTCAGCGCCACGTTCGCTCCCGGCGACGCGAGCGGTCCGCCGGCGCCGGTGTTCCCGAGGTCGTCGAGGCTCGCGGTGAGCGCGACGGGCGTGGTGTCGTCGGTGACGGTCGCGTAGCGCAGATTCCCGGCGGCGATGAACGCGTTGACGTCGATGACCGTGCCGGTGAGCGTGAGCGCCGTCCCGGTTCCGCCGACGGCGACCCCGCCGCCCGGGACGGCGGACAAGGTCCCCTGGGCGACCGTGAACGTCGCCGTCACGGGACTGCCGCCGGCGTCGACGTCGCCGAACACGATGCCGGTGACCGGTGACGGCACGTCCTCGACGACGCCGATCGCCGCGGGCGCGGCCACCGTCGGCGCGTCGTTGACGGGGAGGACGTCGACGTTGAGGTTCGCCACGCTGGTCGCCGTTCCGCCCCCCGCCTCGGAGCTGATCGCACGCACGGTGAGGGGGAAGTCCGCGTCGCCGTTAGCCGGCGGCGTGACCGTCAGGGCGGCGAGGTTCCATCCGGTGATATCGACGAGCTGGTTGCCGGCGGCGGCGGTGAAGCTGTTGATCCCGTCGGCGAGGATCGCGCCCACCGGCAGCGCGTCGAGCTCGAGCGAGAGCGATTCGGAGCCGTCGGTATCCACGAGCGCGACGCCGATCGCAAGCGCGATTGCGGTGTCTTCGTTGCCCGCTGCCGGTGCGACGGCGAGCGCGGGGGCGTCCGCCACCGGATCGACGGTCACCGCCAGGTTCGCGGAGACGGTGGCGCTGAAACCGTTCGCCGCCTCGGTGCTCGTGGCGCTGACGGTGAGATTGAAGTTGGCGTCGCTGTGCGCGGGCGGCAGGACGCTGAGGGTTGCGAGGTTCCAGGCCGTGACGTCGACCACCTGGCTGCCGGCGCTCGCGGTGAAACTCGCCAGCCCGTCGGACAACGTTGCACCGACGGGGATCGTCGAGACGCCGAGCGCGAGCGTCTCGGAGCCGTCGGTGTCGACGAGCGACGCCGTCACCGCGAGCGGGATCGCGGTGTCCTCGTTCCCGACCGCGAGGTTCGCGGTGAGCGAGGGTGCATCGGCCAACGGCGTCACCCCGATCGTGAAGGCCTGCACGGGGGAGGCGTCATCCCCGCCGTTCAGCGTGCCCCCGGAGTCGGTGACGAACAGGGTCACGGTCGCCGCGCCCGAGGCGTCCGGCGCGAGCGTGTAGGTGAGCGTGCCGTTCGGCGCGATCGACGGCTGCGTCGCGAACAGCGCGTTGTTGTCGTTCGTCACCGCGTAGGCGAAGGTCTGGCCGGCCTCGTCCGGGCCGCCGCCGGGCGCCGCGGTCGCGAAGCCGGCGACAAGGTGCGCGCCGGAGTCTTCGGCGACCGTCTGGTTCGCGCCGAGCGCGAGCGCGGGCGCGTCGTTGACCGCGTCGACCGTGATCGCGAGCGTGCCCGTTTCGGTGACGCCTGCGGAGGTGACGGTGTACGTGAGCGTCTCGGTGCCGTTCCAGTGGGCGTTCGGCGTGTACGTGATCGCGCCGAGAGGCGTGAACCCGACCGTGCCGTTGGCGGCCCCGGCGACCCCGGTGAGCGTGCGCCCGGCGTTCCCGAAGCTGTCGTTGGCGAGCACGTTGGTCGCAACCGCGTTGTCTTCGTCCGTGGCGACGGCGTCGTTCGTCGTGTCGCCGACCGCCGCGACCGTGATCGTCGCGGTCGCGATGGCCGACTGCGCGATGCCGTCCGAGGCACGGTAGGTGAAGGTATCGACCCCGCTCCAGTCGGCATTCGGCGTGTAGCTGAAGCTCCCGTCCGCGTTCAGCGTGAATGCGGCCGCGTTCGCGGGGCCGGTGGCGAGGACCGCCGAGAGCGCCGGACCGTCGACATCGGTGTCATTCGCGAGCACGCCGGCGGCGGCTACGTTGAGCGTGCCGTCTTCCGCGATCGCGTAGCCGTCGCCCGCCGCGACCGGCGACACGTTGAAGCCGATGTCGTGGAGCGTGATCGACTGGCCGCTCGCCCCGCCGGCATTGCGGTAGGTGAGCGCGATCCGGGTGATGCCGGTGCCCGCGAAGCTGAACGTCGCGTTCGCGTCGCCGGAGGTCACGCCGGTGCTCGACGTGTTTGCGATGCCGCGGACGGCGTCGGCGGCGACGAGATCGTTGTTCAGGCCGTCCGTGATGGTCAGCGCGACCCCGCCGCTCGCGGTGTATGCGGCCTGCACTTCGTCGGTGAACGTGCCCAGGTCGATGTCGAAGATCGTGAAGCTCACGTTCGACACGCCGCCCGGGTGCGAGAAGTCGAGCGTGATGAGCGCCGACTCGCCCACGTCGAAGCCCGTCGAGCTGACGTACAGCCCCTGCTCGGTGACCGCGAGACCGCCCTGATCGACGAGCGCGTCGTCGTCCGGCGAGCCGTTGTTGATGGTCGTCGTCGACAGCGGCAGGAGATTGGGCTGGACCTGGATCGTGACGTCCCCGCCGCCCACGGGGAAGCTCGCCGGCCCCAGGCTCGCGGCGGGCCAGTCGACGGCCGGGTCGTCCCAGTCGAGCTGCGCGAGGAGGCCGGTCCACGACATTTCGGCCGCGGCTAGGGGCAGCATCGTCCAGTCGATCGCCCCGCTCGCGAATTCCAGGTCCCAGTCGCCGCCGAGCGCGCGGCTCCCGGTGAGGTCGCTGCTCGCGGCAACGTCCGCGCCGGTCAGCCGCGCCAGGTCGGCGAGGAAGGCCTCGCCGTTCGCGGTCGCCGCAAGGTCGCAGCCGTAGAAGAAGATGTCGCCGTCGGCCGCGAAGGCCTGTGCCCATCGGCCGATCGTCGCGGCGCGCGTGGCGAGCGCGCTCGAATCGAGCGTCGTATCGCCGAGCGCGACCGCGCCGTCGGCACCGTGCGAGAGGACGTGAACGGCGGCGAGCCCGCGGCGCGCCGCGAGCGCCTCCCCGATCTGCTGGACGCCGTCCCGGCCCGGGTCCAGCACGACGACGTCGATCTCGCGCTCGCCGCCGGTCGCGCGCAGGAAGTCGGCGACGAGCCGCGCGTGATCCTCGATGCCGCCGTCGACGAAGAGGACCTCGCGCGCCGGCGCCTCGAGCTGCATCGCGACCTGCGGCACGGCGTCCACCGGCTGGAGCGCGCGGTACACCGCCGGCACCGGCGGGAGGGGGTCGGAGACGAGCGACGCGTCGAGCGGGACGAGGTCCGCGGACAGCAGGAACCGCGGCTCGAGCGGCTCGAAGACGAGCCCCAGCCGGCGAGGGTGCTGGCGCTTTGTTTCCATCTGCGCGGCCGAAAGCCCCTGGGGCGTCAGAAACTTGCGCTAGGTTCTCATCACGCACCGCCGCGGTGGTGTGCAGATGCCCGCTCGCGGAAGCCACGGGGCGCGAGCGGTCGAAAACGGCGTCCGAGCGGCGGCGGCGCGGCGGCGCGCGTGACTTAGTGCGCGGCGCGATCGCCGGCGACGGCGGCGAAGGCAGCGGTTCCTTGACCGATCCGTCGGCGGCGCGGTCCGCCGCCGGGTGCGACGCACCCGCTAAACTACGCGCGCGCATCGCAACCCCGCGCGAACGGATGCCGCCGCCCACCCCGCAGCTCGCCAAGCTCTCTCCCCCGCGCCTCTACCGCGTGAGCCCGCGGGAGCGGCTGTTTCGCCTGCTCGACGAGCGGCGCGAGCATCCGGTGGTCTGGGTGCTGGGCGGTCCGGGGGCGGGCAAGAGCGCGCTCGTCGCGAGCTATCTCGAGGCGCGCAAGCCCCCGGCGGTCTGGTACCACGCCGACGCCGGCGACGAGGACCCGGCGACCTTCTTCTACTACCTCGGCCTCGCCGGGCGGGCCTCGGCCGGAAGCTCGCGGCGCTCCCGCTCTTCACCGACGAGTACCGCCGCGACCTGACGGGCTTCGCGCGCCGGTGGTTCCGCGAGTTCTTCGCCCGCGTGCCGGCCGGCGGCGTGCTCGTGTTCGACAACATCCACGAGGCGGGCGGGCGAAGCGAGGGCCGCGCGGCGTTCGCGGCCGCGCTGGCGGAGATCCCGGTCGGCGTGAACGTCATCGTCACCAGCCGCATCGAGCCGCCGCCCGAGTTCGCGCGGCTCGTGGCCGTCCAGACGATCGCGCGGATCCCCGCCGAGGAGCTGCGCTTCACCCGCGACGAGGCGGCGCGGCTGCTCGCGGCGGGCGGCGCGGTCGACGCGAGCCTGCTCGACCGCGTGTACGAGCGCTCGGACGGCTGGGCGGCGGGCCTGATCCTCATGCGCGAGCACGCGGCCCGCGGCGACGCGGCGCCCGACGACGGCCGGCTCGCGACGCCCGAAGCGGTGTTCCGCTACTTCGCCGGCGAGGTGTTCAACCGCATCCCCGCGGACAACCGGCGCGTCCTGATGCTCTGCGCGCTGCCGGTGCGGATCACCAAGCCGATCGCCGCGGCGCTCTCCGGCGAGCCGGAGTCGGGCAAGCTCCTCGAGTACGGGTACCGCAGGCATCTCTTTCTCGCCCGCCGCGACGGTCCGGAGCCGACGTACGAGTTCCACGCGTTGTTCCGCGAGTACCTGCTCGCGCGCGCCGCAACGGCGTTCCCGCCCGACGAGCTCGCCGGACACCGGCGCCGCGCCGCCGAGCTGCTGGAGGCGCACGGCGAGGCCGAGGGCGTGTTCGAGCTCTATCGCGACGCCGGCGACTGGGCAGCGGCGCTCCGCCTCACGCTCGGCGACGCGCCGCAGATGCTGGCGCAGGGGCGCTTCCTGTCGCTGCTCGACCGCGTCGCCGCGCTGCCGGCCGGGGCGCGCGAGGGCGAGCCGTGGCTCGCCTACTGGGAAGGGATGGCGCGCGTGAACGTCGATCCGCTCGCCGCCCGCGCGAGCCTCGAGCGCGCCTACGACGGCTTCGTCGCCCGCGGCGACACCGCCTCGCAAACCCTTGCGGTCGAGGGGCTGATCGTCTCGCACTACCTCGCGTGGGACGACTGGCGTCCGGCCGACCGCTGGATCGAAGTCATGGAGAAGCTGCTCGCGCGCGAGCGCGTCTTCGCGAGCCCCGAGGCCGAGGCCCGCGCGCTGTCGGGCCTGGCGATCGGGCTGGTCTACCGCCAGCCGGGCCACCCGATGCTCGTCGGGCTCCTCGAGCGGCTGGCGGCGCTGCTCGACACGGTGCGCGACAAGAACCTCAGGGTCGCGATGGCGGCCCGGCTCATCGACGGGTTCAACAAGGTCGGCGGGCTAGCGCAGTCGCAGCGCGTCGCCGCGCGCGCCCGGACGCTCGTGGACGACCCGGAGGTCCGCCCGTTAACGCGCGCCTGGTGCCGCCTCTGGCTCGCGAACCTCTACTTCTTCCAGGGGCGGCTGGAGGCTTCCGACGAGATCCTCGCCGAAGCGGCCGCGATCGCCGAGGCGCACGCGCTGGGGTTCCTCGTGCCCGTGATCAACCTCTTCCGCGCCTGGGGCCTGCTCGCGCGCGGCGACCTCCGCCAGGCGGGTCCGGCCCTCGAGCGCCTCGCGGCGACGATCGACCCGGGCCGCACGCTCGACCTCGCGCTGCTGCATTTCCTGGAAGGCGTGAGCGCCGCGCTGCGGGGGGACTCCGCCGCGGCGGAGCGCGAGGGACGCGCCGCCGCGCAGCTCTCGCTCGAGACCGGCTCGGTCGCGTCGATGCTCATCTGCCACACGGGGCTCGTCCTGGCGCTCGACCAGAGCGGTCAACGGAGCGCCGCGGCCGGCGTCCTGGAGCGGATGCTCACGCTGGTCGCCGACGTCCGCGGCGGGGTCCTGCGCTATCACACCGCGCTGTGGGATGCCTACCTCAAGCTGCGCAGCGGCGACCGCGCCTATCGCGAACCGCTGGCGGAGGCGCTGGCGCTCGGGAGGCGCGAGGGCTACCTCAGCAACTACGCGTGGTGGCCGCCGATGATGAGTCGGCTCGCCGCGGCGGCGATGGCGGAAGGCATCGAGCCCGACTACGTGCGGCAGCTCATCGCCGCGCGCGGGCTGCCTCCCGACGAGGACCAGCCGTCGGATGCCTGGCCGTGGCCGCTGCGCATCCGCGCGCTCGGACGGTTCGAGGTGGTGCGCGACGGGGCGCCGCTCGCGTTCCGCGGCAAGGCGCAGAAGAAGCCGCTCGAGCTGCTCAAGACGCTGGTCGCGCTCGGCGGCGAGGGCGTCGAGGCGTCGCGGCTCGCGGCGATCCTCTGGCCCGATGCGGCCGGCGACGCCGCCAAGGTCTCGTTCGACAGCACGCTCTACCGGTTGCGGAAGCTGCTCGGCCTGGAGACCGCGCTCGTCCTCACCGAAGGCAAGCTCGCGCTCGACCCGCGGCAGTGCTGGGTCGACGTCTGGGCGTTCGAGCGCGTGGCGCGCGAAGCCGACGCGGTGGCGCAGGCTGGCGACGGCGACGCCGCGGCGATCGGGCGCCGGCTGCTCGAGGCGTACCCGGGGCACTTTCTCGCCGGCGACGAGGACCAGCCGTGGCTCATGGGCATGCGGGACCGGCTGCGCGCGAAGCTCGTGCGGACCGTGCTCGCGCTCGGGCGGCGCCTGCAGGGCGAAGCGCGCCGCGAGGACGGGATCGCGCTCTACAGCCGCGCGCTCGAGCTCGACAACCTCGCCGAGGATCTCTACCGGAACCTGATGCTCTGCTACCGCGAGCTCGGCCGGCCGTCGGAGGCGCTGCAGGTCTACCGGCGGTGCCGGGAGCTATTGTCGGTGGTGCTGGGACTGCAGCCGTCGCCGGAGACCGAGGCGGTGCGGCGGTCGCTGGACGCGGCGCCGCCGGCCTGATCGGGGGGCAGCTGCCGCTGATGCCGATCAGGCGAGTTGGGTCTGGGTGTACCGGAGACGGATGAGCTGTCGTCCGGCGACCGGGACGATCAGGTAGGGTCGCCCAGCGTCGTCGGCAAACTCGACCTCGAAAGCGTCGCCGCCGAGTTCCTCGACGACGGTGCCCACCTGACCGCGGAGCAGCCCGTGCTCCGGCAGATCTTCGGTCAGCGCCACCATGTCCAGCGACTTGAGTCGGTCACTCATTGCTCGAGCAGCCGAAGGAGGCTTGTCCAGAAACGATCGGGAGACCTACGCGGGCCCACTTCCGGTCGCACCGAAGCTTTAGGCCGGAACCTCCGGTTTCGGCGCGGGAGCTCCACGCAAGAGACCCTCGGTGCTCAGATCTTCATCGATCGTCGGCCAATGGATGCCATAGCCTCCCGCGGAGACTCGCCAGTTCGCGCGGTCTTCGACGGTTGCACGAGCTAGACGCGGATACCAGGCGAGCGGCACCGAGATGCTGCGCCCGTCCATGAGATCGACAACCAAAGAGTCGTCGGTAAACCGCACATCTTTCACGCGCTCATCGGCGCCCGGAGCCAAAATACCCATGCCATGCCTCCAGCAATGCTGCTTGGTTGTCTTCCACCAGCCTGAGAATCCTGTTCAGTTCATGCGCTGCGAAGCCGATGTTCCGCGCGAGTGCGACTGGCTGCAACCAGATCTTCGCGGAGAGCTGATCGCGGTCCACATGCACGTGCGGGGGTTCGTTCGGCTCGTGGCTGAAGAAGTAAAAGCGATATGGCCCTCTTCTCAGGACGGTCGGCACTTCAGGTCCTGCGACGGATTATACGGCCGGGAATCAATGGTGCGCCGCTACGGCAGGATGAACGGTCATCGTCCGCGAGCTTCACTTCCTTGGCCTGTCGTCGTTCGTGCGGCGAAGGATACGGGCAGCACTGGCTCGCCCGGTGAGCCCGGAGATCGCGCCTCGGGGCGTTTCTCCACGGCGGGTGAACGGCGCTCAGGTCTTCTGAGTGGTCTTTCGACGTCCGCGGAGCAGGTATCGCAGCACCGAGCCCAGGCCCGAGAACCGATAGGTCGGATCGACGTAGCGCTCGATGACGTAGAACGCGAAGTAGTAGGCGCGGCAGAAGGCCCAGACCGACACGGCCAGCAGCGCCGCCACCTTGAGGCTCGGGGCTTCGCCGAGGAGGAGCGCCGCAGCGCCCAGGCCGAGGCCCAGGAACAGGCCGCCCTTCGCCCAGAGCAGTTTCGGGTTGGTGATGTCAGTCATCCGGCTTGCCCTGCCCGTCTGAAGGAGGGTTGGTCGCTCCGTCTCCGGTCGGCCGGAGACCGAGCCGCATCCGGCCGCGCTGAATGGCTGCCTGAACGCCTTCCGGCGTCCCGCCCCACTCGCTCCGCGCCCGCACGTGCGCGAGCGTCTCCTCGCCGATCAGGGCCGCCGGAACGTCGATCATCTGGCCGTGGTAGCCGGTGAACGACCAGAGGTCGTCGCGGAACTTCGCGATCGCCACGATGCCGTCCAGAAAGACCCACCAGCGCTGGCTGCCGGCGAGGACGCCCACGGCGAGCTCGTTGATGATCACGTCCATGCGCTGCACGGGCACCAGCGCGATGTTGAGAAACCCGGCGATGAACCCGCGCAGGACCCAGAGCGGGGCGAGGGAGAACAGCAGGTACCACGGCGAGCGCAGCGAGGCGGCCCAGATGAGCGGCACCATGATCGCGACGACGACGAGGTAGCGCGGCAGCGCCGGCAGCCACGCGCCGACGTGCACGTCCCAGCGCTGACGCCGGGTCAGGCCGTAGTGCAGATGACAGAGCTCGCGAGGCGGCGCCGCCAGCATCACGCCCGCCCGGGGCCGGAGCTCGTGGTGACGGGGTGAAGCGCGGGGCGCGCTTCAGACCGGGAAGTCGAGGGGCGGGCGAGGCTTCGCCGCTGCCGGCTCCGCCGCCGCCGGCTCCGCCGGCGCTGGCTCCGTGGCCTTTGCCTTCGCCGCGCGCTGCGCGAGCGTCTTCATCGGCTGCGTCGCTGTCACCGCCGGCTCTGCGGACTTCGCCGCCGCCGCGGGCTTCACCGGCTTCGCCGCCGGCTGCGCGGGCTTCGTCGCCGCCGCCTGCGCCGGCTTAGCCGCTTCCGGCTCCGCGGGCTTCGCCGCCGGCGCGGGCTTTGCCGCGCTCGCGGCGAGCAGCTTCCCGAACGCCTCTGCAGGCATCGGCTTGGCGAACAGGAACCCCTGGCACTCGTCGCAGCTCTTACTCTTGAGGAATGCGAGCTGCGCCTGCGTCTCGACGCCCTCCGCGACCACCGAGAGACCGAGGCAGTGCGCCATGGCGATGATGGCGATGACGATGGCGGCGTTGTCCGGGTCGGTGTCGACGCCGGACACGAACGAGCGGTCGATCTTCAGCTCGTCGAGCGGGAAGCGCTTCAGGTAGCTCAACGACGAGTAGCCGGTGCCGAAGTCGTCGATGGAGAGCGTGACGCCGAGGGCCTTCAGCTCGTGCAGCGTCCGGATGTGGCGCTCCGCGTTCCCCATGACCGCGCTCTCGGTGAGCTCGATCCCGAGGTACTGCGGCGCGAGGCCGCTCGCCTTCAGCGCGCTCACGACCGTCTCGGTCATCTGCGGCGCGTGGAACTGCTTGCCGGACACGTTCACCGTGACCCGCGGCACGCGCAGGCCGGCGTTCTGCCAGGCCTTGCTCTGCGCGCAGGCCGCGCGCAGCACCCATTCGCCGAGCGGCACGATGAGCCCGGTCTCCTCGGCGATCGGGATGAACTCGACGGGGCTCACCAGGCCGCGCTCCGGATGCTGCCAGCGCACCAGGATCTCGGCGCCCGTCCCGCGTCCGTTGTGGGCGCGCACCTTGGGCTGGTAGAAGATCCGCAGCTCGTCCTGCTCGAGCGCGCGGCGCAGCTCGCTCTCGACGCTCAGCCGCTTCAGCGAGGTCGCGTTCAGCTCCTTCGCGTAGAACTGGAAGCCCTTGCCGCCCTGCTCGTTGGCATGGCGCGCGGCGACGCCGGCGTGGCTGGCGAGCGCGCTCGCCTCCATGCCGTCGTCCGGGAACACGGCGATGCCGATGCCCGCGGTGATCGAGAGATCCTGCCCGCCGGCGCGGAACGGCGCCGCCATGGCGGACAGCAGCGCTTGCGCGACCGCAGCGGTCTCGTCGCCTCGGCCCATGCCGGGCAGGAGCAGCGCGAACTCGTCGTCGCCCGTCCGATAGAGCTTCACGGCTGGTTTGCCGGTCGCGGCGCCCGCGATGCTCGCCCGCAGGCCGAAGTCGAGCCGCATCGCGACGCCCTTCATCAGCGAGTCGCCGATGCCGAGCCCGAACGCCTCGGCGATCTGCCGGAACCGGTCGAGGTGCACGTGCATGACCGCGCCGCTCGCGCCGGCGCGCGCGGTCTCCCGGAGCAGGCGCTCGAGGCGATCCATCAGGAGCCGGCGGTTGGGGAGCCCGGTCACCGCGTCGTAGTTGGCGAGGCGATCCCGATACGCCTTCGCGGACAGCGTGTTCCGCAGCCGCAGCGCGAGCTCGCTCGGGTCCGTCGGCTTGCCGAGGAAGTCCGTCGCTCCCAGCTCGAGCGCCTTCAGCTTGGTCTCGGCGTCGGTGGAGGAGGTGAGGACGATGACCGGAATGTGGCGCAGCGTCTCGTCGGCGCGCATGCGCTCGAGGATCTCGAAGCCGCTCATCCCCGGCATCACCAGGTCGAGCAGCAGCACGTCCGGGTGCCGCTCGGCGAGGAGGCCGAGCGCCTTCTCGGGCTCGGTGACCGAGATGAACTCCCGGTAGCCCGCTTCCTCGAGGAAGGTCTGCAGCACCTCGATGTTGAGCGGCTCGTCGTCGATCATCATGACGACCGGGCTGTCGGCCTGTTCTGCGTCCGCGTCGGGGTTGAGCGCGGGCATCCCCGCCGGGCGCCGGGAGGCATTTTCCGCGAGCGCGGTCTGGCCCCGACTCAGCGGGCGCAGGCCGGGGAACGCATCGGTGTCCATTACGATTGCCATCGGACTATCCTAGAGCGAGTTCCGGGCCAATGAGCAAGAAACCTGTGCCGACAAGCGGATAACTGCGCCTGCGGCGTGTGCACGATGCCTCGTTCGGCGGTTTTCAGGCCGCGACCTGGGCATCGTCTTCCTCCGGGGCCACCATCCGGAGCGCGAGCCCGCGGATCTCCCGCAGCGCGGCATCGGCGCCTTGCCCGTCCCCGGCCTTGGCGAGCGTCTCCAGGTTGCGGGCCGGAGCCGTGAAGTCGTCGTAGCCGACCGTCCCCCCCGCGCCCTTCAGCCAGTGCGCGAGGTTGGCGAGCTCCTTGAAGTCGCCGGCGTTGCGGGCGGCGTCCATGGCGATCAGCTGCTCGTCGAGCCGGCCGGCGAAGCGCCGGATCGCCGGCCGCAGCTTCGGATGAGTCGCGAGCCTCGAGACGACGGGCGGGCCGTCCGCGCCCGCGACGACGTCGCGCAGCTCCGGGATCGGCGGGTGCGCCGCGGGTCGCGGGTCCGCCGGCGCCCCTCGCACGCGCCGGCCGCCGAGCTTCTCGGCGAGCGCGCCGAGCAGCACGTCGATGTCGATCGGCTTGGTGACGTAGCCGGTGCAGCCGGCTTCGAGGATCTCCTTCTCGAAGCCCTTCATGGCGTGCGCGGTGAGCGCGATGATCGGCAGCTTCATGCCCCGGCCGCGCAGCAGCTTGGTGGCCGTGAAGCCGTCCATCACCGGCATGGACATGTCCATGAGGATGGCGTCGTAGGCGGTGCGCGTCGCCTTGTCGACCGCGACCTGGCCGTTCTCGGCCTCCTCGACCGCGATGCCGGCCTCCGCCAGCACCAGCGCGACGAGCTCGCGGTTCTCCGGACCGTCGTCCACCACCAGCACGCGCCGCGACGCGGGGAATTCCCAGCAGGCGTGAGCTTCGTCCGCGACGTCGTCGACCACCCGGGTGATCTCGGCGGGCTGGAGCATGCGCACGCCGGCGAGCGAGCCGGTGTCGATCGTCGCGCTGAACGTGCTGCCCTTGCCGAGCTCGCTCGTCACGACGATGTCGCCGCCGAGCGCGCGCGCGAAGTTCCGGCTGAGGACGAGCCCGAGGCCGGTGCCGCCGAACTTCCGCGTGACCGAGGTGTCGGCCTGCACGAACGCCTGGAAGAGCTTGTCCACCTTGTCCGCCGGGATGCCGATCCCGCTGTCGACGACGTCGATGGCGAGCTGCGGCGCCGCCGGCGTTCCCGCCATGCGCATCACCACGCGCACGCCGCCCCGCTCGGTGAACTTGAGCGCGTTGCCGACGAGGTTGGTGACGATCTGCCGCAGGCGACCGGGGTCGGACTGGATGACCGAGGGGATCGGCCCGGCCGCTTCGAGCCCGAGCGTGATTCCCTTGTCGCGCGCCCTGACGCCGAGCACCTTCACCACCTCGCGCAGCACCTGGTGCGGCTCGCACGCGATGCGCTCCACCTCCATGCGGCCGGCCTCGACCTTCGACAGGTCGAGGATGTCGTTGATCAGCTCGATCAGGTGCTTGCCGCTGGAGTGGATCGTGTCGAGGTGGCGCCGCGCCTCGCGCTCGTTCTTCCCCCAGCCGCGCTTCAGCACCTCCGTGAAGCCGAGGATGGCGTTCATCGGCGTCCGGATCTCGTGGCTCATGTTGGCGAGGAAGTCGCTCTTCGCGCGGTTCGCGGCATCGGCCTCTTCCCGCGCCTGGCGGAGCTCGACCTTCTGCTCCTCGAGTTCGGTGACGTCGTTGAGGCTGATCAGCACGCCGCCGGTCTTGCCGTCGCCGCCGGTCACCGGCGAGCAGTTGGCGTGGAACATGTGCAGCTTCCCGTCTGCGTCGGGCAGATAGACGAGGCAGTCGCGCTGGAGGGCGCCCGAGCGCATCGCGGTGACCCAGGGGAACTGGTCTTTCTGGAACGGCGAGCCATCGGGCGCGATCCACCCGAAGCCGGCCAGCTGCTTGCCGAGGAGGCCCTCCGACGTGGCGCCGAGGAGCGACGCGAACGCCTGGTTCGCGAGCACGATGGTCTGCTTCTTGTCGATCACGACCAGACCCTCGGCCAGCGTGTCGAGGGCCGCGCGCACGCGCCCGGGAACCGCCTGCGACGGATCGAGGTGGCGCAGCACCCGGCCCAGGTAGAAATAGAAGGCGACGAACGATCCGAACAGCATGTAGGTGGCGAGGTACAGCCAGGGCATCTCCATGCCGAAGAGGTTCGGCACGCCGGTCGGGCGGAACTTGAGCTCGAGCTGCCCCCAGCGCTCGCGGTTGGCCGAGATCGGCACCTGGATCTGGGTATCGGTGGAGCGGTCGTCGACGAGCGGCTGCCAGTGCGCGAAATGATCGCCCGCCGACACGACGATGGCGCCGTCCTTCCGGCGCACCGCGACCGAGACGAGATCCTTGTTGCGCTCGAGCATGAACGCGAGCGTCGCCTGGACCCGGGGCACGCGCTCGGGCTCGACCGCCGCCGCGCTCGTGACCGCGGCGAGCTCGGCGAGCGCCGTGCGGCCCTCGCGCAGCGCGGCGCCGCGGTCCGGCAGCAGGCCGAAGAACGCCGCCGCCAGCAGGATGCTGGCGACGAGGAATGCGAGCCCGGTTGCGAGGTAGACCCGTGTGCTCAAGCCCTTCATGTCGTCTCACTCCGTGTGTTGTTGGTCCAGCGCCCGTCGCGCTCGTGCGCCGGCGCCGGCTCCTTGTCCTGGGGCGGCTCGGTGGGCCCCTCCTGCGTGACGAGATCCTGGAGCGACTCGTCGTCGGAATCGTCCTCGCCGCCGCCGACGCGGCCGAGCACCGGCAGCGGGTCGACCAGGCGCCACGCGGGCAGCGACGACAGCAGGCTCGCGAGCAGTGCGCCGCCGCGCAACAGCCACAGGACGTAGCCCACCGAGAGGCCGGTGCTCGCCACGAACACCGATGCGGCGACGCGGGTCTCGATGACGGCGTCGGCCTGCACCGTCTCGCGCAGCTTGTCGAGCTCCTGCTTGAACTCGGCGTCGCGCAGCACCGCGACCTGCTGCATCTCGGCCTTGACCTCGGCTTCCGGCAGCTCGCCGCGCGCCTCGACGCCCGCGGCGGTGGCGGGCCGGATCTCGGTGCCCAGGCGGCCGGACTGGGCCGACATGCCGAGCGCCGACGTCGCGGCGGACGGCTGGGTCCCGGTGGCAATGACGGTCGCCAGCGGTGCCGCCGCCACGCTTTCGACGGTCGTCGTGGTCGTCCCTTCGCCCGGCGCCGGCCCGGTCGTGCCTCCGCCTCCACCCAACGGCGGCGGGTCGCTCGGCGGGGGCGTAGGTGTCGGCGTCGGCGCCGGCGCCGGCGGCGGCGGGGGCGGCGGCGGCGGTGGCGGCGGCGGGGGCGGCGGCGGCGGGGGAGGCGGCGGCGGCGGAGGCAGCGCGATGATGCCGACCACCATCGTGTGCCCGGGGGCCGCTTCGTACACGGTGCCGTCGTGGACGCGGAAGCCGAAGCTCGCCACGCCCGATACGGTGGGCCCGACGACGAGCTCGAGCTGGCCGGCGGCGATCTCGGCGCCGGTGACGTCCTGGCCGACGATCACCGGCACGCCGTTCAGCTCCAGGCTCCCGATCGCCGGCAGCGACATGATCGTGAGCCGGTCGAGCGGGTCGCCGTCGACGTCCGCGTAGTTGAAGTCGGCGAGGGAGAACACGTAGTTCACGCCCTCGGGCGTCGCCACGCTCCCGTCGGCGGCCGTGGGCGCGTCGTTGATCGGGACGACGGTGACCGTGAAGGTGCCGGTCTCGGTCACGCCGCCCGAGGTCACGGTGTAGGTCAGCGTCTCGGTGCCGTTCCAGTTCGCGTTCGGCGTGTAGGTGACGTCGCCTGCGGCGGTGAAGGCCACCGTGCCGTTGGCCGCGGTGAGGCCGGTGAGCACGCGCCCGGCGTTCTCGAAGTTGTCGTTGGCGAGGACGTTGGTCGTGACCGAAGTGTCCTCGTTGATGCTCGCCGCCTCGCTCACCGTGTCCGCGACGGGGGTCACGCTCACGGTCATCGTGTTCGGCGTCGGATCGAAGAGCGGCCCGGGGGGTACGCCCGTGTCGCGGACGCTGAACGTGAAGCCGGCGTACGCGGCGCCGTTGCCGTCGGCCACCGGCGTGAAGACGAGGTTGCCGGCGCTGATGGCGGCGGCGGCGATCACGTCGCCGGCTAGCACGTCGATGCCGGAGAGCTGCAGCGTGGCGCCGGCGGGCAGCGAGATAGTGTCGATGCGCACGTCGGTCATCGCGTCACCGATGTCCACGTCGGTGAAGCCGAAGTCGCTGACCTCGAAGGTGTAGGTCGAGTCCTCGTTCAGGGTGACGGTGGTGTCGGTCCCGGCGGGAACGTCGTTCACCGCGGTGACGGTGATCGTCGCCAGGTCGGCATCGACGAGCGCGCCGCCCGACCCGCTCGCGCCCTGGTCGTTCACGTTGAGCGAGAGGAACGCCAGACCGTTGAAGTTGGCGTTCGGCGCGAAGGTGACGGTGCTGAGCGCCGCATTGACGTTCGCCAGCGTGCCGGTGAAGGTCATGGTCGCGTCGGCAGTGCCGTCGCCCGTGCCGAAACTCAAGCCCGCGGTGCCCGCGAGGCTGATCACCCCGTTGCCGACGTTGAGGGTGACGAGGACCGGCGCGGCGCCGACATCCACGTCGGTGATCGAGATCTGGTTCCCGCCGGCGGCGTTGAAGACGAACGGCGTGTCCTCGAGCGTCACCCCCGAGCCCGGCAGCGTGTTCACCGGGGCGTCGTTGACGGCGGTGATCGTGATCGTGGCCGAGTCGGACGCCGTACGCGGGCCGCCGGCGCCGGTGTTGCCGCCGTCATTGATCGACATCGTGAGCGTGTCGGTCGCGGGCGGTGAATCCGAGCCGACGAGGTAGGTGACCGAGCCGCCGCCGGCGAGGAGCGCGTTGATGTCCGTGACGACGCCGGTAAGCGTAACGACGGGTGTGCCGGAGCCCGAGATTGCGACCGCCGGACCGCTCACGAACAGGAGCCCCGCGTTGACCGAGAGGGTGACCGTGACGACGCTCGGCGCGAAGGCGTCGACGTCGGCGACGGAGAGCTCACCCGTGAGGGCGAGGGTGCTTCCCTCGGTCACCGGATAGGTCGGCTGAGCGATCGCTGCGGTCGGCGCGTCGTTGACCGCGGTGACGGTAATGGCGACGGAGTCGTTGTCGACGTTGCCGAGGAGATCGGTCGAAGCGACGCTCAGCGTGTCCGCGCCGCTGAAGTCCGGGTTGCCTTGGTAGACGAGGCTCGCGAGCGTGGCGTTGATGTCGGTCTGGTTGCCGAGGATCGTCACGCTGGCCGAGCCGCTGCCCGAGACCGTCGCCGTGCCCGCAGGGGCGGCGGTAAGCGTGCCGTTCGCAACAGACAGCACCACGCTCGTGAGATCGCCGTTGACGTCGGTCACGGAGATTTGCTTCGCGCCGGTGAACGCGAGCGGCGTGTCCTCGGCCACCGATTGCGCACCGGGCACCACGTTCGCCGGCACGTCCGCGGGCGTGACGTCGATGGTCATCTGGTTCGGCGCTGTATCGAAATCGCCGGCCGAGTCCTGCACGCTGAAGGTGAAGCTCGCGTAGGCACTGCCCGTCGCGCCGAATGCCGGGGTAAAGACGAGACCGCCGGCGATGATGTCGGCGACCGGGATGACGTCGAGGGGGTTGACGTTCGCACCGAGCCATTGCAGCGTCGCCCCGCCCGGGATCGAGAGCGTGTCGATCCGCGCCGCGTTCATGGTGTCGCCGACGTCGGTGTCGCTGAAGCCGAAGTTGGCGACCGTGAAGGTGTGAGCAGTGTTCTCGACCGTCGCGACGGTGGTGTTGGTGCCGGTCGGCGGGTTGTTCGCCGGAGTGACGACGTTCACCGTCAGCGTGTTCGGGGTCGGATCGAACGCCGGCCCATTCGTGTCCTGCACGCTGAAGCTGAAGCTCGCGTACGGAACACCGCTCATGCCCGCCGCCGGCGTGAAGGCGAGGTTGCCGGCGGTGATGTCGGCGACCAGGATCACGTCGCCGGCATTGACCGCCAGCGCATTCAGAGTCAGGGTGCCGGCAGCCGGCAGCGTGTCGATGCGAACCGCGCTCAGCGAGTCGCCGGCGTCCGCGTCCGTGAAGCCGAAGTTGGCGACGGTGAGGACGCGAACGGTGTCTTGGGGCATCGAGATGGTGCTGCTGGTGCCCGAGGGTTCGTCGTTGACCGAGGTGACGTCGATCGTGCAGAGGTCGGTGTCGGAGAGCGGACCGCCCAAACCCCAGTTGCCCTGGTCGTTCACGCCGAGGGTCACAAACGCCGAACCGCTGAAGTTCGCGTTGGGTGTAAAGGTGAGACCGTTGAGGGCAGCGTTGATGTCCGTCACAGTGCCGGTGAAGGCCATGCTGGTGTCGGCGGTGCCGTCACCGGTCGTGAACGCCAAGCCTGTGGTGCCCGAGAGGCTGAGCACGCCGTTGCTGACGTTCAGGGTGACCTGGACGGGTAAGCCGCCGGCGTCCACGTCGGTGATCGAGACCTGGGTTGCGCCCGTGAAGACGAGCGCCTGGTCCTCGGGCGTCGTCACCGTGCCCGGCAGCGTGTTCACCGGGCCGTCGTTCACGGCGGTCACGTTGATGAGGGCCCAATCCCCGCCGCCGAGCGGGCCGCCGGACCCGGTTGCGCCGTTGTCGTCGATCCAGAGGTTGAGATCGTCGGTCCCGGGCGGCGAGTCGGACGCGACGACGTAGTTCAGCGTCGCGCCGAGGTTGCCGGCGAGCAGGTTGTTGACCTGCGCGACGGTGCCCGTGAACGTCAGCCAAGGTGTCCCCGATCCGCTCACCGCGACTCCGGTCGTGCCCGCCGTCGCCGTGAGGAAGCCCGAGATCACGGAGAGCCCCACGGTGACGCTCGCCGTTCCGGCGTCGACGTCAGCCACCGACATCGTGCCGGCGAGCGAGAGCGTGCTGTTCTCGATCGCGGAGAAGGACGCCGGGACGATGTTCGCGGTGGGTGCGTCGTTCACGCGGACGATCGTGACCGTCGTCGTGGCGGTGTTGCTTACACTGACGCCGTCGTCGCTGGCGACGATGTTGATCACTGCGGTCGTGTTCGGCGCGTCGGAGGCGTTGTCGTAGAGAACCGTGCGCAGGACCTGCTGGTAGTTCGCGACGGTGTCCGCGCCGTTCAGCGTCAGGACGCCCGTGCCGGGGTTGTAGGTCGCGGTGATGCTGGTTCCGGTGGTGTCGGCGGCCAGCGTCTCGAACGTGCCGTCGGGGACGGCGATCCTGACCTCGAGCCAGGCGAGGTTCGCGCTGTCGATGTCGGTGACCGTGGCGCTCGGGGCGACGAGCACCGGCGCGCCGTTCTCGGTGAACGTCGGCGTTCCGCTCACGGTGACCGCCGGCGAGTCGTTCACCAGGACCACCGTGATGTCCACGGTCTCGCTGTCGGTTTGCGGGCCGCCCACGCCCGTCGCACCCAGGTCGTCGGTCGCGATCGAGAGGGTGGCGGTGCCGGTGAAGTCCAGGGTTGGCGTGAAGCTCAGACCGTCCAGGGCCGCGTTGATGGCGCCCTGGGTGCCCGTGAAGGTCATGCTCGCGTCGGCGGTGCCGTCGCCGACGGTGAACGCCAGGCCCGCGATGCCCGACAGCGTCAGCGCTCCATTGGTCACGGCGAGCGTGACCTGCACTGCGCTCGGCGCGGCGTCCGGGTCGTTGACCGAAATGGCGTTGCCGTTGCCGATGGAGAAGACGTGCGGGGTATCCTCGGGCGTGATCTGCGTGCCGGGCGCGAGGATCGCCGGAGCGTCGTTGTCGAAGTTGTTCACCGTCACGTTGACGGTAGCGGTGGCCGTGCCACCGTTGCCGTCGCTGATCGTGTAGGTGAAGGCGTCGGTCCCAGAGAAATTGGCGTTCGGGGTGTAGGTGACCGCGGTGCCTCCGCCGATGATTGCGACCGTGCCGCTGGTCGCCGGGGTGAACGCGACGACGGTGAGGGTCTCGCCGGCGTCGGGGGCGATCGAGTCGTTCACGAGTACGTCGATTGTGTTCGCGCCGGAGTCTTCGGCGATGGTGGCGCCGTCGTCGATTGCCGTCGGGGCGTCGTTCACGGCCGCGACGGTGATGGAGGCGGTGGCCGGGGTCGCATCGGACAGGCCGCCGGCGTCGGTGGCGGTGAACTGGAAGCCGGTGGCGCCGTTCCAGTCGGGGTCGGGCACGAAGTAGAGCGTGAGCGCGTTGCCGAGCGCGGGGTAGTCGACACCCACGGCGGCGAGCGTGCTCAGGCCAGCATCGATGTAGAGCTGGCCGCTCGCGGGAAGGGTGACGAGGCGGAAGCTCGCGATCGGGCCCTCGACGTCACTGGCGCCGAGGGTGATGGCGATCTGCGGGTCGTCCTCGTTGCCGGAGGCGTTGACGTCGTTGGCGACCGGGTCGTTGTCGTTCAAGTCCGTCAGGTTGATGGTGATGTCGGCGGTGTCGGTGAGGGAGCCGTCGGAGGCTTCCACCGTGAGCACGAAGCTCGGGTTGGTCTCAAAGTCGAGCA
>Ga0209342_10002516_pt1 | contig 19596 bp, 22 predicted proteins | sample RifCSP16_2_FD_184023 | JGI IMG/M metagenome (GOLD analysis project Ga0209342, IMG submission 184023) | Soil microbial communities from Rifle, Colorado - Rifle CSP2_sed 16_2 (SPAdes) (version 2) | ecosystem: Environmental > Terrestrial > Deep subsurface > Rock core/Sediment | place: Rifle... | reverse complement strand
TCCAGCAACGTCTGTTTGATCAATGTATTTTATCTCCAGAATGTCGTCTTGCTCTAGTGGTCTTCCGTCTACTGTCTCAGGAAGATCAACTGATACAAAGAACCTCCCAGTATCTAGTCCTGTTTCTATCATAGTTGGCGGCCCATCAATTGGTACTCCGTTTATAGTAAATTCCAACAGTCCTCTTGTAGGAAGGAGGTCTACTCCTTTTGGGCTGGTGTTAAGATCATCATCGTTGAGATAAAAATTCACAATACCTCCCCTAGAAGCAGACGCAGTCTGAATTGATGCCTTGGGCTTTCCTGATTCGCCCTGAATTGTTGCTGAATCTTTATTTGTATTTTCTTGCTGCGTTGATTCTACAATTATTGGTATTCCTCTTTGTTCTAACTTTGATATCGTTGATGGTTTAAGACATAATGGAGAATTAAAAATAATAGCCAATGCAAGTCCTGATTTGCAAACAATGTCTTTTGCTGCAACGCCTCTTTCTAGCTGGTTTCTTGGAGAATCAATTGTTTTTCCAAAAACTAGATTTGAAAATCCAGAACCAAGAATCATTGAAATCATTATTGTTATGGTAAATATTTGAAAGAACTTTTTTGTAATAACCAATGGTTATCATTCTTGTTTTCGTTTTAAAAATGTTGAGAATGTATATTTTAAATTTTAAAATTTGCCTTTATTATTTTGGAACCATCAGAGACGATGACTGTGTAATTGCCTGATTTTAGTTTAGAAACATTCCAAGGTACATAAAATGAACCTCGGTCAGTAGATTTTGTGAGTATCTTATCCTCAAACTCATTACCATTTATCTTGATCTCAATATTATGAAATCCTCGAACTTCTTTCCCCAAGAAGATTAGAAAATTTTGTCCATACTTTTCAAATTTTTTTATCTCAAACTCTTTTGTGTTCTCTTCATAAGCAGGAGCTTTTGTACTCTTTCCTTTCAACTCTACACCAATGAGTTTAGAAAATTTCTTTGTACCATGTGACGCCATTGCTGAACCAGGAGCTACAAGTAGGATAATTAGCAGCAAAACAAGACATGTTTTATTTCGTAATTTCATCCAATAGTACTTGGGTCACAGATAAATAAACGTCAATTTTATGATTACGGCCATTGTTTTCAGGTTGTTGTTTGCAAAGTTTGCAAATATTCAGCTGATTCTATTCGTTCAGTTTATAGACATCTTTGTGTAAAATAATCACTGTTGCAGCCAGGCGATAAAACCCAGAGCCAAAAACCAATGGAGACTCAACAGATACCACGTGTCATATCAGATATCCTAGTCAAAGACATCATGACAAGAGCTCTAATATCTGTAAACCCTTCAACAACTATCTTCCAAATAGCAAAGATGATGGAGATGGGAGGGTTTGGTGCCATAATATTGAAAGAAGATAACCTCCCAAAAGGAATAATCACTGACAGAGATTTTGCAATAAAAATTGCTGTAAATAAATACCCCTTAGACACGCCAGTCCATAAAGTAGCATCATATCCCCTACAAACAATTAACCCAAATCAGTCGATTTTGGTTGCAGCCGATTTAATGTCTGCAAAAAAAATTCGAAAACTTGTTGTAGTTGATGAGGGTAAAGTGGTTGGAATAATCACAACGACCGATATTGTAAACCAACTAGCTAAAATGAGAAAAGATTAGTAAAACTAGCAAACGTCCTTGCCTATTTTGTGATCGTAAATATGATACATTAATTTAATTTAGTAATTTTACAATCACCCAAGGTTAAGAATTTTTTTGATGGTGAATCTATCTCTAACGTGCTTTGAATTTCCTAAGACTGGATTTAATAATACAAAAGACCAAATTAATCCGTGATAAAAATAACTCGAGCTGATGAGCATTATAGAAACAAAACAGACTGGCTTGACACAACACATCACTTTTCATTTGGGGAATATTTTGATGCAGGAAAGATGAACTTTGGGCCGTTGCGCGTATTCAATGATGACATAATATCAGCTGGCAGGGGATTTGACTTTCACAAGCATTCTGACATGGAAATTGTTACCTATGTTATTGATGGCACACTAGAACACAAGGACGGCCTTGGAAATACTGGAGTGGTATCAGCTGGCGAGGTGCAAAGGATGAGTGCAGGTACTGGAATAATGCATTCAGAGTATAATGGTTCAAAGACTGGCTCGCTTAGATTATTGCAAGTATGGATATTTACAAACAAGAAAAACCTTGTGCCATCATATGAGCAGAGAAAATTTTCTAAAGAGGAGAGATTAAACAAATTATTTCTTGTTGTTGCACCTGATGATACCATGACTGAAAAATCACTACACATACACCAGGACGTCTACTTTTTTGTTTCATCTTTGTCAGAAGGTGCTCTACTAGAACGCAAGCTTGACTTTTCCAGAAAGGCGTATCTTTTTGTCATAGATGGTAAGGTAGAGCTAAATGAAAATGTGATGAAGACTCGTGATGCTGCAAGAATTGAAAACGAGAAAAAATTGTCAATAGAAGCTATGATTCCATCTGAGCTCTTGTTGATTGATCTTCCTGAAAAGTATGCGTTTAACCAATAAGCATCTAGTGTTGAGACCCAGGGTACCGTGATAAATGTGTCCAAATTGTGGTTCCGATTTAAGTATAAACTACTTTTTTTATTTAAAAATGAACATTAAGAAATTTATTTTTCTTTCTTATCTTTCGAAACCTGTCTTTCTTCTTTCATTTGCTCTTGCATAGCTTGTCTTTCTTCTTTTATCTTTGCTTGCAGTTCTTTAATTTCCTCAACAATATCTTTCAATGCCTTTTCTTTTTGTTCTGCAGAAACTAATTGTCCCTTTGCTTCTTTTATGAGGATCTTCATGCCATCTCTATATTCTTTAAAGAGTTGCCTGTACTCTTCTCGTTCAGCCTTGTACTTTTCTCTAATCTCCTTTAGTGTTGCCTTGCAAGATTCTTGTGCATTGGTTCTGTCTTCTTCGCTATCGGCGTTTCTTAGATCCTCACGACAGTCGTTGATTGCGTTAATTGTCTCTGCTCTTTGATCTTTGGATTTTGCAATATGTTCATGTACAAATTCTGAAACGTATTGACCAATGTTACCGATGTTTGAAGTGCCAACTGTTGAACTGGTGGAATTTGTAGAACTAGTATCACCCGTGCTACCACTTTCACTTTCACAGTCACCCTCAGAATCTCCATGAGCTAGATGTGCAGCAACTGCAGGACTACCAACCGTAATTGTATGAGGATTTTCTAGGTTACCTGGTGGGAAATGGCAAATCGTTACTTTTTCGTCTTGATTAGAATCTGTTGATTCTGTTGAACTGGTGGAATTTGTCTGAGCAAATACAATTCCAGTAGAATTGACAAGAACGCCTGTTAAAAGAATGGTAAGAAGTAAAATGCTCTTTTCTTTCATGGAAGCGATCGCACTTTGATCGCATTTAAGAATTAAGAAGGATTGATGAGAAGTAATTATTTATGACATACAAAAATATCTTTATCATCATTGCTATTTTTCAAATCCAGCCTTTAAGGCGCAGCACCTAAAAACACAATAGCTAAAATCATAAAAATCACACCCCCAGCTTCTAAAATTATTTTTAATAATGACAACTGATGTCTAATGTCTTGGCAACAGAAAAAAGTCCTGATAAAATAAATCTAACCAATCACCAAACCTAGCATGTATCTGTTTATCCTTACGTATCAAATCTGAATAATCAAAGTCTAAATTTCTTCCTCTCAAAATAATTCAAACTCACCCAAGAATTACTTTACATTTGTTAATATTGGATATTGTGGCTTGCCAATTTTCCATGATACTGGATACCGACTACATGGGGTATCAATAGAGTCCGTCAAACCGCTCGGATAACAATCTCGTCCTGCATAGATTCCATAAGGATCAATAAAGTACCATTCATTGTTTTTAGTATCACGTTTTGTAAAAAAGATGTGCAGGTGGGTGTTGGGATTGCCTTCTCCTTTTTTGCCTCCAGGACCTGTATTGCCAGCCCAAGCAATGAACTGACCTACTTCTACCTCGTCGCCTGCTTTAACTTGGAGTGTTTGAGAGTTGGTTCCCCAATGTGTAGAATCTAGATTTGAAGTGTCTCCCTTTTCACATCCTGTAAGCTCAAGATGCTGTGTGTATAGGTCAAGGTTTTCCCCATCTATACTTGGAATACTTGTATACCAAGCTCTAGAACAATCCAATTCAGCTCCATCACGCAGATGCACATAGATTGTCCGATACAGATCCTCTTCACCGCCTGCATCATGACTAATAATTATTGTATTCCCAGACCAATCTTCATAATCCGCAAAAAGAACCCGTCCTAGTGCGGCTGCCCTCACCTTGAAAGTGTCATAATCTGATCTTCCATAATCAATAGCATGATGCCACTTACCACTATTGTATATCCATGTCTGCCACATCTTTACGTCCTTGTCATCAAAAGGTAAAACAAATATTTTGTCTGATGATTCAAGTGCGGAAAGTCTTACAAATCTAGCGCCATCAAATTCATCAGATGGAGACTTGTACATCACCGTGTCCTGTGATGAACAGCTAAACGGTTTTCCAGGGCAATGCCACGAGTTAGTCACTTTGTATCCATAATTGTAAGGTTCCCCTGGCTTTGCTACTTGATTTTGACACTCTATTTTGCACTGACTAGCATACACTTCGAGATCAGTCAAACGAAGTCCGTTGTTTCCCCACTCATTCCATTTTGATGCAAAGTTTTCAAGATCAACTGCATGCCAAAGACCATATCCGCCACTTCCTGCCACATAGACTCCGCTGTACTGTCTTTTGTCTCCCTCCTCATGCGTTTCTACGTCGATAAGGCGCAAGCCATCTTTGTTATAATTCTTCCAATTAGTTACAAAATCTTTCCAGCTAATTCCACTTTCAAAAACATACCCACCAGAACCACTTCTATATACTCCAATGTAATTTCGTTGCCCGTTGGAAATATACGTCTCAAAATCAATAAGGCGTAAACCATTTTTGCTTAGCTCATCCCAATTATCCACAAAATCTTCCCAATTATCGAATAACGATAGGTAATGACCATCAGACCCGCTCACAAATACTCCGATGTACCTTCTTTCCCCTCCTGAAACATATGTCTCAATATCTATCAATCTCAAGTTGTTTTTGCTATGTTCGTCCCAAACTTCAACAAACCCATCCCAATTCTTGCCTGCCTCAATTAAGTTAGCGCCGAGACCTGAACGCCAAACTCCATCGTAGTAAGCTTTTCCCCCGTAGGCGTAGCGTTCGACATCAACTAATCTAAAGCCATTTTTTGCAAGCTCGGTTCCTTTTTCCAGAAAGTGATCCCAATCAACCCCAACCCACAAGTAGTATCCATCATTTCCTGCCTCAAAGACGCCGAGATACCTGTTTGGATCCATAATGGGCTTTAGTGGTTCTTCAGCTTTGAGTTCAGATGGAGTAATTTTATGAATCCATGTTGGTGGATTACCTTCTTCTTTTAGGGGCAAATTCTGATCATCCAAATCAATTGCCAAGAAAGTAGGCTTTTGAACTCCTTTGATGATGTTTTTCTTTACTAGCCATTTGAGTCCATCGAGAAATTGATCTTCAGGGACCATACCATCGATCCACCAAGATGTAGTCTGCTTAAACCACTGAGGGACATTGGGTTCTTGCGAAGTTGATTCCTCTGGCGATATATCTTCTCCAAGATCAATGATTTCTTGCTGTATTAGATAACTGATACCAGCTGTAAAGTCTCTGTCCTCTACATTTTCTTCCACCCAAAATCTTGCTGTAGTCTGAATCCAATCAGGAACTCGTCTTGGTGGTTGCTCTTCTTGATCAGTTCGAGGTACCTCTTTATCATCACGTTCAATTTCTTCAATTGACCTTGACGAGATTTCTTGCTCACCTTCATCCAAACTTCTTTCCTGTGTTGGTTCGCATGCATCACCTTCTCCGTCTCCATCAGAATCTTTTTGATCATGGTTGGCAATATTTGAACAATTATCTTTATCATCTGAAATTCCATCGTCATCAGAGTCTGGTTCAATTGTGGAAGGTTGCAGTCTTGCTGGCTCTGGCTCACATGCATCACCAACACCATCGCCATCGCTGTCTTTTTGATCTCTATTAATGACACTTGGACAGTTGTCTTTGTCATCTGAAATTCCGTCCTTATCTGAATCAGGAGGAACAGAGGATCGAACTTCTTGTGCATCAACTAAATTAAAAGAATAAAGTGTAGAACCAACAACTCCACATGAGAACATAAAGAGTAGAATTAAGATAGAGGCTTTTCCTAATGCCACCAACAAAACCCTAATAGCAAATTACTGTTTAAACTTTTAAAAAATAATTCATACCACTGACAATACGATATCTCTTAATTCAAACTCTTTTTGCGCGATTTTTTTCCTTTTTGTTCCTACCATCATTTTGGAGAACAGGTACAGATTAACACTAAATCCAATTTTTCCTATTTCGTAGCGCTTGCTTCCTTCAACCATTAACACTCTTACTTGGTCTAACGTTATACCAATATCTTGAAACAAGCCTAGCGTCACCTTACCTAGATCAAGAGATCCGTTGGCAACCAACACTATGTCTTCTAACGTTTGAAATCCAGGTAAGAATGTAGTAATGGAGCGACCACCATGATTTTTCTGGATACTAGAGTCTTGCAGTGTATCTTCCAATGTATCTGAAAGCTCTGTTGGCAATTTCTTAAACACGTTACTGACTATATTCTTACTTAGCATGCCTAGAATTTTTCCAGGGTCAATTGCCTGCTTACCTTTTCTGAACCAGTCTATGACTGTTTTAACATCTCTTGCCTGACACAGCTCAGAACTATTCTGTAAAACATCATCCAATGTTTTTTCTAATTCACTTTTTATTTTTTCAAAACCTTCTCCAGAAATCATTTAATCATCTCCTTTTTACCTCTACTCTACCTTCAAAGCGAAGCGTCAGAGTGGCATTTGGTGGAATATTTGGAGGTGATGGAGGGCTGGATGGTATATTCATCAAGGCCACAACTACTCCAGCACCCACAGCTGGTAAAATTAAAAGATAGAATGGAAAAGACGAATCATCTACAGCTGCAACAGTTACCGAATCAGGTGCACTTTGGTCATCGGCTGTTGGAACAGACTTTGCAGAAGAGTCTACAACTACGGTTACATTGTCTGTACTTTGTAAGCCCTTGTCATCAGTAACTGTCAGCTCAAACGTATATGTTCCTGTAATGGGCGGGAGAAACTCTAGTCTTAAGGAGAATGATTCATCTAACACGACGCTTGGTCCTGCAACCTGTCTCCAGCTAAACGATATTGGGTCTCCGTTTGGATCCATACTATTACTTCCATCAAGAGTGATAGTCTGTTCTGCATTGATAGTAAGATCTGCACCTCCATCAGCTATTGGAGCGACATTTTGAATTTCTACAGTAAAAGTTCTTGACACTTGGTTGTTTTGTGGATTTGGATCATGAGTACCTTCTTTTGCATTTCCGGCACTTGGCTCTAAATCAATAGATTCGCTAGATGCAAAGACTATGGCGTCAAGCTTTCCATCATCGTTAGTATCTATGTTGGTGGCAATCAGTACAGGTTCAGCTTTATCAACAAGAACTGCGGTTATTGTAGTTATTGTAAATCCATCAAGTAAACCTCCCGTAAAGTTATCAAACCCGCTAGAATGCTCAGGTATGAATTGCAGTCCTGGTGATAACTGAATTGTTGTTACGACGTTTTTTGCTGTATCTGGGCCGTTGTTTGTAACATCGACTCTAAGTGTAACTTCATCGCCAAAGAATACTGGTTCTTGTGGTCCGGTAATTGATACAGATACATCAGCTGAAGGAGGTTTTATTTCACATGCGTCTCCCAGTCCATCTGCATCGCTGTCTGCTTGATCTTGATTTACAACATCTGGACAGTTGTCAGAAGTATCAGCAATTCCATCCCCATCGGTATCAGGTGAAGATGGCTGAGGCGTGGATGATGTAGATGGAGTTGGGGTCGGTGATGGCGGGGCTGGCTCTGGTGAAGGCTGAGGAGAGCCCTGATAATTTACCTTAAGGGAAATCTCTTCATTTTGATTTCCGTCTGAGTCTATTACCTTAAATTTCAAATCAAGTGTCCCAGTGGTGCTTATGTCAATACCTATCATCAGCATTGAGCTAGCCTGACCACCTGACTGTAGTGTTACTATTGGGGGACTAAAAGAGTAAGTCACTCCTTGTGGAACTGAACCCACAAACATTAGCTGGCCATCAAATCCATTTGATTTAACAATGCATTGAGTAGTCCCAGAGCTACCTGGTGTGATGGTCAAAGAGGAAGGATTACAATTCATGGCCACTGGCAAATTAGTTGATGACTGGGAATTTATTACTGGCTGTACCCATCCAAATAAAATAATTAAAGTAAGAATTACAATACTAAATCTTGCTACAAGCAAGCCAGTTTTCATTGTCTGAACAATAGCTTGCTTCTAGATAAAGCCGATCAAAATTACGTTCGTCACTAACGCATGGCTACAAAACTTGGCTTGTCTATATCCCGTTAATTTTGAAAAATAATTTTCATAAAATTTGAATGCGTGTGGAAAGAATATGAATTAGATCCAGTTAAAATATAATCATAATTTCAAGAATTGAATATCAAGCCATATCAGAGCTGGGTAGTTACTCCAGTCTTTCTCCGAACTACAAAAGATCAGAGATGTGCAAACTCACACCACTCTACGATAGTAATAGTGCTACCTTGAATTAAAAGCCTTGTATGTCTATGAGACATCTGGAAGAATCAGATTTTCTCGTGTCTATACCTGTTCTTTATGTATCTAGTATGATATTGCCCATAAGATGATTGAGAATTCATTAAACCATCATAGATCTTTTTTGATACCCCAAAATATCGATAAATTCCACCATGATGAAATTCTATTTCCAGTATTTGTGTTGATTCATCATATCCAATCGCTCTTAGATTGCCAGACTTGACGTGCGTTCTTTCCATATTTAATCAGATTTTATGGAATCATTCATCTATCTATCTCTTGATTTTTTATTTTGTCTTCCAAGATATCGCTTTGTAAACTTTCTTTTGGTCAGGGGTTTCTTTCGGTCAGCATATTTTTGATTTCTTTGTCTTTTGGATTTTGTCATTTTTCCAACAACCTAGAACAATTTCTGGACCTTTTCTCTTAAGTGATGTTATTATGCGTAAAGCCATTCAAACTAGAACGTTGAACTGAGATTAAAGTGTAGCAAGATTGGTAGGTTTGAAAACCAAATGCTATTGCACTCATTTTAGAGAAGTTATAATTTCAAGAATTTTCATCTGAAAAATTGGAATCATTAAAATATCTGCCAATACATGTACTTATCATGCCAGCAAAAACCATAGGTGACAATCCCTATAATGCGGTACATCAACTAACAAAAACATTAGAGTTCCTAAGTCGTGTCGATAAGTATATCGAGGATGCGCACAAAACTAACAATGCCAAGTTTGAGGAGATGTGGGAAATAATCAAAGCTGACAGAGAAAAACACGCTAAGTTGTTAAAAGAATTCCTCCTCACTGAGATGAAAGAAAACAGGTTCTAACTACGCCCTTCTTTCTTTTTTAGCTATTATAGCAATGATTCCTGTGTTTTTAGAGATTGCTGATAAATTGTATCGAAATAACACTCACGGTAAATCCCTTTAATCAAGAATTTATTTGCACAAAGGAATCATCTGGTATTTTGAGATCCACAAAAACTTCTGGATGGATAATTTTTGCCAGGATTTCAATCCCTGTAACTGTCCTTGGACCTGGTTTGCTGAAATAAGAATTGGCATCTACAGCATAGACATGATTAGTTTGTACTGCTGGAATCAATTTCCACTGGGAATCACTTGCAAGTTTTGGATACTCTTGGCGAATTCGGTTGATGTCAAACCCGCATGGCATCAAAACTATGGTATCAGGCTCAAAATTCATCGCTTCCTCTAGCTTCATTCTCCTTGAACGTTCACCTGTTATGCTTATACCGTTTATTCCTCCGGCAATCTCAACCATTTGAGGGACCCAATGGCCTGCGGTAAATAGCGGATCAAGCCATTCTATACAAAGAACTTTGGGTCTTGAATTTGTAGGTCTTGTTTTTACATATTCAATTCGTTTTTGAATGGAACTAATCAAGTTTTGAGCTTGCTCTGTCTTGCCAACATGTTTTGCTATTTGCAAAATATCTGAAAAGATATCGTCAACATTATGCGGATCAAGAATAACAACCTCTGGTTTTTTGTTTAGAATGGAAACAGCTTTGCTTATTTCTTTGGTGGCAGGAGAACAAACATCGCACAATCCTTGTCCAATAATAAGATCAGGGCTGGCTTTCTTTAGGACTTGCTCATCTAATAGATAAATATCACTTCCTGATTGCATCATGTTTGAAATTTGATTGTCAATTTCTTTGCTGTTCATTTTAGTATGATCAAAAGATGATTTTATTACACGGGGCTTGCTTTTTGCTTCTTCAGGATAGTCGCACTCATGTGTTACACCAACTAGCTGATCTCCTGCACCAAGCTCGTATAGTATCTCTGTAGCGCTTGGAAGAAATGATGCAATCCTTTTTGCAGATATGGTTTGTGCCATGTTTTATTCTTGCTTGCAATTGCCTTTAAAGTTGATGAAAAGAAAGACGATTTTTCAAAAGGCGTTAAATTATAATTGATTCATCGCTAGAATAATTTGTATTTAATCTTTAAAACTAGTCATGTCATACTAAAAAACAAGTGTCAGAGCTTACCTCCAAGCGATTACAGACCCTAGGCCAACTTTATCGGCTAAACAACATTATCGCTACCTCTATGTTTATCATTTACAAATAACCATAGAGACATTTTTTTATTTAGATTAATTCCAATGATAAAATTGAAAGATAGAATCCAATATCAGAAAACAGTGTCTTCAGACGACCTAATAAAATCAGTTGTAATTTTGATGCAAGAAGGAATAGGAGACACAATGCGTTTGTATTCCATTCTACTTTCGCTTCGGAAAGAGGAACCACTCTCACTTTCTGACAAGGATTACCTACAAGAGCTCATCGAAAAAAATCGCTAGAGGGACCGTTTGTTGGAATCTGATTTGATAAGAAGGTCAGTTACCTTTTCTTTTTCTAGTTCTTGCACCTTTTTTGCCTGCTGCTACATAAGATGCATGAGATCGCTTTTTCATACTTGAATGGTATAATGTGTGGTCATTATAGGGAGCTAGTCTCCAAAAGCTACTCTGTTAATGGAACTTTTTAAGCTGAAAAGAGGTAGAATAAAAAAATGCAGTTTTCTATTTTGATAATTTATCATGATGAATCATCGATATTCATCTCCACAATCTCCAATAGAAGAAAACAGATCTTGCGATCTTGATGTTACTGATATTATCTTTTCCTTGTCACCTTTATCAAAATTTATTGAAAACAATCTAGCGTTGTCAGACATATGTTCTGCTATGCCTAGTCTTACGCCAATTATCACGCCCGCAACAGCAGGCTCGTCTAGGACAAATTTTGCAGCAACATTTGCGATGCTTACATGATGCTTTTTTGCTATCTCATCTAGTACTACAAGAAGCTCTTGAAACAGAATCCATCCACCCCAGGCATCAATCATGTTCTTGTATTTTTGTAAACTTGCTGTGTATAGCTCAGACCTTGTCGGCTCAGGTTTATCTTTATAATTTTCAGACAAGAATCCTCCAAGAAGCGTTCCATAAGCGAGTAGTTTGATGTCATGCTTTTGGCAAAATGGAGTCATCTTAACTTTTGGTCTCTGGTCTATGATAGAATATTGTATTTGATTTGATACTAGTCTGAATTCATTTTCTACCATGATTTCCATTCTTTCGGTATCAAAATTTGTCAGTCCAACATGTCGTATCTTTCCATCATCACAAAGTTTGGAGAGATGGTGTAATGCGTCAAGATATCTCGTGTCATTATAATCCCACCAGTGAAACTGAACCAGATCAATTGAATTAACATTCATTCTGCGAATTGATCTATCGATGTAATGTTCTACAATTGATCTAGTCATTGGACCTGGATTTGGCACAAATTTTGTCAGGGCCTGTATTTTGTCAAGTTCGTCTTGGCCTTTTACCTTTGAAATTCTTCTCCGAAATTCACCAAGGAATTCTTCGGCAGGCCCATAAATGTCTGCCATGTCCCATGTTGTAAAACCAGAACCGTGGTACGAAAGCATTTCAGAGATGGCAGATTCTGGATCAATTTGACCATGGACACCTGCTACCTGCCACATGCCGTTTAGGATTTGGCAAATTTCCAAGTCGGAAGCTAACTTGTAGGTTTTTTGTGGCATGTTTTATTTTTTATTTCCATTTTTGATTTTTACGCCACTTTAGTTTTTGTAGTCGATATGTGTAATTTTTTAGAAAATCCTGTGTGACTTTCTTACCATATTTTTTATGCATAAAAAGCATGAGATCATCCCAACTCAGGCTAGCCATGTGCTCAATTGTTTTTTTGTCAGGAGAATTGATTTTACGTTCCATCCAATAATGTCTAAACCTACTGCCTGTAAGTCTTTTGTATTGGTTTTAACTCACGACTACCTTGCGTCTACAACATAGACGTTGTTGTTTTGTAAATCTCTGATGCATCTTGAATGGTCTCTTTGATACTATGAACTGCCCCAGATTTTTTAGAATCTATAACAGTCATTTTTAGTTCGTCAGCCAAATCCCTCATAGAATTTATCATTTCTTTAATGGCAGTACTCATTTGTGGCAGATCTTGACTGTTCTCACCAACCGACTCCATCACACCTTTCGCTGATCTCATCAACCCTTTGGCTTCGCTTATGACGCCTGTCTCTTCTAGGTGTTTTATGGTATCTTGCATTTTTGTGGAGGCCTGATTCATGTTTTCTGATATTAGGCGAAAATTTTCTATGTTTTTTACCATCTCTGGCGTTGTGAGATCCTTGATTATCTCCTTGGCAACCATGGCAGCATCCATAATCTTGCCAAAGGATTCTTGCACTCCAGGCTTTCTTAGCTGGTTCATTAGTTCTACTGCACCGGAAACAGTTTCCTTGATGTCTTTTATCTTTCCAGTTCTTTCTTCTGCCACACTAATGAAAAAAATTTCTTAGATATTAATATCACTAACAAATTATCCTTTGCAAAATTTTTTTTAAAAAAGTATCAATGCTACGCGGGCTTTATTTATTATTTCAAACTTTATACCAACAATGACTCTCGAAACAATGAAACAAAAAACTGGCAAGAACAGCGAATATGCATCTAGCTATTCAGCAGAAAAAACTGTTGAAACAATAAAAAACATTGCAGAAAACATCAGAGAATATTCAGCGATGGTAAGAAACACATCAAAGACTTTGCGTGAAAGTGGCGCAATTACAGAGCTTGCAGGAGCGATACGTGAAGCTTCCGCTGCAGCTCGTGATACTGCAAAAGACATTCGTCAAACAGCTGCTGAGCTAAATGAAAACGGTACAATACGCGATACAGTTCGTGCTGTAAAAGAGACAAGAAGGGCAGCACAGGACACAATACATACCGTAATGGATGCAGCACAACACGCAAGACATCAAATGAAATAGTTTGACTGTCTCAGGTTGATTTCGGACAAACAGTCTACGTTGCCAGTAAAACTAGAAATCTTTTTTTATTAACAAATTTGTGCCTGTGATTACTCTACATTTGAGAATACCACAGTAATCAAATTTAGAATGAACCTTTTTCCAGTTTATTTAGATTCAATTAATTACCTTTGTTTTTAGAGATTGCTGACAAATGTTCCATAATTTTGTGTAGCATTTATGCATAAAAAAATTCTATGGGCCCGATGGGGCAGGGTATCATCATGACTTTATTTTGGACCCATTAACTGTTCGTATCAAATGTAATTCAGGTACGGATAAAAGAGGAAAAAGTTTAAGGATATAACTATGAATTTTGAAGAAGAAGAAGAAGACAAAAGAATCCAGAAAAAGATTGATTGGATTTCGAGACAGATTAGAGAAACAAAGATTCTACTCCATAAGCAAAACCAAGAATTACAAGAAGCAATCAAAGAACAAGAAGAATTAAGAAAAGAAAAAAAGTAAATTCTCATTCTGAATACACAGTAAACGGTTCGTATCAAATGTCATTTAATTCCTAAATTTCGATTTTTAAGAATATGATTTATGATGCTTCTTTAAGGTTTGAGCATATGTTTTGTGTCTAATTTAGATCCTCGTTTAGTTTTGTCAAATAGTTACAATATGTGTTCTATTGCTTTTTGAATGTCCCCAGCATTAATTACACCGCCTTCCATCATTGCCTCAAGGAGTCTAAGAACTTTTAATTCACCTGTAGCCCCTGAAATTGTTTGTGGGATGACCACACAAATATCAGAAACTATAACCGTAACCTCATTATCCCTTCCGCCTTTCCAGTTTTTTGGTATGGCAATGTAGAAATTTTGAAAGTCTTGGTTGCTTAGATCTTGATATAATATCTCTACCATAAGAAAACTAATCTTCCATGAAATTAAAAGGTATTCGTTATGGAATGTGATCAATGTTATGGATGACTATTTCAAAAGCCTTTTGACTCAGACACTTGAAGCACATACAGTTTTAAATGAACTAAAAGGCGAACCAGATGATCTTGATGTTATAAAAAAACAGATTGGGAAAATAGAGGGAGTGTTCAAGGTTGTTTGCAAAAAAATCGAAAAGTTAGATTATTCTTCTGATGATTATGTTGAACTAATAAAGGCCATCAAGTTCTATCTTGAAAATTATGACTTTTACGGTATAATTGAGGCATACAAGATGTATGACGAAGATTCAGCTAGAATAAGAAACATGAGAACTTTGGTTATCAGAGCGCTAGAAGAAAAAGATTTGATTGAAAAAATTAAGCAAGTGATGAAACATCTAGATTAAAGTTATGAAGTTATTTAATAATGATCTAGAAAAATGAAAATTTTTGATTCACATTTCATTAAATCGATTAATTAATTTAGGCGGATCAGAGGGGACTAGGGCACCAAACAGATTTGTAATTAGCAAAAAACTATAAAAAATTAAAGCGGCTTAGCGTTTTAGTATTGGTTTTCCTTCGTTGTCAGTTGCCCTTTCTCTATCTATGGGATCATTGTCATTTGGGCCTCTATGCATAAAACTTTTGGTATCTCCTGGTGTTTTTCTACAAAATTTTTTGTGTACGCCTTTTTCAATTTCCAGGGTTGTCTCGTTTTCGTGGTAAAGCCTTTTTCCACAATCAGGACATATGAATTCAGTCATCGTTTATACCACTATTGCATTCTTACTATTTGTATTTTTGGCACTAGTGAAGCAGCAAGGACTTTTGATTATTTATAATGCGATTGACCATCATACATGAAGTGAAAGTATACAGGTTATCTGCAATTACGCTAGTAGTTAGAAATATGGAGGCGTCATGCAAATTCTACTCTATGATACCTGGTTTTGAACTGGTATGCGGCGGCGCATCTAATGACTCTTTTACTACATACGAGGCTGGCAAGGCCAGCAAAATGTTCCTAAACTTGGAGCTACGAAATAGTTGCGAAAAGAATACAAGAGATTTTGGAAGAATAATTTTTCATACAGATGACGTAGATGAACTGTACTCTCACTTGAAAAATGATGATAGTATTTCAAAGTTAGTCTCTTTTGAAAATGAACCTGCAGACGCTTCTTGGGGTGAAAGATTCTTTCATATGCGAGATCCGGATGGATATCAACTATCGTTTGCAACGCCAATTAGAAAAAGTCCTTCAGACGACTTAATGAAATCAGTTGTAATTATGATGCAAGAAGGAATAGGAGATACAATGCGTTTGTATACCATTCTACTTGCTCTTAGAAAAGAAGAACCACTCTCACTTTCTGATCAGAATTACCTACAAGAACTCATCGAAAAAAATCGCTAGAGTGAAAGTTTGTTAGATTCTGATTTGATCGTTTCATATCATCAATGTTTGTTTCATTTTGTAGGTTCGAGTCCAAGGAGATTAGGTTACCATCTTGGTCGTATTTTGGCGAAATATGGATGCAAATCAAGGCACAAAACGATTGAAAGCTTATGTATCTTTTATAAAACCTTACTGCGTATGATTATACAGTGGAAAAATTGCAGGACCAAAATAAAGGAAGTAACGTTGACAGCATTCTGCTTGAACATTTTGAGCGAGAGATATGGAGTAAGGTTCCGCATTTAGAAAAACCAGACGGCGGAAAGGTTGTCAATGCTACGCCCTTGATTGACATTACTGAAGATTTGAAAGAGTGTGCGAGAAAAGAGTTTGGCCTGAATCTTGCTGATAACGATCTTAAAGTTTTTGGCAAGTTTGATTCGAACTTGCTTGCAGGCTCGATAAAAGTAAGGCCGGCAGTCCATATTGTCCATGATGCTATTGTAACAGGGAAGCTTAGGGGCGGACAGACAATATTCGAAGCGACATCGGGTAACTTTGGGATAGCTCTTGGACAAATAGGAAAGATTGGTCTTGATGTCGTTACCCTTGTTTCAAGAAAGCTTCAGGAAGGAGTCTTTGAGGAGTTGAGAAACGAGAAAACACGTATCTTAAATCTTGACATGGACATCTGCCCTGCTCCAGGGATGAAGGACAACCCAAATCTTTTGGTTGCCAAAGCAACCGCTTTAAACATTCGCTCACAGCTTTCTGAATTAGGTTTTGATCCTGCAATTTTTGATAAATCAAGTTCTGATGTAGAAGCGCTCCTTGCAAAACAGGACATCATAAACTTGGCAAAGCTTCTTGCAAAGATCTATGGCAGTTTCTGTCCGGAACAGTACGACAACGAGTTGAACATCGATGTACATAGAACTGTGACTGGAGCTGAGATTGATCAACAATTGCACGAACAAGGCCAGTCACTTTCAGATTTTAGAATTGCCTGCACTTTTGGTACAGGTGGCACTTCAGGTGGCTTGAGCAGATATATGATGGAAAAATTTGGAAAAAAATCGCTACATGTAGTCTTTTCATTAGGTAATCAAGATGTTGCGGGAATAAGGACAAAAGAAAAAGCTCTTGGATTGAAATTCTACGAGCCTGAGCGATACGGCGGACAACATGAAGTAGATTTTGTGCAGGCAAAACGTTTGCTGAAATTTTTCGTAGACAAAGGTCACGACATGGGTGAAAGCAGTGCCCTAGCACTTTACGCGGTAATACAGATGGCAAACTTTGGTAATGGAGGAAAGTTTGTCGTAATAATTGCGGACGGAATTCAAAAGTACAGAAAGAACTTGGAAACGACAGGAAAGAAGGAGGCCAGTCTTGAGGTTAACCTTAAAGAAGCTCTTTCTGACATTGGGAGCTACAATAGAGTTCTCTGGATTCACACAATGTATACTCCACAAGATAAAGGAATAGAGTTGATTGCAAATTCGCTTGGTTTTGATAAAAGCAAGATCTTTGTGCCAAAGGCAAGAGATGTTGAGCGACTTTTGATGACCCAAGAGATTCCAAAGGAGATTGATACAGCGTTAGGAGGAGCTGATGGTAAGACATTGCTTGTTTGCATGATGGGAAATACTTCGCTCATGGCTGCCCATGTATTTGCAAAAAAAGGAATTGTAGCGCAAAGTTTGACTGGCGGAATAACAGCACTTTCTCAGGATAAAGGAAAACCGATTTCTGAGTTGGTGCGAATGGCTACCGAATGATAGGCATCTGGAAAGACTTTCATAAATGTAACATTATTATCAATTATGGATTTTAAACAGCTGTTAGACAAAATTATGAATGTGGACGAAAATGTTCTATTTGCAACAATATGTGATATGGATGGAAAAATATTGCACACAGTTCATCGTAAAGGTGCAAACAGTATTCTTACTGATGATGAAAACAATGAATCACTTCATTATGCAGCGAATGCGTGGAAAATACGTAACAAGCTTGCACACAAAATTGGTAGAGGAAAATATGTCTTAGCAGTATATGAAAAAATTAGACGAGTCACTATGCCTTTGGATAACGAACATCTACTTTATGTAACCATTGACAATAAAGGTGGTCAGTCAGACATAATCGAATTTATTCGGAACATACTAGAAGGAGATCCAACACGTCCGTATTATCGAGGTCGTCAAGTGGATTAATTTGAATAACTACAACAATACAACCTATTAAAACCAAAAGATTTTGCTGAATTGATTTCATTTCTCTTTTTTATTTATTATACCAATGATTCCTATGTTTTTAGAGATTGCTCATGATTCGTTTTTGTGACAAATTTATTATATTAAACCTGCTCCAATAATTTCTATTTTTTTAGCTCCTTCAGGGAAGGGAATTGTTATAGTCCTTCCGGTCTGAGTTTTTTTCTCACTTTGAATCGCAACTTCCTCTCCGTCCACAAGTATAAAGATGAAAACATCGTTTTGTGTAACTCCAACTTTGTCATCAATCAAACCATTTGGAATCGTGGCTGTAAATTCTCCCTTGTTTTTGGTTTGTAAAGTTACGACAAGCGAATTGTATTCCTTATCAAGCGTCATGTTTAACACCTTATTTCTCCAGCCAGTTGTTTTGTAAGGAATTTCATATCTAGTGTCATCTGCAAATACATAGAATACCATCTGTGGGCCTAGAAGATTTGCCCATCCGCGTTCTGCAAGCTTGTTGTAAGTTAATGGCTGCACACATGCTGGAGAACCGTCATGCACTTTGGTTACTAACATGAAACCTTCTTTACACTTGACATCTTCTGCGGCAACTCCTGATTTGAATTGCTTTAATGGCGTCTCAACTGGTGGCACATAAAACACCTTATTGTAACAAGGGTCATCTTCGTCAAATTGTATTGGATTGTAAAGTTTCCACGTTCCTGTAAGTATCACAGTATAGGAAATCTCTACATTTTTCTTACCTTCAACTGGAATCCTGTAATGAAAATAACATGGCTCTTCGACCTTTTCATATGCTATTTCTATGTTATCTCCCAGCACAAAGGGACTGTCACCATAACTCCATGTGTCTGTAAAGCTTGCCGGAGTTGGAAAATTTTTTGGGATCTTGATGTCAAGAATACCGGCTGAATTTTGTTTTAATTCAATCTCAAATCCCCAAAAGTCCAGAGTCTTGTCTGATATTGTTTTAATTGATTGAACAATATCAGAATACTCTATTTTGAAAGTCTTGTCACCAGTTGATGGAACAGAATCGTCAAATCCTGAAACTAAAAGTATAGCCCATGAAAAAATAATGAAAATGGATTCCATGTAATATCTTAAAATGAATACAAAGTGATTGGTTTTAGAGATTGCTGATAAATTGTAGGTGTGGGTCAGATGCGATTCGGTCACCATCTTGGGATTATTTTGGACCCACTTTGTGCGTAAATTAAGTTCGACTCCACAGGGGAGTCAACCAATATTGTTCTATTTCTGGTGACATGCTGATATTATTTACGAATCATCGCGGAAAGTAAAACATTACAACCACACCAATTAATACAATACTTGAACCAATTATCTCAAATCT
>Ga0209342_10002515_pt1 | contig 19608 bp, 17 predicted proteins | sample RifCSP16_2_FD_184023 | JGI IMG/M metagenome (GOLD analysis project Ga0209342, IMG submission 184023) | Soil microbial communities from Rifle, Colorado - Rifle CSP2_sed 16_2 (SPAdes) (version 2) | ecosystem: Environmental > Terrestrial > Deep subsurface > Rock core/Sediment | place: Rifle... | reverse complement strand
ATACGTGGAGCCCGTCTTCGGATGGACTGTGCAGGTCGTGAGCGTGGACAACGCGACGGGAGTCGTCGTGCTCCACAACCTCCCGAACGCGAACGCGAGCTACACGCCCTACGGCGTGAACGCCACGGTCTCGAACATCTCGTCGGCGGCCGGGAACTTCGAGGTGCGCTTCGCGCCCGAGGCAGGCTTCGTGACCCACAACCGGTTCCACGAGGAGGGCGTGGTCGTCGAGATCAACGCGACGGCGTTCACGGTGCGATGGCAGACGGAGCACACGAACAAGCTTGCGCCCTACGACCTTTATTTCCTGATTTACGTCCGGAGCGCGGCGGGGTAGCCCTTTGGCCCATTGAAGGAAGGTCGCCCCGAGCGGTTGGACAAAACGACCGGGCTTTTGCGCGTGGGACTCGCATCTCACGGCATCGGTTCGAATCCTGCGGAACCAGGGCGTGAGAGCTCGGTTAGTACGTCACACGCGTAGAGGAAAACCGAGTACAATCCCCGAAGGGATCGCATCATTCCATCGCGCGAGACCCCGTCTTGGTACAATACTTCGTCGAATCGAAGCGCCACGACCTGATCGTCTTTGTCGCGAACAAAGGTGAACCCGACGCCCTTTAGGAGGAGTTTCTCTCGAATGGTCTTCGTGGCACGCTGCGAGTAGCCGGTTCCTTCGTTCATCAGCTTTCTGTGCTCCTCGCCAAGCCGTGTATCGAGGATCAGTTCTACGCGTTCGACCTCGTCCTTGCCGACGATTGCAATCGGAACCGCGACCTGCGACTTCGATCTCGGGGTGGGGGTAAAAATGACTCCAAAGCTCCACGAGGGGGCCGGCTCTCCTTTTGCCTGCGTGTTTACAAGGGCATAGCCCTCGTTTTCCAACCAGCCTCGGATTTGGTTTCCCACCCTGCTGCTGGAGGTCGTTTCGATTTTCACCCGACCACCTCATTGGACGTTTCGTCGTTTCAAATGCACGCGTTCCAGGTTCTGCTTCGAAAAGCGCAACTCCAGGTCCGAGGTCGGAAACGTACCCGGCTCGCCCTGGGCCGCAGGACTTAGCAAGGAATCATCGATTACCATGAACCGGCGCCCCTTGTCGTCTTCCACCTCTGTTGCGATTCCGTCGAAGCGGTCGCCGTCTTTGAGCGTGAGGGTCTGAGAGGTAACGACGGGGATGTCGTCCGTTGGGCCTTGATGATGCTCCACTCTGGCAACCAGGGCCTCGGATCCTATGGGGAAGAGGTGGAGCGAATCGCCGGCACGGAGGTTTAGGTGTCGCTGGATGTCCTGCGGGATGTACAATCCGATGTTGTTGCGGGCGAGTTTGCTAAGCTTCGCCCGAACGCCGAAGGGCGCATCCTGGCCCGCGGTTGCCTCCACGACGACGTCATAGCTGTCCGGATCGAGAATCCGGTTCGTGCACGTCGAGCATTCAAATCCTGAGAGATTGGCAATTGTAATCATCCCCATGGTGCCAACCCTTCGCTCCACGAGCGCCCCACGATGCGCCATTCGAGTCCCGCATCGGGGGCATTCCAGGCCCGCGGAACGAGGCTTGAGCTTGGGCCGGGGGCCGTCGCTCACCCGGATGGGGCGCACGGCCCCGGGATTTTGATCCGACTCGAATGGTCTTGAAGAAGGCATTGGCTCACGACTCCATGTCCGCATCAACGCTTGGGCCGCCAACCCGATTCTCGAAAGGCCGTGGTGACCATGATTTGGAAGGGGAGACCCGAATCTGATTCGGCGAGAATGTGAAAGAGAACGCGACCATTACCAATCCAGTCCGAGCTTTCCAAGCTTCCCACCGCTCGAAAAAAGGTGGGGTCGCCGTGCTCGATATCCACGAAGGCGTCGTCAATGTTCTCGCAGATTCCTCGGACCTCCCAACTGCGGAGGCTTGGGTCTTTGGAGGGTATTTGGGTTCTTTGCAGGACGTGCACCGTGCCGTTGGAGCGTACCTGGAATCCCAGCCACTCGGTTGCTTGGCGCTCGCCATTTGCTACCACGGTCCTTACGGCGCGGCGTATCGCCTGCGGCGTCTCGCAAACAAGGTAAGCCATTCGAATAAGTATGTGTTTTCCACATACTTAGTATTTACGAATGCGCCGGAGCCCCTCAAGAGGGGGGGTGGCTTGGCCAGCCAAACCGATGCGGGCCCGCCCCGTGGGGCCCCCCACGCCCGGGAGATGCTCAAACCCGCGCGGTTAGCGAGGGGCGCTCACCGGGGCGCAAGATCCCCATCGCCTTGTCCGTGATCTCGATCGACCGGGGGCCGTCCTCCGTCACGCGCATCATCGCGCGGATGCAGTCCACGTTCTCGGGGACGACATCGGACTCCTGGTGGATCGCCTGATAGTAGTAAAGGGTCCTGCCTTCGACCTTGAACCCGTCGCCCCAGAGGACCGTCTCGTAGAGGTCGCCGCGCGCCCGGCGCTGGTCCCGGGCCCACTCCATGACCTGCGCCGTTGAGGCAAAGCCGTCCGAGCCCCAAAGCGTGAGGACGCGCGGCTGCCTCGACCAAAGCTCCGCCACCTCCCCGTCGCTCATCGGGCGCTTGAGGCGGACGACGACCGCGTGGAGGTGCATGAGAGTCGTCGGGACCTTCACAGCCATCGTGTGGATCGGGAGCCCCGTGACCACCGAGGCCACGTCGGGCCCGTGGTGCGAGGGGATCTTGAGCACGGGCTCGATCGCATTGATCGGCCCCTTCTTCGAGTCGTTCGGGTCGACGGCGCGCCGCACCATCACGGCGTAGATGTCCTCGACCGCGCCCATCGCGTGGAGGGGGTAGAGCGTCCGGATGAGCCCCGTCGTGTTGCAGGAGACGACGCGCACGAAGTCGCGCCCGAGCGATTCCTTGTAGTTCGCCGTTGCGTTGAACGACCAGCCGATCGCCTCGTGCTCCTCGCCGCCTTGGAAGACCGCCTTCACCTTGCGCTCGCGGTAGGCCTTGAGGTTCTCCGCGCCGAGGTCCTCGGGCGCGCAGTCGACCACGACGTCGCACTCGGCGAGGAGCTCCTTGAGCCCGCCTGCAACCGGCAGCCCGGCTTTCCTTAGCGCCTCGACGCCCTTGTCGGTCGCCCCGTAGAGGGGGAACTTGAGTTCAAGGGCGCGGCGCGCCTCGAAGGAGGGCCGGTTCTTCGTCACGCCGACGACCTTCATGTCTGGCTGGCCGGCCACCGCGTCCGCGACGCGCTTGCCAATCGTGCCGTACCCGTTGATTGCGACTTTGACGGTCATCGGACCCACCAGGGGTGGCAGATTCCTTTGCGGATAAAACCCTTCACGTCCCGAAGCCCGCGATTGCCGGGGGGCGCCGCAGCGAATGCGGGGCTGCGCGTCAACGGGAAAGGATGTAGACGGCGGCCGACCGCTCGACCTCGAAGCCGAGGGAGCGGTAGAGGTTGTAGGCGGCAGTGTTCTGTGCGGTCACCGTGAGCCCCGTGCGCTTGTGGCCCGCGTCGCGGTAGGCGCAAAGCGCGCGCACGAGGAGAAGGCGGCCGAGTCCCTTCCCGCGGTGCTCCGGCGCCACGCTGAGGTCGCCGACGTAGGGGTCGCGGCCGATGACAAGCGTATGGACGACTCCGGCGGTCCCCCCCTCGGGCCCTCGGAGCACGAGCGAGAGGGAGGGCGAGTACTCCCCAAGCTCGCCGCCGAGGAACCGGCGGTAAAGCCGCAAGTAGGCGTCGGGCGAGGCGTCAGGCGCGATGATGCCGAAGTCCGTCGTGCCTTCATAGACGCGGTACGCGAATGCCCCGAGTGCCTCGGCGTCCGAAGGGTCGGGGTGCGCCAGGGCAAACCCCGGGGGCAGCGCCCCCTCGGGGGGGATCGGGCGCGTCAGGTCGCGCGAAAGGAGAACGCGGTCAAAGGCCACAAACCCTTTGTCGAGCAGGACTTGGCGCGCCTCGCCCGGGGCAAGGTGCATCCACTGGTGGGCCACGCGGTCGCTTGCGCGGACGCGCGCGACACTGGGCGGGAGCGCGGCCAGAAGTTCCCCCAGGAGCCTCCCCGTCGCCCGGAGAGTCGCGTGGCGGGGCTCGATGTGGAGGAACGTGAGGTCGGCGCCGGCGCCTTCCGGCGTGGCAAGGGCGGCCCCCTGGAGGGCGCCCTCGCTCGCGCGCCATGTCACTTTCGTCGTGCGCGGGTCCTCGAAACCCCGCAGGAGGTCGGGGCGGACGTCCGTCGGCGAGAGTTTGAAAAGCCGCTCCTGGAAGTCCTCGAGCAAGCGCGAGAGGTCTCGGGGCTCGATCGAGGCCTCCGCACGGAACTCTCCACCGACGTCCTCGGCCGCGCGGCGGAACGTGCGCGGCAGCCGCAACGTCGAGGCCTCCACCGTTTTCAATCCGACCAATAGGGGGCGCTCGGGCCAAAGAACCGCTCGAAGAGCGCGACCTCGATGAGGCCGCCCGCCGTTCGCCCGGCGGGCCCCTCCGGCACCGCGCGCCGGCCGAGCCCGTCGACCCAGCCGGGGTAGAGGCTCCCAACGGCCCGCGCGGCGAATTCGCTCGCCGCCACAAAATCGGACCCCGCGTGCAGGAGGACGCGGCCTTTTCGCGACGCGTGGCCGGCGCATGCCGCCTCCGCCGCCTCCGCGTCCCGCGCTTCGGCAAACGAGAGTTCGAGCCTGAAGGGCCGGCGCGGCTTCAGCGGCCGGGGCGGCGCCGCGCGCGCCGCCTTGAGGGCGACCTCGTGGAGCCCCTTTCGCGATTCCTCGGGCGCGTGGTGCCGCACGCTCGCGCGGTCAAACCCCGTCTTCGTGGGCGCCGTGGGGACCCGCGGCAGCGTCCACTGGACCTCCTCGCAAGCGACCCAGTCGCCCGAAAGTCCGAGGACCGGGACCCCGAACGACCCGCACAGGTGCGCGAGGAAGAGCGTGTCGCCGATGATGTCGCCGTCGAGCCTTGCGGCCACGAAGGGCGCAAAGGTCACCGAGGCGAAGGAATTCGGCGTTCCCGTCTTGCCGTGGACTCCCGTGAGGAACACGCCGCCGACCCCGCCGGCGTTCAGCTCGTCGAGGAGCGAACCCTTCGAGAGGCGCACGCCGTCCGGGAGCCCCGAGGAAAGGAGGTTCTGCCCGAGGAAGTGGCCGTCGACGAGGACGACCTCGTCGGCGCCTCCGGCCTTGAGGCCCTCGGCCGCGGCCCGCGCGTCCTTGCCCATGTTCGGCAAGCCGAACGCTTGGTACTCCTCGAAGTTCGGGAAGCACTCGCGCGGGCTGCGGACGCCCGCGGCGCCTTCGAGGTCGGCGACGACCAAGGCTTTCACGGCGAGGCTCGCCTCCCTTGAGGGGAGGCGCGGCTTCATCGCGGCAATATAAGTACCCTGCGGGCCCCAAGAGCGGGGCGCGATCGTTTATCTATCGCAAGGGGGAAGTCACGCCGTGGCCGACCTGCCACCCTACTTTGAATCGCTGATGCGCTTCTACACCCACCAGCCCCGCAACCACGGACACGGGCGCGCGTTCTCGCCGGGCGCTGCGATCGTCTACCCGAATTTCGACGGGCGGTGGCACCACTCGTTCACGGCGTACCCGGGCGACGAGCGCCCGCCCTCCGCGCGCGCGATGAACTTCGACTCGTTCAAGGAGACGCTCGACGCGCTGCCGCGCCGCGCGCTGCTCCAGCTTTCGGGCGGCTCGCCCCTGGCGCCGCGCTGGATGCGCCGCGCGCTCGGGCTCGCCGCGCGCCACCGCCGCGTCTCCCTGCTCACGAGCGGCGAGAATATCCTGCCCGACGACGCCTCGCTCGTGACGTCCTTTGCCGCCGAGGGGATCGTGGGCCCCGGCATCTGGGACCTCGGGCTCACGCTCTTCGGCGACGAGCCCCAGCACGACGAGGTCGTCGGCCACCCCGGGACCTACGCGGCCGCCTTCGAGGAGCTTGCGGAAATCCGCCGGGAACGGCAGCGCACGGGCACGCGCCACCCCCAGCTCAACCTGCGGTTCCTCCTTTCGCCCGACAGCATCGCGGGGCTGCGCTCCGCTTGGTCGGCGGCCCGGGAGCTGCGCCTGGACTCGTTCACGATGGTCCTCGAGGACAAGGGGCCGTGGTTTGAGGAGTCCTCCGAGAAGGGGCTCGAGGTGATGGAGAAGGCGCCTCGCAAGTTCCCGCGCGGGTTTGCCAAGGAGGCCGCCGAGGAAACCCAGGCCGTCCTCGACGAGTCCAAGGCGAAGCACATGCCGCTCGTCCGAATCACGCAGGGCGTGCAGTCCGCCTCGGAGGTGCGGGCGTACTTCGCAAACGAGCGCGACCTTTCGAAGTACGAGTGCCCGCTGCCGTGGTTCTGGGTCATGGTCGACCCCGCGGGCGACCTCTACCTGTGCCCTCGGTACAAGGTGGGGAACCTCCACGACGAGCCCCTGCAGGAGGTCTGGAACGGCGGGCGGGCGAGGGCGTTCCGGAAGGCCCTGCGGCTGCGCGGTGCGTTCCCCGCCTGCGCGGGGTGCCCGGGGCTCCGGCGCAAGCGCGCGAGGCCGGCGGGGTCGAGCCGCGGACGCTCGAAGGGGTAGGCACGCTCGCGGGCCGGCGGTGCGCGGGAATTCCATATAGGGTTCGGCCGCCTTGCCCCGACCCGTGGTTGAGACCGGGCACGCCTCCGACGTGGACGAGGCCGCGGTCCTTGCAGCCGACGCGGAGGGGCTGGGGCTGCGCGAGACGGCGCGCGGGTTGCGGGCACTCGGCACACCCGGGGCCCGTGCGGGGGAGAGGCCCTCCCGGGAGGAAGCGCAAGCGGTCCTCGACACGCTCGGCCGCGAGAGCGAGCGCGCGGCGGACGACGGATTGGCGGACGCCCTCCTGCGGGCGAAAGCCCTCCTTTCGTGCGCCGTCGGCGAGGTCGAGGCGGGGCGGCTGGGCCCCCATTTTTTCGAGGGGATTGACCGCTGGAGGGAAGCGGCCAGGCATTTCGAGGAGGCCCTCGCCGCCTGCGGCAGGGCCACCTCCGCCGCAAGGCGAGCGGGAAGCTCCGTACGGCTCCTGCGCCACCTGTGGCTCGTCGAGACGACCATGAAGCCGCTTGAAGTGCGTTCCTTCGCCGCCTTCGTCCCCCTCGAAGGGCGCGAAGTGCCGGACCCGGAGCAGAGCTTCCTGCGCGCGATCCACGACTTCATGGAGGTCGAGGCGAGCTACCCGGTCGCCCTGCGAGGCGCGGGGGGCAGCTTCCGCTGCGCCGATTCCATGCTGCTTCGAAACGCCGTGGCCCACGGGGCGGTCCTTTTCGAGCCCGGCGGTGCCGTCGAGGCGGACCTTTTCGACCGCGAGGGGGACAGGCCCCTGAGGACCTTGCGCCTAACGGCCAGGGACCTCGACGACTGGTTTGACCGCCTCGAGCTGCGGATTCGCGTTTTCGCGTTCCTGGTCGCTCTGACGGGCGTCCTCGAGGGGGCGCCAGACGGGCCTCGCGCAGGCCCGTCGCACGCCTCAGCGTGGCTCCGGAAGGCCAAGCGGCCCGCCCTGCGTTGAGGCAAGAGCCCAGAGGCCTCAGTGGATTGGCGGGAAAGTCGGCGCAACGCCGAAGTCGGAGGTTACCTCGACGGCGGCGCGGCTCACGCGCTCCGAGGGGACGCGGCGTCGCGCCGGAACCCGCGAGGGGCTAAACGCTCGCATCAAGGCGACCAGCGTGCGCAGCCTCTTGGATAGGTTTGCATTTGTGATACTCGCACCCGGAGCGAGGGGCGGCGTGCAGGCATATAGAGGGGGCGCGGGAATGTTCCTTGTACCTTCCATGCGGGGCCCGAAGCGCCACCGCCCGCGCCGTCGGGAACCTTTATGAACGGGGCGCAGGCTCGCACGCAGCGTGCCCGAGGCGCCCCGCAGCCAGGCTCTGACGATCCAGGAGAGGATCCTCCTCCACCTGTCGGCCCACGGCGGCGCCCGGGACTCGTATGCCGTGCCCCGCGAGGTCACGCAGGCGGGGATTGCCGCGGCCCTCCAGATCCGCGTGGCCCACGCCTCCCGCGAGGTCCGCAAGCTCGTGGAGTCCGGCCTTGCCGAGGAGCGCGACGCGGCCGTCGAGGGCGGCCGGCGCCACCAAAAGGCCTATTTCCTTGCCCCTGCGGGCCTCCAGGCCTCTTTGAAGCTGCGGGCGCAAGTCGGCCCCCTTGGGCAGGCCCTCGCGCCGTCCACCCTGTCAGGCGCGCGGGCGCCCGTGCAGGTCGAGCGCGAGCGGCCCGCGCTGCGCTACTTCTTCGGGCGGTTTGAGGAGCTTGAGGCCGCGCACAAGATCCTCGACGCGCGCGGCGTGCTCGTCATCATCGGGATCGCGGGGATCGGAAAGTCGACCCTGGGGGCGAAGCTCTTCGAGGAGGCGCGTGCCCTGCGCTCCTGCGTCTGGGCGACCCTCCACGAGTACGACACGCAGGTCTCCGTGCTCGCGCCGGTCGCGCGCGCCCTCGCGCTCCAGGGCCACCCGCGCCTTGAGCTCCTCACGAAGCGGGAGTCGGCGATTGACCTGCCGCGCGCGAAGGAGACGCTCCTTGCCGATGTGGCCAACCAGTCGATCGTCGCGTTCTTCGACGACGCGCAGGCAGCCTCGCCTGAGGCGCTCCAGGCGCTGCGCGTGCTCCGCGAGGTCGCCTGCGAGCACCCCAAGGCCTTCAAACTCGTCCTTTTGTCGCGCACGCGCCCGCCGATTTACGATGCTCGCGACGTGACGCTCCGCAAGACCGTCGGCGAGGTCGAGCTCCAGGGGCTGCGCCGGGAGGACGCGCTCGCGCTCCTTGCGGCGACTGACCGGCCGGTCGACAACGACGCGGTCCTCAGCGCGACGGGCGGCCACCCGCTCTTCATCGAGCTCATGCGCGACGCCGGGGAGGGCGCCCCGGCTGGGGCCGTCGACCGCCGGGAGGTCGACCGCTTCCTCCAGGAGCAGATCTTCTCGAAACTCTCGCGCGGGGAGCGCGAAGCCCTGCGGCGGATCGCGTTCCTCAGCCGGGCGGTCGACCCCCGCGTCCTGCTCTCGCCCCCGTCCTCCCTCGAGAACGTCCTCACGCTCGAAGGCCGCTCGCTCGTCAGGCGCGACGCCCGGGGGCGCGTGCTCGCCCACGAGGCCGTGCGCGACTTCGTCCGCCGGAGCCTCACGGAAGAGGAGGAGCGCGACATCGCCGCGGCCGCGTACCGGGGCCTCCTCGTCGAAGTCGAGCAGGCGAACCAGCGGGACGACCCGTCGTACGCGATTGCCCTGCTTGAGGATGCGCGGGCGCTTGCCCCCGAGGGCGATGTGCCGGGCCTGCTCGTCCGCCTCGGCGGGTTCCACCTGGCCGTCGCGCAGTACAACGAGGCCTCCGCAAGGCTCGAGGAGGCCATGGAGCTCATCGAGCGGACGAAGGCCGCGCCCCTCGAGGGGCTCACGCAGTTCCTCCTCGGCGCGGTCCACTCGGAGGCCGGCCACCCCGAAAAGGCCCGGGCGCACCTCGACGCCGCTTTCAAGGCGATGGACCGGCCGCTGCCGACCCTCGAGCCCGAGCGCGCGCGGCTCTACCTCGAGTACGCAAAGTGGGAGACGCGCTACGGACGCGCGGCCGAAGCGCGCGAGTGGGTCGAGAAGGGGCGCAAGGTCGGGCAGGCGCTCAAGCACGACTTCATCCTCGCCGACGCGGAGATGCTCCTCTCCCACCTCACGCCGGCCCGGGAGTCGGCCGAGCACCTCGCGCGCTGCATCGAAATCGCCAAGGCGCGGGAGTTTAGCCCCATGCTCTCGCTGGCCTACACGACGGACTCATGGCACCTCGTCGACCTCTTCGGCGACACGGAGCTCGCGCTCGCGCACGCCTCCGAGGGGCTCAAGATCGCCGAGACGCTCGGCAACCGCGTCCTCAACGGCCTTGCCCACGCGGCCCTTGCCAAGGCGCACTGGCGCTCGGGCGAGCTCGAAAAGGCCGTCGCCGAGGCGCGCCTCGGGATCGAGACCGCCGAGAAGAGTTTCACCGAGCGCATCGTCCCCGTCGCGCTCCTTTCCACGCTCCTCACGGAAGGCGGGGACCCGGCCCAAGGCGAATCCATGGCCCGCGAACTCCTCCAGGCGGCCGAAAGGTACGGCTCCCCGACGGAGCGCCTCGCGGCACGCCGCGCGCTCGCCCGCGCCCTCGACGTCCAGGGGCGCTACGCGGAGGCGATCCCGCTCCTCGAGACCTGCCACAAGGTCTACCAGGAGATGGGGCTCTCCTGCGACGCGCCGAACCACATCGCCACACTCGACCGCCTGATCCGCATGGAGGTTGCACGCGGGGACCTCAAGCGCGCCAAAGAGTGGTTCGAAGCGGCGAAGCTGCGTCTTCCCGAGGTCGACAGCCCCGTCGGGGGCGCGCTCCAGAACATGGCCTTCGCGCACCTGAGGCAGGTCGAGGCGCCCGGCATGGCCGCGGCATACTACTGGCACTCCGCCGAAACCTGGAGGAAACTCAAGTGGCGGCTCCTCGAGCTCAAGATGCTTGTCGACTGCGCAAACGCCCTCGAAAGCGCGGCAGCGCAAGGCGAGCCTGCGCCCAAGGGGATGGCTCCAGCGGAAGCCATCGAGGCCCGGATTGCGGAACTCATGGGCGAGCTTAGCGTCCCGCGGCCCACGCCCGTCAGGGGCTTTCCGCTGCCCTGACGCGGGGAAGGTCGGGGCAGGGGGCGCCGCCTCCCCCGCGGAAGGTCAGTCGAGGCCCTCACCCGCAGCCTCGACGGCTTTGGGCTTCTTCCAGGTCTGCCACTTCGCCTTGCTCTGGCGGTAGAAGTCGTTGCCCGCCAGGTCATTGATGCAGTAGACGGGGAAGCGTTCGACCTCCAGGCGGCGGCAGGCCTCGGTCCCGAGGTCTTCGTAGGCGACGACCTCGGCCTTCTTGATGTGCTTCGAGAGCAGGGCGCCTGCCCCGCCAAGCGCCGCGAAGTAGACGGCGCCGTGGCGCTTCATGGCCTCGACGGCGCCTCGCGTGCGGTGCCCCTTGCCGATCGTTGCCTTGAGCCCGGTGCGTGCAAGCATGGTCTCCAGGTAGCTGTCCATCCGCACCGCGGTCGTGGGGCCGGCCGAGCCGATGACCTGCCCGGCCTTCGCGGGCGTCGGTCCGACGTAGTAGAGGATCTGCCCGCGGAGGTCGACCGGCAGGGGCTCGCCCTTGCGGATCGCTTCGAGGAACCGCTTGTGGGCCGCGTCGCGCGCGGTGAAGAGTACGCCGGTGATCTCGCAGAGGTCGCCGGCCTTGAGGCCCTTGAGCTGCGCCTCCTCGAGCGGCGTCCGGACTTGGACGGGCGCGCTCACAGCGTCACCTCCTGGACCCGGTGCGCGTGGCACTCGAGGTTCACCGCCACGGGGAGCGCCCCGATGTGGCAGGGCGCAACCTCGACGCGCACCTCGAGGGCCGTAACGACGCCTCCAAGGCCCTGAGGGCCCGAGCCGATCGTGTTCACCATCTTCCGGAGCTCCTCCTCAAGGGCGGCGTAGCGCGGGTCGGCGTTGCGTGCGCCCATCACCCGCATCACGGCCTTCTTCGCGAGCCACCCAACCTGGTCGAAGGTCCCCCCGATCCCCACGCCGACGATGAGCGGCGGGCACGCGTTCGGGCCCGCCTCGTCCACGACCTTCATGACGAAGTCCTTCACGCCTTCCACACCCCCGGCGGGAGTCAGCATCTTGAGCTGGCTCATGTTCTCGGCGCCGGTCCCCTTCTCCATCACGCGGATCCAGATCCTGTCTCCGGGGACGACTTCGTAGTGCATCACCGCCGGCGTGTTCGTCTTCGTGTTCACGCGCTGGAGGAGGGGGTCGCCGACCACGGACATTCGGAGGTACCCCTCTTCGTACCCCCGGCGCACGCCCGCGTTCACGGCCTCCTCGAGGGAGGCGCCTTCGATGTGGACGTCGGCGCCCGCCTTCACGTGGACGATCGTCACCCCCGTGTCCTGGCATGTCGGCAGCCCTTCGCTCTTGGCGAGCTCCGCGTTTTGAAGCAGCGTATTGAGGACGACGATGCCGGTCTCGCTGCGCTCTTCCGTGACCGCGCGGCGCATGGCGTCGAGGTAGCCCGGCGACAGGTCGACCGCCATGCGTTTGCAAAGCGCCGCCACCGTGTCGGCCACGAGCTTCGCGGGCACGAGGCGCAGGTTCGGCCGGGCGCCCTCGGCCCCCGCGGCGGCGCGCCGCGGAACGCGCACGGCGCGCGCGCCCCGCGCCGTGCCCCTGCGGGCGCGCAGGGGCCCCGAGGCCCCCCGGCGGGTCCGCGTTACCTTCGCCACACGCTTCACCCGCTTCGACACGGTGCTCGAGGCCCGCTTCACGGAGACCACCGCCCCCTGGAGGGTGCTCGCGGCGGAAAAACCCTTTCGTGATTCCCTAAACGCGCGGCCCCGAGGGCGCCCTCGGCCGCAAGTTGCGCGCGATCTGCCCCGGCACGGCGTGTGTCTTCTTTCCCGGGTTGAGGATGCCCAAGGGGTCGAAGAGCCGTTTGATTTCGACCATCGCGTCGTAGGCCTCGCCGAAGAAGGACGCGAGGAATTCGCTCCTCAGGAGGCCGTCACCGTGCTCGCCGCTCAAGGTGCCGCCGAGCCTCCGCGTGTGGTCAAACACCTCGCCTGCGACCGTGGCCATGAGCGCCCGGTCCTCCGGACGGCTAAGGTCGAGGTAGGGTCGGATGTGGAGGTGCCCCGTCGACGCGTGCCCGTAGGCGGCCGCCTTGAGGCCGTGCCGCTCGAAGATCGCGTAGAGGCCCTCGACGTGCTCGGCCAGGCGCTCGACGGGAACCGCCGTGTCCTCGACGAACCCCACGGGGGCGCGCGAGCCTCCCACCTCCGAGAGCAGGGGCTCGACGCCGCGGCGGATGCGCCACAGGTCCTCCATCGTTGAGGGGTCGGTCGTGGCCTGGTCGTCGACCGCAAGGCCCGTCTCCTCGCGGAGCCGCCTCCAGCCGCCCTCCATGCGGGCCTCGACCTCCGGGAGGTCCTTGCCCATGTATTCGACAAAAAGGACGGCCCGGGTGTCGCTCCGGAAGCGCGCGGCGTCCTTTGGCGCGCGCTTCCGCATGGCCTCAACGACGCGCTCGTCGATCATCTCGACGGCGGAAGCCCCCGTCGAAAGCGACTCCGTGACGCCCCTGGCGGCGTCCTTGAGGCTCCCGAAATACAGAACGAGGAGGCCCTTGGCAGGCGGGCGGTCGACGACGCGCAGCCTTGCGCTGAGCACGATCGCGAGTGTCCCCTCGGAGCCGCAGACGAGCTTTCCAAGGTCGAACACGCCGCCCTCGAGCGCCTTGTCCAGGCGGTAGCCCGAGCTCGATTTCTCGACCCGCGGCCAGGGGCTCGCCGCCTGGCCGCTGCGCAGGCGCTCGATAATCGGCGGCACCTCGCGGTAGAGCCGGGCCTCCAGCGTGTCGGGCGCGCAGAGGTCCTTGTACCGCCTTGAACCGAGTTCGACAGGCGAGGTTCGGATCCGCTCCCCGTTCGCGAGGAGCAAGGTGAGCCCGAGCACGTTGTCCACGACGGCCCCCCAGATCCGGTGGTGCATGCCGCTCGCGTTGTTCCCGACCATGCCGCCCACGCGGCAGGATTCGAAGGAGGAAGGGTCCGGGCCGAACTGCTTGCCGTGCCCGGCGAGAGCGCCGTTGAGTTCGGCGAGCACGACGCCCGGTTCGACTTCGACCCATCCGGCCGCGGCGTCGATTTCCAGGATCCGCTCAAACTGGCGCGAGAGGTCGAGGATGATCCCAGGCCCCACCGCCTGGCCGGCAAGGGAGGTGCCGCCCGCCCTCGCCGTGACGGGGACTCGGTGCTGGCTCGCAAAGCGCAAGACGGCCGCAACGCCCTCGGCGCCTTGGGGCGCGACGACCGCGAGCGGCAGGACGCGGTAGATCGATTCGTCGGTGGCAAAGCGCTCGCGGGACTCCTCGTCCTGGAGGAGCGACCCGCCGGCCGCCTCGCGAAGCTCCTGCCAGTCCCTCGCCGACGGGGGCATCGGGCCCCGGTAGCGTGCCTTGGGGGAAAGAAGCCTGCCGGGGCGGGGCGCCGCGGCCATCGCTCACAATCCCTTTATCCTCCACTTCAATCCCCCGCCGGGCTTTAGGCAAGCCGCGGGGGCGCCAAGGTGGCCGTGAAGGGAGAGGGGAAGCTCAATGCGCGCGTCCCCTTCGCCTTCGTCGAACTCGTCGCGGGGCTCCTTGTGCTCGGTTTCCTGCCGCGGCTCATCGTGACCTACGGGGGGAGCATCGCCCTCTCCGTGGCAGCGTCCGTGGCCCTCGCCGTCCCCCTGATCGTGCAGGGCCCCTTCGCACTCGCGCTCCCGATCCAAAAAGCCGCGCTCCTCAAGTTCCTCGAGCGCTGCGGGCCGGAAACGGAGATCCTCAAGTCCAAGGCCGTCACCCTCATGTCGTACGACATCGAAGTGAAGGCCGTCGTAGGCGGCGCCGAGCACCGGTTCTTCGTGGGCTTCCGGCCCTTCGGCCTGCGCACCTCTTCGCATTTCCTCATGGTCTGGCCGACGACCCGCAAGGGGATCTCCTACCAGAACCAGGTCCGCTTCAACAACTTCTCGAGGAAGTTCAACACGATGGAGTTCACGTACCTGCGCAACTGGCACGTGCGTCTCTTTACCTACCCGATGGCGCAGGACACCTGGTGGTTCGACCTTTACCTCTTCAAGGGGCTCAAGGCGACCGCCGACCACATGTGGGAGTGCTACCAGATTGCCCTCGAGACAAAGGACAAGCTCACGCGGCCCAACCCCGCCTTCTGAGCCGCTCGGTTGAGGGTGCGCACGTTCAAGACCCCTAAAGGGGAGTGCCGCCCGTGCGGATTCTCCGCGACCTTGCGCATTCGAGCCGGGTCCTCATCCTCCTTGAGATGCGGCGGCGCCCGGGCTCGAGGCTGCGCCCGCTTGCCGAGGCCGTCGGGCTCACGCAGCAGGCGGTCTCGGGCTACCTCCGGCAGCTCGAGGGCGAGGGGCTTGTCCGCCGAGGCGAAGGCGCATTCCGAATCACGGCGGCCGGCGAGGCGCTCCTCGAGGAGGAGGTCGGCGGCCTCAAGGCCTTTGCCGACCGAGCCGCGCGCGAACTCGTGCGCGTGGACTCGTGCGTGGCGATCGCGGGAGCCCCCGTCAAGCGGGGAGACCGGGTGGGCTTGTTCATGACACGGGGGAGGCTGGTGGCGCTGCCCGGGCGCAAGTCCCCGTCGGCCGGCGTTGCCAAGTCCGACGCGCCTGCCGACCGCGACGTGTTGGTGGGCGAACTTAGGGGCATTGTCGAGATTGGCGAAGCGGCCCTTACGCTCGTCGAGCTTCCCTCAGGCCTCGAAGGGGGCTCGGCCGCCGTGGAGGGGCCGTGGCTCCGGGGCCTTTCCGCCCGGCGAGCCGACGGGTGGTGGGCCGCGCTCGACGAAGTCGCCGAAGGCGCGCTTCGCGAGGCGCGCATTCCCTTCGAGTTCGAGTTTGCGCCCTTCGAGAGCGCCCGGGCGGCCGTCGAGCGGGGCGTGAGCCCCGTCTTTGCCGGCGCGGCCGAGACCGTGGCGATGCTCGTGGCGACCATCGAGGCCGCCAAAGCCCAGGGCAAGCTCCCGCGGTTTCCTTACGAAGTCCTCAAGGCGAAGCGCGCGCCCCGAGGGGGCGTCGCCGCGACAAGGGCCCGAGGACCTTGAGGGCCGCTTACGGCGCGGCCTCTCGCGCCCACGGGCAATTGACCTCGCGCACTTCGGCCGTGCCCGCGCGCCAATCCCGGAACGTGAAGCGCAACTTTCCCTTCGACCGCCCGAATTCGAACACCTCGCGCGTGAGCTCCACATCGCTCTTGAGGTAGGACTTCACGCGCTCCTTCTCGCCGCGGCGCCACAGCGTGGGCACCATCTTCGGGTCGTCCGTCTTGCCCTTGCCTAGGTTCAGCTTGGCCAGGTCATCGAGGCCCACGCGCACGCCCGTGGCCTTGTGAAGGAGCTGGAGGGTGTCCAACGTCTTGGGGACGAGCCGCGCGAGGCGCTCCTCGCTTGCGTAGGCCGAGAGCACCGGGTAGTCGAACGCCAGCACGTTGTGCCCGACGATCGTGTCGGCGGCCGAAAGCGTCCGGATGAGGAGGTCCACGTCCTCCTCTTCAAAGAAGTCGACGGCGGCGCCGCCCGCCACCCCGGCGACGGCGACGCGGAGCTTCGGACAAAGCCGCCGCTGGTTCGCGTCGCGCTCGCTCCAGGACATCGCGCGCCACATCGGTTCGACGTCTTCGAAGAGGTTCCGCGTCTCCAGGTCGAAGAAGAGCCGCCCGTCGTCCACGGGCGCTCGAAGCGCCGTCGGCCTTTAGACGGTTTCGCAAGGCCGCCGCGCGGCGGCGGCAAAGCTAATCCATATAGGCGGGCCGGGCCCTCAATCGCCGAGTCCAAGGATGGCCGAGACGTCGCCCCGCACGATGCCGGAGGGTGTCGCGATCTCGCTTCGCGGCCTTACAAAGACGTTCGGCGACCTAACCGCCGTCGACCACATCGACCTCGATGTCAAGCGCGGCGAGATCTTCGGCCTCCTCGGGCCGAACGGCGCGGGCAAGACCACGACGATCTCGATGCTCGTGACGATCCGGCCGATCAGCGATGGGAAGGCGCTCGTCAACGGCTTCGACGTTTCCAAGGAGCCCCACAAGGTCCGCGCCTCCTGCGGGATCGTCTTCCAGGAGCCCTCGATCGACACGACGCTCACGGCCCGCGAGAACCTCGAGCTCCACGCCCGGCTCTACGGCGTGCCGAAGCCCGTGCGCCGGCAGCGGATCGAGGAGCTCCTCGCGCTTGTCGACCTCAAGGACCGGGAGGACTCGCTGGTCAAGACCTTCTCGGGCGGGATGAAGCGCCGCCTCGAGATCGCCCGCGGGCTCCTCCACCACCCCCCGATCATCTTCCTCGACGAGCCCACGCTGGGGCTCGACCCCCAGACGCGGCAGTACATCTGGCAGTACATCGAGAGGCTGCGCAAGGAGATGGGCACGACCTTCGTGCTCACCACGCACTATATGGAGGAGGCCGACCGCCTCTGCGACCGGATCGGCATCATCGACCACGGCAAGATCGTGGCGCTCGGGACGCCGAAGGAGCTCAAGGACTTCCTCGGCGGCGACACAGTTGTGCTCCAAATGGCCAACCCGCCGCTCGACGCATTCAAGGCGCTGCCCTTCGTCTCCAAGGTCGACGTGCGCGAGGGCGCGGTGTGGCTCTCCGTCGAGAAGGCGACGGCGAACCTGCCGCGCATCTTCCAAGCCGCTGGCGCCGAGGAAATCCTAAGCGTGGAGGTGCGCCGCCCGACCCTCGAAGACGTGTTCATCCGGCACACGGGCCGCTCGATCCGCCAGCCGGAAGCGGACGCTGGCGAGGGCTGGTTCGGCCAGGTCATGCAGTACACCGCGACCTCGAACAGGTAGGAGGCGAGATGTCCGAAATCGAAGGCCTCTACGCGATCTGGCTCCGCGAGTTCAAGGTGTTCCAGCGCGAGCGCTCGCGCGTGATCTCGGCCATCGCCCAGCCGATCATCTGGCTCTTCCTCCTCGGCGGGGGGATCGGCGCCTCCGTGGACCCGGACAAGATTACGGGCTCCTACCAGGCCTTCCTCTTCCCCGGCATCGTGGCGATGTCGACGATGTTCGGGACCGTGTTCTACGGACTCTACATCGTCTGGGACCGCAAGATCGACGTCCTCAAGGAGATCCTCGTGGCCCCGATCTCCCGCATCACGGTTTTCTTCGGGAAGGTCCTCGGCGGCGCTACCGATGCCATGATCACGGCAGCCATCATCCTCGTGCTCGGCGTCGCGCTCGTGGGCATCTCGCCCGTCGGCGTCCTCACGGGGCTCGGCATCGCCCTGATGCTCGCCGTGGGGATGGTGTCGATCGGCCTCACGCTCGGCGCGTTCTTCGAATCCATGGAGGGGTTCCAGGTCATCGTGACCTTCATGATTTTCCCGCTCTTCTTCCTCTCGGCGGCGCTCTACCCGCTTGCCGGGCTCGACCCCGCGATGGCGGCCGCAGTCCGGGCAAACCCCGTCACGTACGCCGTCGACGCGATGCGCGGCGCGCTCATCGGCCAGTCGTACTTCCCGATTGCCCTCGACCTCCTGGTCGTGGGCCTTTTCGACGTCGTGATGGTCTTGGTGGGAACCTGGGCTTTCCGAAGGATGAAGCTCTAGGCCCCCGCTTTCGCTCACCTCCCCCCCTCGCGTTAAAAGGGGGCGCCCGTAATGGGGCTGCCCAGTCGGGGTGGCTCCTCCGCCCCTGCCGGAGGGGAGTGCGCGGCCTTGACAAGGCCGCGCCATGGGCGGCCGTGAGGAACCGCCCATGGGCTACGTAGGAGTGGACATCGGAAAGGACGCTTGCTTTGCGACCATGATCACGAGTACCGGCCGCGTCCGCGGCCGGCTCGAGTTCGCCAATCGCCCCGAGGGGTTCGCGGAGCTCGTCGCGAAGCTCAAGGCGCGCGACAAGCTGGTGATGGAGGCGGGGACGTACATCTACCCGCTCCACGACCACCTCCGCCGCCGCGGATTCAAGGTGCTCGTCGGCCACCCCCGCGCGATCCGACAGATCACGGAGAGCGACAAGAAGACCGACAAACATGACAGTGAAGTCCTCGCACAGCTTGCGAGGGTGGGGTACTTGCCGCCCGCCTACGTGCCGCACCCGGACATCCTGCGCAGCCGCGAGATCCTGCGCAGCCGCCTCGACATGGCGCACCAGACCACGCGCGTCAAGACGAGGATCCGGTCGTTCCTTGCGCGGCAGGGCCTCGAGCCGCCCGAGGATGTGTTCCTCCGCGACCGCGCCTGGCTGCGCCAGGCGCACTGGCAGGACTCGCGCGACCTCGTGCTCGGCGTGATGGCGGACGAGCTCGACGCGCTGGAAGCACGGCGCGCGAAGGTCGATGCGGTCCTCGCGACGTTAGCCGTGGATTCGCCCGAGGTCAAGTTGCTGATGACGATCCCCGGCATCAACTACTACCTCGCGCTCCTCATCGTCTGCGAGGTCGGGGACATCACGCGGTTCCCGACGCGCGAGACGTTGCGCACCTACGCGGGTTGCGCCCCGCGGATGCGGCAGTCCGCGGGCCGCAACCCCGCGCAGGGGACCAACAGGAACGCGAGCCCGCGGCTGAAGCGGGCGTTCAGCCTCGCGGCGCAGACCGCGGTAGGCCTCGAGGGGCCCATCCAAGATGCGTTCAACAAACGCGAGCGCAAGACGAAGTCGAAGGCGCGCGCGCACGCGGTCGCGCGCCGGAAGATGTGCGACCTCGTGTACGCGATCCTCCGTTCGGGGGAGCCCTGCCGGTGGGCGACACCGGCCGCGATCGAACGAAAGCAACGAGAGCTGGAGGTGATGAAGGACCGGGCGGAGCGACTGCCGCCGCCCACCTGACCCCGAGAGGCCCCAATTAGGGCTTGCAGCCATACGGCCGGTCCTGGATCGTTGACAGATTGCACCGAGAGTGCCGTCAGAGGTTTGTCCGACCGCCGTAAGGCAAGGCCTAAGAACCTGGGGCCCGCTAGTGTCTGCCACCCCGACTCAGAGGTGGTGCGGGCGGGGTGACGTAGAGTAGGGGCCCCCGGGGGGCCCCTACGGAGCGGCTGGCGCCGCAGGCGCCCCGCGCCGCTGCTCTTCCTCGCGCATCTGGAAGAGCGCGCCCTTCGCGGCCT
>Ga0209342_10002514_pt1 | contig 19610 bp, 26 predicted proteins | sample RifCSP16_2_FD_184023 | JGI IMG/M metagenome (GOLD analysis project Ga0209342, IMG submission 184023) | Soil microbial communities from Rifle, Colorado - Rifle CSP2_sed 16_2 (SPAdes) (version 2) | ecosystem: Environmental > Terrestrial > Deep subsurface > Rock core/Sediment | place: Rifle... | reverse complement strand
GAATTCGTTCTCCCACGGCTCGACCACCATGCCCTCACCTTTCGATGCCTCATACTGCATGGCGCGCACAAGGAACACGTCGTCCTCGTCATCTAAGGCTACGAGCGTAGTGTTGCCAAGGTGGAGTTCGCCGTCGTCTGCTTTCAGGATCATGCAAGTTGCCCACGCACCGGCACGTCTAGCCTGCCACGAAGCGAGATTTGCATTTGCTGGAGCATCCACCCAAGCATTTGCCCCATCATGTTCGCCATGCCTGCAGTTCATCGGCCCGACTGTTGTCGTGGTATCTGTAGTCACGGCCAAGCCACCCGCACACTCCAAAAGAAATACTGTTCCTCCTGTATCATCCTTGCGAACAACCTGTTGAATTATTCCGCCTGCCGTGATGCTACCGGGACTGATAGCAAATGTGTCGTCTGTTTCAAGCGGTAGTAAACCGCCACTAACAAATCCATGAGCAACATCTGCGTGTTTAAGCGCCAAATACTGATTTGCAAGACCCGTGCTTTCTTTGATCGTCAGCCCCACCGTCATGTTGGCGTTGGAGGTGTCGTTGACAAGAATCAACCCATCCGCTACACGCAACCGCTCAGTATCTTGGGTGTAAAACCGGAGCGTGTTTTTGAACAATGTAGCACCGTGCCCCGTTATCCCAATACCGGCACGATTTCCTGCTGAGGACGCAACAGATAACTCTAGTGAACGGTCATCATTGAACGTGCTGATTGCGGATAGTGTTGTGGCATCATAGGTGCCAAGTCGTCCTGCGGTAAGACCTTGCGAAGCCTGAAAGTTGCTACCTGACACAGCAAGTGCCCCGCCGCTTACAGATAATCCGCCGAGTAGGTACGTCGCCCCACTCGCTACATACAGCGCCGCGTTCGTCGTGCCTTCGGTGGGGGCGTTAGCGATGTACAGGGTTGCGGCTACAGTTGCGATGTCCCCAGTACCAAGCGTAATTGTAGGTTCGGCAAGACGCATCGTCGCCAGAACCGCGTATACCTCGGAGCCTCCAGCCGTTGTTATTGAGAACAAACCGGCGCTTGCAAATCCGGCGAGAAAACTGGTGTCACCAATCGCACCAATAAGCGGCGAAGTGATAGCAATCAGGCCCGCCGCCGAACTAACTCCGCTACTCGTAAAAGTGCCTCCAGTGGACACCTTGTAGTGCCCGAGTGGCGTGCCGCCCAAACCGATAACACCCGTACTAGCCCCGATGGTCAGCGCCGTCGCCGCACCGAATGCGTTGACAGTCATCGCGGTCGTATTGAAGCACGCAAACGTCGTGTCGTCCGTGGTGATCGAGGCACCGTTTACAGCGAGGGTGCCCGAGCACGTCACATTACCACTCGCATCTACACTAACGCCCTCATCGCCACCGTCGCCGGACAGGAAATTGCTGCCGAGGGCGATGTTCGCTGCGGTGCCGGAGAGGGTTACGGTGGAGGAGAACACTCCAGTAGTCGCCGATAACCCACCTGAAGCTGTCAGTAACCCAGTAGACACAGTTGCAGTATGTGTCGTCAGCGTCGTCCCATCAAAGGTCAAATTAGCACTTGACCCTAAAACATTCGTCGCCGTAGCATAAGGCACACGATTAGCTGTAATTGAAGAAAACTGAGTCGAAACCACAAGCCCAGTTCCATCACACAACACCAATGCCACTGAACCTTGCGGCACCACTAGCGTAGCTGCTCCATTAACCAGCTCCGCTCCATCAGGATCAATTGTTACCGCACCGCCACTTGCATGAATAATAGTCAGATGTCCATTCCCCAACGTCGCAGCGGCTGTATAGCTTGCTGTATACGCACCGGAGAATTGCAATACTGACATATTATCCCCAGCAACAATCGTATACCCCGCTCCTTTCACCTGAACACGCCAAGCCCTTCCAGTCATTCCAGGAAATGACGCTTTAACCCCTATCTTAATATTGCGAAGGTGGTCATCCCCCTCACTGCGAGGATCGCCAGCAACTGGGTTAGTAATAACCAGATCGTCTAGATAACTAACTGATTCAAGCGCCATTAGCCCATTCTCCTGCTTCGTCCAGCTTCTTGCCGCGCAGTTTGTTCATCAAGCAGTCTCTTCTTCGCCCTCGCCTCCATCGCGGCGAAAGCAAGCGCGGCTTCTGTATCTTTTACATACAGCGCCGTCATGATTGTTCCAGTCCCCGCGATGAGTAAATCGCTAGCATGCTTCAACCACACATTTTCAACTGAAGCATCAGTAATCGCTGTCCCAACAGCGTAGTAACTCATCTTCAAGGTTCGATTAACGCTTGGAATCGGAAAGGTATACCCATACAACCCTTGAAGAGTATAATACAGCGGCAGCTCGGACGTATCGTCTGAATCAAACTGAGCCTGAGTATCCTCATAATCAACCTTTTCCATAGGTTGATAAAGCCCGTCTGCGTCGATGATCCAAAGCGTTTCGTCCTCGTCAAGTTCACGAAGGAAACTTGCTGGCAGAGTGAAAAGACGATTCCCCGCGGTTAAAGCAATAGTGGTATCTCTTACAATGAGAAAATCTGGCAGCACTGCCCCTTTCTCCAGATCTATCTGATACTGATTCATCTCCAGTAAGGCATTGGCGCGAAGCGTAGTAGTACTACGGGATAATCTTGCCATCAACATCGTAAGTGCTTGCGCGCCAGTCATGTTCAGTCTTCCTCTGCCATTTTCTTATACTCGTTATCTTCTTCCCCCATTACATCCACTGTGTAATTCTCAAGATCAATGTCGCCAGTTTTAACTTTTTTCTTCTCATCCATGTGATCTTGACGTTCCCTTTGCGAGAGGCCAACCACTTTTCCAGTGATGTGAAGCGTCACTTCTTCTCCAATCGTCAACCCTTTGATTTGGGCTACTTGTTGATCATGAAGCGAGAGATAAAGCCTGGGGGCCGACTCTGGTGAGCACATAGGAGCACAGCTTCCCATCACTTTTGTTTTCTTCATCTTGGCCATGATGTCCTCAGGGATTCATTAAGCGAGCTACGTTGACTAGGAAAAGTCGTGAAGAGTCAATTGAAGCTACAACCTCTTCGCCAGAGAGTGCAAACGTCGCACTTGCCCCATTTATAGTATATGCTCCTGCTTCGGCATGAAGGCTCAATGCACGCAGTGCAGCTAGCTCCGCGCCAGAGATAGCGTAATTCCCTGGCTCGGCATTGAGAATCAGTGTCCTTACATCGATAGTATTAACTCCAGACACAGTGTAAACACCAGGTTCCGCATTCAACACCCTGGCACGAATATCAGTAGTATCTGCCCCGGAGATAGTATAACTTCCTGGCTCTGCATTCAAGGTATAACTCTTACCAATCGCTGCGTCTGCACCAGTTATCGCATAACTACCCGCAGCCGCATTTACTACTAGAGCTCGCTGGTTAGTTGTATCTGCCCCAGTAATTGCATAAGCTCCTGGCTCAGCGTTCATTGTATACTGCGTTAGCTCGCTAACTGTAATCGTTGGCGTCGAGGTATAGCTTGCCAGCGCCGAACCAGCGTCTGTGATCCTGAGCTGCAGCGTTTGACCGTTTGTAACATCGGCACTGCGTATTTGTATGCAGAACTCGGCCTCGGAGTGCCCAGATGCCGCCACGTCCATCGAGTTGCCACCTGCCGCGCCGTTTACCTCATCGAAGCCGCCAGTAGACCCGCTGCCACCTTGGAACGTCCCAGTGCCACCGGTGAGTTGCTCAGTCGTTCCAATTCCATCAGTAACGTTTGGCGAGGCCGAAGACCTAACCACGCTCGACGTTGCGTTGACTGCATTCCATCCCGCTGCTGCAAGGTTGTACTGGAGTTGCCAAACTTTATTCGAGCCCGCGCAGCCTGCACCTTCTTGAGCACAGAAGCGCACGCGAAAATTTTCATCAACCGCTTGCGTCCAGTCAGTTCCTTGCGTTGCCTTCCACGTCGCCGTCGTCTCGTCGCCGTTGTCATTACGGCCTCGAAACGCGCGCTGCGTAAATGATGCTGGGCAGGTCACGGAGCAGCTCTAGATAGTGGTAGGTCGTTGTTTAACGCCTTGGTCATGATCTCGCGGTACTTGAGATCACTGATCTCGCGGCCGAACTTCACCACCTTGAAACCGGGTTCCAGCATGTACTGCATGAAGCCGTTGATGTCAGCCGAGTACCACCGCTTGCCGTCCCAGATGTAATAGTCCGCTCGGTGGCAAATCTTACGCAAGCCATCCTCGTCATAGAACGCCACGCAGATAACTCGTGGACAAGGTGCAGACTCTGGCGCACCATCCTTATTCGAGAATGTCGAGCCATCGCCATAATAAATCTTCCAATCCACGCTCATTAAATTACAGCTCCTTCAACCCCATAGTGTATCGGAGGTACACTAAGCGTAAAGTGCCGGCGTTGACAAACTGAGCATCTCTCAGTCACTCGCACGGCGCCATCGTCAAGCTCAATCCGCTCAACCACTACTCGATTCTCAGTCTTCTCGCAGCAGGGATACATGATCAGGTCAGTGTGAAAATTGTGCCTGGGTTGGCATTGTTGAACTTGACCGTCAGCGACTCGCCATCTGCCAGTGTCAGTCCTCCAACCCCATAGTCCCACCATGCAATGATAGGCCTTGTTGCTGCAGCCCCTCCAGTATTATTGTACAAGTAAATATATCTGAAAGTCGGCCACGCACCACCAGCTGCAGTGAACACTACCTGATTTGCAGCCAGTGTATATGTCCCGGTGACCTGCGCACTTGTCGTAACTGTAACCGCAGCGCCGCCCTCGGTATAACCGCTACCAGCTGCGATCTCAACTGCGTTCGACGTGGCCTCAATTACATCAGGTGAAAGTACTGTATCCAGGTGCGTATCGGCAGCGTTTGGCGCAGTATTAGTCAGTCCCAACTTGAGCGCATCACTCCCAAGATTGTGCACCTTTTCACAAACTTCTTCAACAAACACCTGAAATTTGGTATAGGTAGCCATTTAACGTTAACCAACTATCTTTTTAAATTCAGCCAGCTTAGCCTCAAACTTATCTTTAAGCGCCTCCCCAGCGGCTCGAATTTCCTTTGCCATGGAAAGTGTCTGAGCTGCTTCCTTTTTCCCAATGGAAAGCTCCGCATGGCCTCGATCAATGATTCTTCTTTCTTTCTCAAAATACTCAGTCCGTTCCGTGTGCCACTTGCCATGCAGCTCCTTCTCCGCAAGAAACGCAGAGCGATCAGCCTCCAGCTTCTTCCTCGCGTCCTCGAGCTGCTTCTTCTTCGCCTCTGCCTCCCGCTCCATAGCAGCGTTCTTCGACGTCAACTCCCGCTCCGCCGCAAGCGCAGCATTCAATCGCACGTCTGAAGCTTGATTAAGCCCTTGCAACTCTTTCTCGCGCTCGTTAAACTTCGCCACTGCTTCATTCGCGGAGGCAGTTGCTTTTTGCAACTCCGCTAATCTCGCCTTTGAAGCAGCCGGGTCTGCAATAAGCGCAAACAGCGCCATTGCGGCTTTGCTCGCCTCAGCGCTCATATCCACACCTTGTGACGGAAGACCGATCATGGCGTCTCCTAAGTGTTAGAAATTACTGAAATTCGATGCCCTGGCTTCACGGCTAAGTACTCCGTTGCCCCAGCGGCCATTCGAGCATGAGTAGTCGCAGCTACAGGATTTGTTCCAATTTTTCTTGAACAAATCGCATCAGTATGCACTCGAATAAACCTCGTTGATGGGCCAAAAGGCAATGAAGCTATCACAGTTCCAACAGCAAGCGTCTGCTCCACAATAGGAGGTTCCAGTGGAGCCTGGATCATTTCTCCGAGATATGTTTCTCTTACCATTGATTCATACTCGGCGATGTAAAAGACGGCCATTTCGAATCTCCTAGTTAAAGCTGCCAACCGGAGATACAGCCTCCGGTTGGCAATTTCTCATCACGTCGGGATTTCTTCCCACACAACGCCGACCTGGAACACGGCCGTAGTTGTAGTGGTCTGGAAGCACAGCGACATCGCAGTTCCTGGCGCCATAACGAAGTCGCCGTCGTAGTTGACGATGATCTCGCTGGGGTTAATCGCCGTCGCTGCAACTCCAGTATGCAGCCCCACACCGAGCGGCGCGAAGAACACTGGTGCCGCTGTGAAAGTGTTAGTTGTGGGAGACCACAAAGCCGCCCCAACGTTACCACTTCCTACCAACATTGGTGTCGATGCAACCAGTGTTGCTGTAGCAATAGGAGAACCAGTTGCTGCAGCTGCGCCGGCGTTAGCAGTGTATGCCCACTCGAAGGCACCCGGAGCATGATTGCCCGAGACATAGCTCAGTGACACTCGAATGATGGAGACATTGATCCCCGAGCCAAGAGGATTCCACAGCGTAGGATGCCCACCCCCCGTTCCTGGAACAAGGAGAGCAATCCCACCACTCGCCGACCTGCCCAGGTACACATTCCCCCTGGCGCACTGCTCGTAGTATTTCCCATGCAGGTCGCTTGTGATCAGCTGCCCGCCTTTCCCGCCTCGCAGGAACCCGTAGGTCCCGTCCGACTTCGTCTGCGTACCGATTGCTACTTGGTTTGCTGCATTGTCACTCATGATTGAAAATTCCTTTCTATTGCAACTGGGTCACTGGGATTCGCCCTTACCCGGATACTGCTCTTATTGGCAGCGTTTGTTCCACTTCTCCTACAACGTCGTGGGTATATTTATAAGTTCCCAAATGCCCCACTTCGTTAGAAAGCCCATGATCTATCCAGATGTCAAATCCAGCTTCCCTCGCTGCATTCAGCATCCCCCAATCCTCTCCATTGTAATCGTCTATCTCTTCGTTCCACAAGATCTCGAAGCACTTATAGCCGATTTTCTCAAAAACCTTTCGCTTCATCAGAAGCACGCCGCATCCTACACTCCACACTTTCTCCAATCCGCTTTGACTTTCCTCAGTGTAGATTACTTCCTTATTAAACCCGCGAGCGGTAGGAATGCTTGGAATCTTCTTCACAGCTATATTACATCCCACGATATCCTTATCCCATCCGATCAGTCGATGCAATGTATTCTTCGGATAAGTTTGATCTGCATCTAGCCAAGCAATATGGCTTCCATCCAGATCAAGCAGAGTCTTCACACACTCTTTCCTCTGCCGCGGGAGAATACTCCCCACAATACTACAGGGAATTATCTTCTGACTCCTATACCCCATCACAGGAGTATGCATAAAATGGCCTATCATTGCCATCAGTGAGGTGCCGAACCCCTCATACCAAAGTCCAGGACTTGGTATCCCAAGTACGACACCGAGCTTTCGCTCAAACTGCGACATCAGTCGTCACCCAACAGCGCAACGAGCAGCTCGACAGTGCCAGTGACAGTAATTGTGCCATTAGCATCAATCGTAGCTGCAGTCCCAGACCAGTTGAGGTACAAATCCACAGCCGTTCCAGTTCCATCTACAGCTGTCCCTTGCCCTCCGAACTTCGTGCCAGCTCCTGTTCCAGCCACGTTGGTGATAGTTCCAGTCACTGGAGCAAAATCTACCTCCGTGCCAGTAAGCGCCCCATCCCCCGCATTCGCTGCAACACTTCCCAGCCCCAGCACATGATCTGCATCCCCTACATCTGTGGTAATCAGCGCATCTTCATCAAACGCTGTGTAATCTTGTCTGCTCGCGATAGGTTGAATTCCAGCAGCGACAAAATCAAACAGCTTTTGCGACGCCGAGCTTCCACTTCCCGCAGCATCTGTCACGGTTAGACTCATCGCTGCAAAGGTGAATTTCAGCCAAACAAACGGCCCAAGTTTTTCAACCTGGCAGGTCATTCCGGTAACTGTCGTCGCCGCTCCAACCAGCGCCTCCAGCTTCGGTGATCCATCCCCCTCGTGCTCCATGTTCAACGCACGATACGCAGCAGCTTGTTGCCCTTTTGCCAGAATACTTTTCACGGTAAGTCTCCTTTAATGGGGCGGATAATTTATAGTTATCCGCCCCATGTCACCGAAAGGCCGGTTAGCCTCCAGGCACTACGAAATTGCTCAACCAGCACGCAGTCTTCGCATGCTGCATCTCCAGACCGCATTCGCTCAGCCACTGACCCTTCTGCTCGTCAGCGTCATTCGCTTGAATGTTGTCCTGAGACTTCGTATCCCGCATGTAGCGATAGATCAACACACTTGGATCAAACACGAACAGATCGTTCGTGAATCTGCCATGAGTGTTGAACAGCGGATGCGTCTTGACGTAGATATTCCCCTGCGGGAAGATCCACTCCTGCAGCTTCATCCCATACGCATTCTCGATCTTCCCTGTAAAGTTCACACGGGTGGACGAGCTGTCCTTCGCCAGTTGATTCAGCGAATTCAACGCACCATTGCCGGCGAAGCAAATCCGCTGATCGCCCGCATCAGTGTCGTAGTCCCAGATCGGATAGATCGCATCGAGCAACGTTTTCTCCGTAGGAGTCGTCGTGAACGCTGTGATCCGAGTGCTCGCGTATTGGCTCAGCATGTACAGCAGCCCGCCGGTATACCGCTGCGGCTTGCCAGCAGCTCCCGTGGTCTCATACCGCTTGCCGAACAGAAACGCGAGTTCCATCGCCACACTGTGGTCGAACATCTTCCGCTTCTTATCATTCGTGAGCGAATCGCCAGTGCGAGTCTTCGTCAACTTCGCCGTTTCAGTAATCCGGAAGCTAGTCTTGAAGATCTGGTTGTAGTTGCTGAACTTGGTCGGATTACGCGTGCTGGAGTTCGGCGAGGTGCTACCTTCCTCAAACACATTTCCGATCTTGGTGAAATAGGTATCATCAGCGATCGGTGTCGCCGTGCTCCCTGCTGCCGCGCGAGCAATCACGATTACAGTATCGCTTGTAACACTTGACACCGTGACAATCTCGTGCGAATAGGAAGAGGTAATCGCTGCCTCCCGCAACAGCACATCACCTGCCACCAGATCATACCCGCCACTGTCAATTGTGACAGTAACATCAGTGGTAGCATAGGTGCCACCGTTGATCTGAACTCTCACCGCGTTCAGCTCCTCCTCCCACCAACTGAATTCCGGATCGTCTACCTTTTGGCTCTTCGTCTTGGACAACAGAGCAGTAAGCGGCGCTCTGCCGTTAGGACGACGCCAGAGAATCATTTCTCGGAAGTTCTTAGGGCGTTCATCTGATCCCCAATCCCCCGTACCTCGCAATCCAGCAATAGCAGTCATGAATCAAAGTTCCTTAAAAAGTTGTCGGATTAATCTTCCTCCAACGACATCCGAGTAAACTCATTTTCCTCGGTTTTCGTTGGACCAGTTCTTCCACCGCCACCACCACCAGCCGGAATGAAACCAGTTGCAGCCAATGGAGCAGCTACAGTTCCAGTCCCATTCCCAGGTGCAGCAACAGTGATGTTGAGCGATTTGCTCACAATCTCTCCAATAGCTTGAATGGCCTGCTCAGTCGTGGCGCTTGGATTCAACTGACGAAACATTGCGCCAGCTTGCAACACCTGCTGCTCATATTTCTCCAGCTGCGGCCATTTCGCATAGAACGCGTTGCGGGAGGCTTTCTCACTTTCCTGCACGCGATTCGTCTGCACAATATACTGAGGCAACTGCTGAGCAAGCATTTGCTGCACGCTTTTCACAATCGTCTGATGAAGCTTAGCTGCCATAAACGGCAGAACATTCTCCGGTTCAGTGGGAAGCTTCGCAGCTTGATCATCGGGGATCTTGTAATACTCGACGAGCCCATTAAACAATTTCTCCTCATCAGCGGCTTCAGCAGCAACTCTTGCTGTTTTCGCTTCAGGAGTTTCCGCAGCAGCTGGAGCAGGAACTGCGGCAGGTTGCGCTACTGATGCAGCTTCCGGCGTAGAAGCTGGAGCTGGAATTGCAGCTGGCGCTACGGCAGGAGTCGCTGCTGCGGGCTTTGCCGCTGCAGGAACTTCAGCCGGTTTTGCAGGCGCTGCGGGCTTTGCCGCAGACGGTGCAACTGATTCAGGAGCTTCATCCGTTTCAGAGGTGCTCTCCGCAAGCCAGTCAACGGGAGCTTCTTCCCCCGCAGTGTCAGCAGGTGCAGCCGCAGGAGTTGCGGCGGGAGCTTCAGCAACAGGTGCGGGAGCTGGACTACTCCCCGAAGGCGTCGCCGTCGACCCTGCCGACTCTTCCGGCATCATCAGTACGTATCCGTTCCTGTTCATTTTCTTTCTCCAGTTTTGCATTTGCGAGCTCGATTGATGACTTCAACGTTTCCATATACGCGAAGAGCGCTACTTGAGCGAGACTGAGCCCTGACATCTCGCCTTTCATAAACTCTTGAGCAAGTACCTCATCCATGCTATTCAGTGGCTTGAACGCGAACTGCCCCAAACGGGAGTTCTTCTGCTCGTCAAGCATTTCATTAAACACTCTCCATCCTGCATGCTCGGTAAACGAATGCAGTGTGGACAAAAGTGAAGCGCTTTGACTAATCTCTCCAGCCATCGCGTCAGTTTCTTCACTCATCCTGTTGGCCCAGCCAATGGACTTTGCCTCGGTTCGTTCAGGTTTGTATTTGTTGGTGAGCCCGCTTGCCGCAGAGGCACTACATTCCCAGCTTGGGCTTGTGCGAGCAGTTGCTCATCAGGGACCAGTCGAAACTGCGCCATATTCTTAATCCCAGCCAGATTTGCAACCCAAGCAAAGATCTTCGCCACGTCATACTGCATGAGAATCTGAGGATAATTCACCATCTGGCCCAGTATCATCTGCCAGAGATTCGCTTGAGCAAAACGATCCACGGGCAGCGTTCCATCTGCCGGCTCGTAATCGAAGAAACCACTGATGTCTGCGGGAGAAATCATCGCAAACTGAGGAGAAAATTGTGCCAGATCACCAACAATCTTATACTGCTTCTCCGCAGTATATCTTTGTTGAGTCCTTTGCACCAGCTTCTGAGTATACGGCGACCAGCCAGTAACTGAAAACCACTCACACTGTGTCTTCAGTCTATTCACGCCAAAACTTGTGCTAGTTCTCACCTCGGTCGCAGTTTTTCTCCCCCCTGCTTCCATCATTCCCATCATGCTGTCATTCGCACCAGTTATCCGCTCGATGAAACTTTGCACCAGCGGAATGTCCTGAATGTGTCGTGAGGTTACATCAACCGTAGTCAGTTGTGTAATCGCCTGCCTCACATCCTTTCCATAGGCCGTGGGTTTCAACCTCATAATCTTCCCTGGCTCAGGATTCTCCACATCCTTCATCACCAGCATCGAAGGGTCCACCACGAACTGATTATTCAACGTCTGCCTGACGTTGTAGAAATGAGTATTAATCAGCCATGACAACACGTCACTCAATGGCTTCACCCGCTCGAGCATAGAGCTTGGAAATATACTATAGCCATCAACTTCATCCAGAAGAATATCAAATGGAAACTTCCCATGATACTCTCCCAGCGGCATAGCTCCAAAAATCGCTCCATTGCTAGCTATATTAAACGCCCAGATCTCCTCACGATCCCCAGAATCCAGCTGCCAATCTCGAGGAATCAGCTTAAGGAACACCTCATGACCTTTAATAAAGCCCACTGGAACATCATAGCTATACTCCGACCCACCATCTGGCAAAGTAGTGCTCCGCCCACCACTATCGCGTGTAGGGATAGTTACTTGATTATCCTTATCCCCTTTCGAGCGAAGTGTCTTCAGTGCCTCATAATTGAAATATCTTGGATTCTCTCCTTTCGACCCCGCATATATCTCATTCCAAGGAGTCTCTACATACCTCGCACAGAATTCCCCTTTTTGAAAATGAACCAGGGCCACTCGAGGATCTGGGTAAAAATCCTGCGCTCGACAATTAAAAGTGCGATTGCCCTCATAGCCAATCACATCTTCTACAGAATCTTCCCACTTTTTCTTAACTCCACCTTTCATGTCTGGGATTGGAATGCCAAGGAAGGTTTCATTCACCTGAACGCTCTTCCGCACCCTGGTCATTTCCACGTCCCAGAAATGTCCTATAACTCCGTATCCATATTTGGCTGGGTCAAGCAGCCAAACAAACAGCGGAATCATAGCTAATCCAACGGTGAGTTGATATGCAAGCAGCGCTTCCATTGCCGCCCGCTTCTGCTCAGGCTCCCCATGTCTCGCGCTTAATTGCAACACCGGACTCTTTGAAAGAAACACTGAGGTGTAATAGGTATGAGCTGTCATCGCGGTAGCAAACGAATATGGCAGCTCGATTGTTCGATATTCAGGCACTCCACCCTGCTCCCGATTTACCCTCCTCAGCGCATCCACGTCGCGCTCAGGAATATACGCCTGAAACAATTCTTCATTCTGAGCCATCTTCGCGTAGCGATCTTTCATCTTCTTCTCGCTCATACGAAGCCGCGCTTTCAGTGCATCGCTAAGCTTCCGCTCGAGAGCAGAACCATATTTGAGCAGTTCTGGAATCCGAGGGTTCACGGACTCGCTCTCACTCGAAGCGGTTTGTACTCAGACTCATCCATTGTGAACTCCCCAGTTTCTTCATTCTCAATCAGCTCCAATCTCAATGCTGGATTCTGCGCAATGATTCCGTTAGCAATCGCCGTCAGGTAATCATCCGCAATATCCTTCACCGCTGGATCATAGTCATCTGCCTGAGCAACAATATCACTCATGCTTGCATGCAACCACAGATGCCCAAACGCTGCGAGGCCTGGAATCGTCTGCATTATTCGATCAGCATTCTTCGTCTTCACTTCAAGCTTTTCTATCATAACAAAGAGATGCCGCTTTTGCATCTCCTGCTCGAGGATCCACTTGAACACTCTTTGATATGCATTAGACTCCACCACACCTTTTCTTGGCGCGCAGAGAAGAACCATATCAAAAAAGTTATTTACTGCTTTATCTGGCAGATTCTTCTCTGCCGCGGCATGAGCAATTACATATACATCAAGCCCTTTAAACCCCAGGGCCACTGTTGCGTGCTTGTCTGCTGTAACCGCCTCGCTACTTGCAGGATCCACGCTGATTATCTTATCCATTCGTTCGGGTAAGATGTCCCAATATTTGATCTTAGTAACATCAATCGCTTTTTCCTCCCCAGCAACGATCTTACACTCCTTCTCCCGCATCCACAAGCGATATTGCGACCTGCGAATATGCGCTTCCTTTGCTGCTATCAGCACAGCAGTTGGGTATCGCTCAGCCCAACGAGACTCTCCATTTTCATCAAACACGCCGAAGCGCCTGGGGTTCCACTCAGGATCGTTCATGCATTTCTCAATGGCATCTTTCTTATCCATTGGGGTTTGCAGGAACACTGCCTTCGCGAAGGGCGCTTCGGAACTTGGTGCGAGTGAATTCAACAACGCGCCCCAAATTAGGTTCTCAATCTTACTTCTTTGATCCACCGTTGCTGTATTTTCTTCATTCAGCACGTCGTCCATGATTATCAGATCCGGTCTGAAATCATCTGGATTAAACCCGCGGATTTGACCAGTGATTCCCATTGCAAGCAGGGTTATCAAAACCGGCTGCCCAGGCAGATCGGCATCTTCCATCAGATGACACTCGATCTCTGCCCACTCGTCAGTCCACTTCTTCCCTGGACGCAGACCGAAAGTGTTTGCCCAGCGAGTGTTATACATCACTTGCCTTCGCATCCATCTAACACTAAAGATCGAATGCGCTTGACTAACCGAGACATACATGATCGTGCGAGAAATTGCATACGCAATTCGCTGGCTCGCATATACTCTCAGCAAACTTGTCTTCGCCCCATCGCGGAAGATCTCAAACGCATTAAATCTCGCAGGAGAATAAAGTGCCGCGCCAATATCTGCATGAAACGGAGGGGACTCCTGTCGAAAAGTTCTAGGAAAGAAAAGCTTGCCATACTTAGTCAGCGAGCTCGCCCCTAGCTCTACTGCCTCCTGCGGACTGAGTGCAACGAGATCGTTCATTCTATCACCAGTGCATCATCTCGCCGCTCGTCATATCGCTCCTGCAGATACGCGACAGCATCTTCATCAAACCATTGTTCGAGCGCAGAATCGCTGAGAAGCAAGAAGTCACTCGGCCCCTTCCGCAGGCCAGAGCGAACCAGCCTTTTCACCAGCACCCGCGCGGTTGCTATTTCTAGCCTCGAGAATCCGACGCTCACGTCTCTGGTTGAAAATGAGAATTGCAACTGCGTCGCCGCTTGGGACACGATCTATCCCTCCCACCATAAGCGCCCGTTCGGGCCAAGCGGTGAGCGGGTCGTACCAGTGAACGATTTCAAGCAGACGGAATTGAAATCCTGGTAAAGCCACGCGAAGAACCGGGAGATATAATTCCTTGAGCTGCCACCAGGCATCACTCGTGTGCTGATACTTAACCTCACAGATGAGACAATCCTTCTTCCTTCTATCAATAAGCAGCGCATCCGGCTGGCACCAGCGTCTCCCGCTCTTGTCGCTGAATTCCAGCCAAGGTCCATTACAATATTCAATTTCCGCTCGCCCCAGTGCGTAGAGCGAGAGGAACTCCTGCGCCTCTCGCTCATACCGCACCCCAACAGCGAATCGCCCGTAGCTTCTTCCTCTCCGAATAAACTGTGGTTTGCAAGGGAGGAATCGTGCGCTCCTCACCCCCACAGCGGCAGAGAAACGTTTAGGCGGCGGGCACGAGATCACTCACGACTTTCTCCTCGAGTGCGGGCTGGGCATGATTGGCCAGGAGCTGCGACCGAGCTGAAGCGAGCTCCTCACGATTGAGGTAGAAAACGTTATTTTGCTGATTCATTACAGTTGTACTTTGCGCCCCACCCTTAGCATTCGGCGCATAGCCATAGCGATGAAGCACTTTATCAAACGCATCAATAAGCGTATCCGCATCGTCGGTCTTCTCCAGCACCTCAATCAACCGCTCCGTGGCTAAGTGCGCCGCAGCTGCCAGCTTCGTCGGGAGATCCTCTGCAATGCTCGCATTAATATCCCCCCGCCTCTCCGCGAAGTACGCCTTAAACATATCTTGATTAATCACCGTGCAGATCCACGCGATGCTATACCCAAACACCGCTCCCATCTCGCGCAAGGTGCACCCCGGATTAACCAGCATGTAATCCGCGAAGGCTTCATGCACCCCCTTAATTCCGTTCTTCAGCACGGGCTGCGGGCGATTCATAAAAGTATCCTCCCACAAAGCTTGGATTTTGTCAAGTCTCTAACCCGTTGATTTCATTGAATTTTCCGCGGAACTTCCCCCTGAGCTATTGGCTGTAGCTGGGTGAATGGGGATGATAATTGGGAGTAATTCTCCCTATTAATTCCCCAATACTTATAACGGCGGAAGTGGCCCATGGGTAAGGCGCGTGGCGGCTCGATGGGGGTGAGGTGGGGTGTAACCCGTTGATTACATTGATGAATCAGCACTTGACAACAAGCTCGATCTGTGGGATACTGGGTCATGGTCGGAATGAGTCCGACTACCGAGCCCGGCGGTAACCGGGCAAGGAGGTTATCATGGCAAGAGTCAAGAAGCAAAAGGTCAGCGTGGTGGGAACGGTGCTGACGCTGGAATACCCTTCGATCGGGAAGAAATTCGTGGTGGACTTCTCGAAATACTCGGCCGAGATGCAAGCGCATGGACTCGCGCATGGGTTCAAGCAGAAATATGGAGACGCCGAAAGCGGAGGGACCGCGGCGGAGAAGTTCGCCGAGGTGCAGGAGATCCATGCGGGACTGCTCGCAGGGGAATGGGAGCGAAGAGGTGAACGCGATCTGACCCCAATCATCTGCGAAGCGGTCGGGAGGATCAAGAAGATTCCGCTGAAGAAAATCCTGCAGACAGCGGAGAAAGCGCCGGAGATGGTAGCCACCTGGGGAAGCAATATCAAGGTCAAAGCGGAGATCCTCAAAATCCGCGCCGAGCGTGCTGCGAAAGCAGCGGAAGATTCCGACGAGGATGTCGAGATCGACCTGGAGTAGGGAGGATCAGCCCCGAAAGGGGCTTTTCCTTGAGCATCGTCGCATGAGCATGGCGCTTGGCGCTTGGCGAGCGAATAGTTTACTTGACATGGCTTCAATTATATGCCATGATTCAAATTGTCGGAGGCAGATATCCGACTGAACATCCAACCAACCTCAAGGAGATTTAAGATGGCTGAAGTACAAGTAGAGAAAAAGATCAAGTTCGCCGAGAAGGAATACGATCTCGACACAGGGATCGTGTCGTTCACCTTCGGCAATGGTAAGACTCTCGACGTGGATACCAACTCGTTCAGCGAGGAAACCCGCAAGCAGCTCATGCTGCACGGAGCCAGCCAGAAGATCGGGGACAGCTACGCGGGCGCGAAAGGGAACTACGCCGAGGCAATTCAGGCAGCCACCGATGTCGTGGAGCAACTGCTCGGCGGCATCTGGCGCGCGGCCCGAGGTGAAGGCGACGCGAAGCCGAGGCTGGCGGAGCTCGCTGAAGCGATCGCGCGGATCAAGTCCGTTTCGATCGAGGCTGCAACCGCCGCGGTGGAGAAAGGGACTGATGAGCAGCGCAAGCAATGGCGCTCGAACGCGAAGGTGAAAGCGGTCATCGCGCAGGTACGCGCGGAGAAAGCAGCTCGCGCGCTGGAGGAAGCAGGGGAGCAAACGCTGGAAATCAACGTTTAGTCATAGCACGTTTCCAGCCCAAGGTGGAGCAGATCATCGCTCCACCTTTTTCACGTCGAGAGTTAGCTTGACAACTGGAGTGATATCCCATATCGTATACGGTATATCGTAGACCCTGTACCGAATTGCCCCCGGTTCCCCCATTCTACATTCTATCAGCCATTTACTATTAAGGGGAGTAGTATAGTAGTTTTTTTTTTTTTTTTTTTTTTTTTTATAACTACTATCAATTCGACTGAATAAGAATAACTGAGCAGAATGTAGAATATGGAAACCGGGGGCGAAAAGGGATAGGGTCTACGATATAAGGTATAGGATATGAATAATCACTGGAGAATTTTCAATGGCTAAAAGAATGAAGCAACTGACAAGTTACCCCGCACTGTTTTTTGACATAGCGGAAAAAGCGGCAAGGGGAGAAACATATTTTCAGTTTCCGCAACCAAACGGAGAAATAGCTCGGGCGAATCAAAAGCTTTTTCACAAATTCAGAATAGCCCTTGCAGAGAATGGTCATCCTCACGCAGATGCAGCGATTGATTTAATAGTGAGAGTAACTAATATAGCTCGAGCAGGGATGCTGGGGAAATATTACCTTGAATTTACTTGCAGAGGATTGGCAATACTTGCTGATGAAGCAAGAGGGATTAGAAGTCCTTTCAGAGAAGATGGTTTGCCTAACTTTGAAGAAGCCCAGGCACTCCCGCAAGAGACCTTGGATAAGTTTGTCCAGGATGCCACTCCTCAAGTGGTGGAGAGGAAAGATCTGAATGATCCGTTTGAGCGAATGATGGAGGGGATGCTGGAGAGGCAGGGTAGGGCCCCAATAGCCAATGGCTCTGAGTCGAGCAAGGAATCCACAACGCGGTTTGTGAAAGAGGAGGAAGTGAAGCATTCCTGCCCGCCGCACGAGTGGAATAGCGCTGGAAGCGCGTGCTTGCACTGCGGCGCGCCAAACGCTGAATAGCGGAGAATAGTTAGGTTGACACGGGTTAATGGGTATGATAACATAGAATTATCCCGCCCTTCCTCCGCTGGCGGAACACATTTAGCGGAGGATAACATGAGAGGGAAAAGATGAACTACAGCATTCTCCCCGGAGTTAGACAGGATCATCTCGGCAGGCTTTACCAATACGCAAGGTTCCCAAGCGGAAGGACGATTGTGATTCCTTACATTGAGGAACTTCCTTCCATTATCACCTCGCTGCAACAATACAAGGAGAAGGAAAATGGAGCTGATTCAGGTAACGCTGAATAAGGAGAAAGAAACAAAAAACATGGTTCGCTATCTCGCGCCGGGAGAAGATGCGCAGCGAATCGCAACAATTCCCCTGCTATATGTGAGGAAAACTTCTCTCGCGGCTGCATTTAATAACTTCCCCAAGAGCATCAAGATAACAATCGAAACATAGCTTCACAACAGGAGATAACAATGAGCACTCCCGATAACATGAAAGCCGACGCGGAGATTCAAGCATTGCTGCTCGACCTTGACGCGGAGTTTGGCAAGAAGCCCAAACAGCGAGCGGAAGCAGGACATAAGGCGTTGAACACAGCTTTCCACGCCAAGCATCCTCGGCTCGATCTCACCTTATCGAAGTATCAGCTCGAGCAAATGCGCTTTGATAATTACTACGACTGGAGCGTGCACAAGCAGCACCTCCGCGACATCGAGCGCGCGCAGGAAACCGAGGTTAAGCTTCAATGGCTGCCGGAGGCAATGATAACTTACATTATCAACCAAACCTGCAGCTGCTGTAATGAGACAACCCAATTCGTAGGAAGCGAATACGTTCGCTTTCGCGGAAGGAGAAGGTGGTACAAAACCCTTCAGGGAGAATTGCGAGAGTCATATCCTACCATGCTGAAACGAATCGGCGAGGTGGACGGGAACCTACTCGCGTTTGGACTTCCAGGAGGGGAACCACTTCCTGATTTGATGGAGGAGATAAACGAAACGGTGAGACGATGTGCAGGATGCATCATGCTTGAAGCGAAAGCTCTTGACTTCTGGGTAGCAGTGACTCAGCCGAGTCCACAGAGCGAGCTCAATATCGACATTCCAGAGGAGAAAGAATGAACAAAGTGATAGCAATTCCTGCAGAGAAACTTGGCCTGCTCGAACAGCAGTTCATTGGGCTGATCAGTCCGGTTCTGAAACGAAAGCGACAGGTGAGATTTAACGGCTTGGTTCAAGTGCTAAAGGCGCTTGGGCTAATCCGTATGAAGAGTGAAGTGGTCGCCCTCTCCTATGGCATCGAGGCGAACGGCGCGCTCACTGCGTTTATCATCTGCGATATTGATCAGCGAATTGGCGGAGAAATTGGTCCGCTGGCTTCGGCAGCAGGGGAGGCGCAATCATGAGCTGGATTCGCGACACAGGAGAAGATTTGGTGAATCTTGAGCATGTGCAGCAAATGGAGCTAGTCGCGCTCGAGGTAGAGGATATTGAGGATGATGCCTTCGGCGTCATGGCGACTCTCGTAAATGGCGAGACCGTTATCATTTGTACAGGGGAAGAAGCGGCCTGTCGAGAGAAGCTCGAGCATATCGCGGCGAAGCTGCCAATGGTGAGAGTGTGAAGCGCAACGAGCAAAGTATGCAACGGCTCGAATCGGCAATAGCCATTGGGATTGGGGCTTTCTGCGTTTATGCAGTGATGATGCTGGTGTTATACTTCAAATAAGGAAATCCACATGGCCAGAACCGGGCGACCGAAGCATGCTATCCCTAGTGTTGAGTGGAAGGTGTATATCCGCGCTGACCTCGCGGCGCAGACAGAGCTGTTGCTAAGCGACCCAATGCGCGAGCGGGTGAAATATGGCGCGAGGGGGAAACTGATTGAATCGCTGCTGGAAGAATGGATTAGTAAACAAAGGAGCCAAGAATGAAACTCCGCGAACTGTTTGACAAGATGACGCCGGGGATGCTGGATATGCATGTCACTGTGCGGTTGGAGAAAGCTTACGAGCAGTACGACGGCTATGATGTGCACAAGGGGAATGTTATAAATAGAAGAATAACCAG
>Ga0209342_10002509_pt1 | contig 19631 bp, 17 predicted proteins | sample RifCSP16_2_FD_184023 | JGI IMG/M metagenome (GOLD analysis project Ga0209342, IMG submission 184023) | Soil microbial communities from Rifle, Colorado - Rifle CSP2_sed 16_2 (SPAdes) (version 2) | ecosystem: Environmental > Terrestrial > Deep subsurface > Rock core/Sediment | place: Rifle... | reverse complement strand
CAAGGGGAAAACCCCTCGCCTATACTGAGGCGCCGTGAAAGGGACCTTCGTCAACGTCGCCGCGGTGCTCCTCGGAGGCGGCCTCGGGCTCCTCGTGGGCCACCGCCTGCCCGAGCGCCTTCGCGGGATCATCACCGACGGCCTCGGCCTCGCCACGATCCTGATCGGCGTGGGCCTGGCGCTCAAGGCGAAGAACATGCCGATCGTCATCGGGAGCCTCGTCATCGGCGGGCTGCTCGGCGAGTGGTGGAATCTGGAACGGCGCCTCGAGGCCGGCGGCGCCTGGCTCAAGGCCCGCACGGGCTCCACGGAGGGCCGCTTCGTGGCGGGGTTCGTCACCGCGAGCCTCGTCTACTGCGTCGGTCCCATGACGATCGTGGGCTCGATCCAGGCCGGGATCGACGGCAACGTGGACGTCCTCTACGCCAAGTCCGTGCTCGACGGCGCGGCGTCGGTGGCGTTCGCCTCCAGCCTGGGGGTGGGCGTCCTCTTCTCCTCCCTCACCGTGCTGATCGTCCAGGGAGGCCTCACGCTGCTGGGCAGCCAGCTCACCTTCCTGCTCGACGAGCGGATCCTGAACGAGGTCACCGGGACGGGGGGCGCGCTGATCCTGGGGATCGGGCTGCTCCTGTTGGAGATCCGCCGGCTCAGGATCGCCAACTTCCTGCCGGCGCTCCCCATCGCCGCCGCCCTCGCCGCCCTCGCCAGGTGATACACCCTCACCCCATCCCTCTCCCTCCCGGGGAGAGGGGGCGGTGAGGGCACCTCTTCTCCTCTCCCCCGCGCGGGGGAGAGGCAGGGTGAGGGGGGTGATTGCCCCGCGCCGTGACCGCGCGATAGAATCACACCTCAGGAGGTCTGACCCGATGCCCCAGCCCCTCTGGCTCCGCATCGAAGGAGCCAGGCAGAACAACCTGAAAAACATCTCCCTGGCCCTTCCCCACGACCGCGTGACGGTCATCACGGGCGTCTCCGGCTCGGGCAAGTCCTCCCTGGCCTTCGACACGCTCTTCGCCGAGGGGCAGTGGCGCTACATCGAATCGCTCTCGACCTACGCCCGGATGTTCCTGGAGCGCGTGGACCGCCCGGACGTGGACCGCATCGAGCAGATCCGGCCCTCCATCGCCATCGAACAGAAGAATCCGGTCCGGACGGCGCGCTCCACCGTGGGCACGGCCACCGAAATCTACGATTACCTCCGGCTCCTCTTCGCGAAGATCGGCCGGGTCCACTGCCCTCAATGCGGCGCCGAGGGCGGTTCCGACACGGCGGAGACAGTCGTGGACACCCTCCTGCGCGAACACCCGGCCCAGCGCGCGCTCCTCGCCTTCCCCTTGGCCGTGCCGCCGGGGGCCAGAACGGGCGGCGCCGGAACCACCGAGTTCCTGGCGAGCCTCCTCCAGCGCGGCTTCGCGCGCGTGAAGGTGGGCGGGCGCGTGCTCGATCTCTCGCCGCCCCCCGATGTGGATCTGTCGGAAGCGCGCGAGATCCTCGTGGTCCTGGACCGGGTGATCCTCGCCCCCGAGCAGCGCGGGCGCCTCAGCGACTCCATGGAGATGGCCTTCAGGGAAGGGGGCGGGCGGGTGGAGGTCGAGGTCCTGGGGGGGGAGCCGCGCGTGTTCGCCCAGCAGTTCCGCTGCCCCAAGTGCAACCTGACCCTGGCGCGCCCCCAGCCGCTGCTCTTTTCGTTCAACCATCCCCTGGGCGCCTGCCCGGACTGCAAGGGCTTCGGCAACATCCTCCGGTACGACGAGGCGCGCCTGGTCCCCGACCCGTCGAAGAGCCTCGCCGACGGCGCCGTCGAGCCGTGGAGCCATCCCTCGGGGCGCTGGTACCAGAAGGAGCTCCTCAAGGCGGCCAAGCGCCGGGGCCTGGATGTCTCGCGCCCGTACGCCGACCTCACGGACGCGGACAAGCAGTGGCTCCGGGAGGGAGAACGACACTTCTCCGGGATCCGCGGCTTCTTTGAGGAGGTGGAAACCTACCGCTACAAGCTCCACGTACGCGTCTTCCTCTCGCGGTACCGGAGCCAGTTCCCCTGCCCCCGCTGCTCGGGCGCCCGCCTCAAGGCCGAGGCCCTGGCGGTGAAGGTCGGCGGGCTCACCATCGCCGAGTGCACAGCCCTGACGGTGGAGGAGCTGGCGCGCTTTCTGCGCGGCCTCGGGCTCCGCGCCTGGGAGGAGGCCGTGGCGCGCGAGATCCTGAAGCAGCTCCACGCCAAGCTCGGCTTTCTCCTCCGGGTGGGCCTGAGCTATCTGACCCTGTCGCGCCAGACGCGCACGCTCTCCGGCGGCGAGGCCCAGCGGATCAACCTGGCCAACCAGCTCGGCTCCCAGCTCGTGGGAACCCTCTACGTGCTCGACGAGCCGTCCATCGGCCTCCACGCCCGCGACACCGCGCGCCTGGCCGAGCTCTGCCGGGAGCTGGCCTACGCCGGCAACACCGTCGTGGTCGTCGAGCACGACCGGACCTTCATGGACGCTGCCGACTACCTGGTGGAGCTCGGCCCCGGCTCGGGCGAGCGCGGCGGCGAGGTCGTGTTCGCGGGAAGCCGCGCCGAGTTCCTGAAGGACGCCCGGTCGCTGACGGCGCGCTACCTGACCGGCCAGGAGTCGATTCCGACGCCGCCGGCCCGCCGGGAGGGGCGCCGCCAGCTCACCCTCGTGGGGGCGCGGGAACACAACCTCAAGGACCTCACGCTGAAAGTTCCCCTCCACGCGCTGACCTGCGTCACGGGCGTGTCGGGCTCGGGCAAGTCCACCCTGGTCCACGACACGCTCTACCGCGCAGTGGCGCGGGCCTTCAAGGTCGAGTTCGAGCCGCCCGGAGCTTATGACTCCCTCCTCGGGCTCCCATATCTCAAGGGGGTGAGGCTCATCGACCAGGAGCCGATCGGCCGCACGCCGCGCTCGAACCCGGTGACGTACGTCAAGGCCTTCGACGAGATCCGGAAGCTCTACGCCGGCCTCCCGCGGGCCAAGACGGTCGGCCTCGGCCCCGGCGCGTTCTCCTTCAACGTGCCCGGCGGGCGCTGCGAGGCCTGCCAGGGCAACGGCTTCCAGAAATTGGAAATGTACTTCTTCGAGGATGTGTATGTCACGTGCCAGGAGTGCGCGGGCAAGCGCTATCGCCTCGAGGTGCTCCGCGTGACCTACAAGGGGAAGGATGTGAGCCAGGCCCTCCAGCTGACCGTGGACGAGGCAGTGGAGTTCTTCTCCGCCCAGCCGTTGCTCGTCCGCCGGCTCGAGGTGCTCCAGGAAGTGGGGCTCGGCTACCTCCGGCTGGGGCAGCCCGCGACGACCCTCTCCGGCGGCGAGGCCCAGCGCCTGAAGATCGCCGCCGAACTGGGCGCGCGCCCCACCACCGACTTCCTCTACATCCTGGACGAGCCGACGACCGGCCTCCACCTGGACGACGTGAAGAAGCTCCTCGCCGTCCTGAACCGGCTGGTAGACGCGGGGAACACCGTCGTGGTGGTCGAGCATCACCTGGACGTCATCAAGACCGCCGACTGGATCGTGGATCTGGGGCCGGAGGGGGGCGACGCCGGGGGGGAGATCGTGGCCGAGGGGACGCCCGAGCAGGTGGCCCAGAGCGGAGGGTCCTACACGGGAAAGTTCCTCAGGGAGCTGCTACCGCGATTCAATGGCCGCGAGAGACGCGGCAGGGGAAGCCATGGAAACTCCCGGCCATCTCATTGAGAATGCCGGCCTTCTCATCCTCGGCCTGCTCGTCTATTCCTACGTCGGCCGCTGGCTCCCGTCCCATCGGCCCGAGCGCCGGCTCCTGCGCCAGCTCGTCCTCGGGCTCCTGTTCGGCGCGATCACCATGATCATGATGATCGAGCGGATCGAGATCCGGGACGGGCTTTTCATCGACGCGCGCTGGGTTCCCGTGGCGCTCGTCGGCCTCTTCGAGGGGACGACCGCCGGCCTTATCTCGGGGGTCATCGGCGCCGCGTACCGGATCTGGGGGTGGGGATGGGGCTGGGGGGCAGGGGCGCTCCCGGGTGTCGTCTCGCTCCTCCTGACCGGGCTGGCCGCCGGGTTGGCCCACCGCTGGGCCGGCGGGGGAGAACGAGTGGGCTGGCGCCATACCCTGTCCCTCAGCGCCGTCGTGTGCCTGATCGTCGCCGGCGCCTACCTCTCCGCCGGCGACTACGGCGCCCGCCTCCTGGCGCACGTGTGGTGGGTGCTCCTGCTCACGATCGTCCTGGGCATCACGCTCGTGGGAAGCATGCTGCGCGATCAGATCGAGCGCGAGCGGCTCCTGGAGGAGCGCGCCCGCTTCCGCGCCGTCCTCGACGAGGCGACGGACGCCATCCGCATCGTCGATCCCGACACGCTCAGGATCCTCGAGACGAACCGGAGGGACTCGGAGCTGACCGGGGTGAGCCGCGAGGCGCTCATCGGCCGCCGCGTGGACGACCTCTGGCCCCGCGACCCCGCGACGCGCGCGGCCCACGAGGCGTTCGTGGGGCAGACCCTGGAGAAGGGCGAAGCCACGAGCGACGCCCTCCCGCACCGGACGCGGGCCGGGAAGCCCTCCTACCTCGGCGGCACCGGGCGCGTGGTCGAGTACGGGGGAAAGCGCTTCGCCGTCTTCATCTTCCGCGACATCACGGACCGCCTCAACGCCGAGGAGGCCCGGCGGGAGGCCGAGGCCATGAAGGCCATCACAGAACTGGCGCGGGCCACGGCTCACGAGATCAACAACCCCCTCACCGCGCTGATCGGCAATCTCGAGCTGCTGCGGACGCATGGGCTGGCCGAGAGCGAGAAGCCGAAGTGGGTGGACGTCGCGGTGGACATGGGCTTCCGCATCCGCGACATCGTGGCGCGCCTGATGCGGATCACCCGGCGAGAAGTCGATCGGGGGATTCCAGAGATGCCCATGCTGGATATCCGTAGATCGAGCGATCCGGACCCCGATCGCCCGGGACAGGGTGACTAAGCTCTTTTATGGCTGGGTCGTCGTGGGCGGGGCGTTCGTCGTCCTGTTCACGGCCTACGGCACCCAGTACGCCTTCGGAGTCTTCTTCGCGGCGCTCCTCGACGAGTTCGGGTGGAGCCGGGCCAGCCTGTCGGGCATCTTTTCCCTCTACGCCTTCCTCTACTGTGTGCTCGGCCTCCTGGCGGGGCGCCTGACCGACCTGTGGGGCCCGCGCGTCGTGATCGCGATGGGAGGGGTCTTCCTCGGGGTGGGCCTCGCCGGCATGAGCTGGGTCAGCCAGCTCTGGCATCCGTACCTCCTCTACGGCATCGTGGCGGCCCTCGGCATGAGCACGGCGTACGTGCCCTGCAACGCCACAGTGGTGAAGTGGTTCGTCAGGCAGCGGGGGCTCGCGCTGGGCGTGGCCACGAGCGGTGGGAGCCTGGGAACCTTTGCCCTGCCCCCTGTGGCCGCTGCGCTGGTGGGAGCGTTGGGCTGGCGATGGGCCTACGTGCTCTTCGGCGCGGGCATTTTCCTCACCCTCAATCTCGTGGCGACCGTCATGCGGCGCGACCCCGAGGTCCTGGGCCTCAGTCCCGACGGTGCCGCCTGGTCAGCGGCGACGGCTGCGCCGGCGACGCCGGAGATTCAGTGGCCGCTCCGCCTAGCCATCCGCACGGGAGCGTTCTGGCTGATCTTCGGGGTGTTCACGGCCACGTGGATCCCGGTCTTCATCCCGCTGGTCCACATCGTCCCCTTCGCGCGGGACTTCGGGATGTCGTCCCTCGTCGCCTCCACCGTCTTGAGCGCTCTCGGCATCGCCGCGGTGATCGGCCGGCTGGCCATGGGAGCGGTGTCCGACAGGATCGGACGGAGACCCGCGCTCGCGCTGGTCATCGCGCTCCAGACCGCGGCGTTCCTGGGGTTCACGCTCGTCCACGGCCTCCCGTCGCTCTACCTCGTGGCCCTGGGGTTCGGCTTCTCGTACGGCGCGGTGTCCACGCTCTTTCCCGCCATCGTGGGCGATTTCTTTGGGCGCGAGCAGGCCGGCAGCCTGGTCGGGTTCCTCTTCGCGCTGGCGGGGTCCATGGCGGCCTGGGGGCCGCTCGCGGCCGGGGCGATCTACGATGCCACGGGCGCGTACACGCGGGCGTTCCTGCTGAGCGCGGCGTCCAACGGCGTGGCCCTCGTGCTCCTCGCCTTCGCCCGCCCTCCCCGGCGCGGACCGGCGTAGGGTATACTCCCCCCTGTTATGGACCGGGCTCTGGCGGCGTTGCTGGACGAACTGGCGCGCTTCGGTGAGGAAAACGACGCGCGCGAAAGCGAGCGGCCCAAGCGGATGCTAAACATCACCCCGGACACGGGCCGCCTGCTCTGGATCCTGGTCCAGGCGGCCCGCGCGACGCGGATCCTCGAGGTGGGCACCTCCAACGCCTACTCGACGATCTGGCTCGCCGACGCGGCGCGCGCCACCGGGGGCCACGTCATCACGCTCGAGCAAAACCCCGACAAGGTGAAGCTCGCCCGCGCGAATCTGGCCCGCGCCGGACTGGCCGACCGGGTCGAGATCCGAGAGGGAAACGCCGCCGAGGTCCTGGCCGGTCTCCCGGGGCCGTTTCACTTCGTCTTCCTCGACGCGAACCGGGCCAGCTATGCGACGTACCTCGACCTCGCCCTGCCCAAGCTCGTGCCCGGCGGGCTCCTCGTGGCCGATAACGTCATTTCCCACGCGCACGAGCTGACGGAGTATCTCGCGCGCGTCAAGTCCAACCCCGTTCTCTTTTCCGTTACGGTGCCCGTCGGCAAGGGCGAGGAAGTCTCCCTCAAGCTGAGGTAACGCGTGACGATAGTCCAGGAAAAGACCACGCGCGTCGGGGGGATGACCATCTTCTACCGGGAGGCCGGCGCTGGCGAGCCCATCCTCCTCCTCCACGGCGTGCCCACCTCCTCCTATCTCTGGCGCCGCCTGCTGCCGCGCCTCGCCCACTTCGGGCGCGCCGTGGCTCCCGACCACTACGGCTTCGGCAGGTCAGACAAACCCGCCGACGCCGACTACTCGGTGCCCGGCTACGTCCGCTACCTGGAAGGCTTCACTGCCGCCCTCGGGCTGGACCGCCTCCATCTCATCGTGCACGATTTCGGCGGCCCGTTCGGGCTCGCCTTCGCCATCACCCATCCCGAGCGCATCCGAAGCCTGGTCATCCTGAACACGATCTTCTACTCGGACTACGAGTGGCACCCGCTGGCGAAGATCTGGCGGACGCCCGGGGAGGGCGAGCGCCTGATGGCCGGATGGACGCGGGAGCGGTTCGGCAAGGGCATGCTCAAGTGGCTCGCGCACCCCGAGAATCTGACCGCCGCGGATCTGGACACGTACTACGAGTCCATCGCCGATCCGGCCATGAGGGCGGCCATCCTCAAACTGTACCGGAATACCAACCCCGCGGATCACCCGGAGTGGGAAGGGCGCCTGGCACAGCTCGGGGTTCCCGCGCTGATCATCTGGGGGCGCCGCGATCCCTTCCTCTCTGCGGAATGGGCGGAGCGGTTTCACCGGGACCTCAAGGGCTCCGCCCTCGCCATCCTGGATGACGCCGGTCACTTCGTTCAGGAAGACCAGCCTGAAGCGGTCGCGCAGCTCATCGAGGCGTTCTACGGGAGGCGTCCGTCGTAATGGCTACACGCGCGCGGTCGGATTGGTGCTGTTGTCCCTCGTGAGGTCGAGGATCAGCTCCTGGCCGGCCTCGACGGTGAACCTGAGGTCCCACAGCCATTCCGTCTCTGCCCCGCCGATCAGGTGATATGCCCCGGGCAGCAGCCGGTCGAACTGGTACGACTGGCCGAACGGGACACGGGCGTGCGCGCGAGGCCCATCCTTGTCAAGCCCCTGGACAACGAGGAAGGCCTCACGCGGCGGCTCGGGTTTTCCCCACGTCACCTTCCCCCTGACGCTGGCCCACCGCTCCGTCTCGCGTGGCGGCGTGGAAGGGACGGCCCGCGCCGCCGCTTTGGCCGGCGCCACCGCTTTGGCCGGCGCCGCGGCTTTGTCCGCGGCCGCGGCGCTGACGAGCCAGTGCAGCGCATGCTTCATTTCCTCGGAGTCGGGATCCCCGCGGCTGACGACATACCGGAATATTTCCTCGGCTTCTTTCCGCCGGTCCAGGCGACTCAGCGTCAGGCCGAGGCCATGCCAGAGTCTCAGGTCGTCCGGCTCGACTCGAAGGGCGTCGTAGTAGACCTTCCACGCCCCCTGGAGGTCACCGCGACCGATCAGCGCTTCCGCCTGCTCGCGCGGGCTCACGCTGGCCGGCACGGGCGGGGACTCGACCAGTTCAACCGGGGCTTGGGCCTCCTCGGCGGGCTGGAGCCACGCAGGCTCGCCGCCGGCCTCGATCGCCGCCGGTGCCTCCGCCGGCTCCATGGGGACCGGGCCCACCGGCTCCGACGTAGGTTCGACCATCTCCACCGGCGCCTCCGCCGGCTCGACCGGCCTCGGCGACGCTGGCTCGGCCCGGGGCCCCGTCATCCCCAGTGCCGCCGCCAGCCGCGAGAACAGGCCCGGGCGGACATCGCTGGGCTTGGTCGCGGGTGGCGGTGCCTCCAGCGGCTCGATCGGGCTGTGGATGACCGGCTCGGGCGCGGGCTCGACCACCTCAGCCGGCGCTTCAACCGACTCAGGCGGGCTCATGCCGGCCGGCTCGGGCGCGGGCTCGACCACCTCGACCGGAGCCTCGGCTTCCTCGGTGGACCTCAGCCACTCGGGCTCGCTGCCGGGCTCGATCGCTGGCGGTGCCTCCACAGGCTCCACCGGGCTCGCGCTCACCGGCTCCGGCTCAGGCGCCACCATCTCCACCGGCGCCACCGGGCTCACGCTCACCAGCTCGGGGGGAGGCTCGACCGGTTCAACCGGTGCAAGGGCCTCCTCGGCGGGCCGGAGCCACGCGGGCTCGCCGCTAGGCTCGATCACCGCCGGCGCCTCCGCCGGCTCCACAGGACTCGCGCTCACCGGCTCCGGCTGAGGGACGACCATCTCCGCCGGCGGCTCCGCCCGCTCCACCGGGGGCGGGCTCGCCGGCGTTGGCTGAGCTTCGACCTTCCCTGCCGGCGCCTCCGCCGGCTCGACCGGCCTGGGTGGCGCGGGCTCCACGCTGGGCCCAACCAATTCCGCCAGGGCTGCGGCCATCGCCCTTGCCCGCTCGATCGGGCTCAGGCTGGCAACGTCGGGCTCCACGGCTGACCCCGGGGACGGCGCCTCCGCCGGCTGGGCTGGCCGCGGTGTCGCGGGGTCGGGCCGAGGCTCCGGTGCCTCCCGCTTTTGGATCGGCTTGATACCCGGAAGCGTGAGCGAGGACGGCTGGGCGGCACGGCGGCCTCTCTGGACCTCAGGCTCCGGGAGACCTCGGAGTCGGCTGTATTCCCTGGGGCTGAGACTCAGAAGAACGGTGATCCGCCCTCCGCGAGCCACGCCACTGATGATTCCCCCGACGGACAGAGGAGAGCCGCCACCGGGCGGATCGAAGTGGAGCCAGACGCTGGCCCCCTGGCGCAGGGCCGGCTCCCGCGTTTCCAGGGCCACCTGGGCCGAGAACCGGTCGAGCTCGACGACTTTGCCCCGCAATTGGGGCGGGCTGTCCGCGCTCGTGGCAATCCCGACGAGCATCACAGACATCCCTCGAGCCCCCGACGGAAACTGGACACCGTGTTCATGGCCTTGAGACGAGATTATCCTGGGACGCTTGGAGGGGCAAGCCGGCCGCGACGGCACCATCCGGGCGGTCCAAGCAGACGGGACGGGCGCTGGGGTATACTCCCGTGTCATGGGCCTCCTGAAGGACCGGTACTGCATCGTGGGAGTGGGCGAGACGGAATACAGCCGGGACTCGCGCCGCACCACGCGCGCCATGGCGGTGGAGGCGATCAAGAAGGCCATGGACGACGCCGGGCTGGGGCCGAAGGACGTGGACGGGATGCTGTCCTACCACCAGAATGATTCGACGCCGTCGCTCATCGTCGGGCCCGACCTCGGAATCCGACTCAACTTCTGGATCGACATGATCGGCGGCGGCTCGAGCATCGAGGCGCTCATCGGGATCGCCATGGGCGTCATCGAGGTCGGCATGTGCAGGACGGTGGCGATCTTTCGCTCCATGAACGGCTACTCGGAACTGCGGATCGGCGGCACCGGGGCTCGCGGCGCCGCTCCGGTGCGGGGTCAGGACCTGGCGACGCGCCCGTACGGGATGATGAGCCCCGGTCAGGCCTTCGCCCCCTCCTTCATGCGCCACATGTACGACTATGGAACGACCTCCGAGCAGGTGGCCCACGTGAAGGTCGCGCACTCGAAGCACGCCTCGCAGAACCCCAGGGCGTTCTACAAGGAGCGCGTCACCGTCGAGGACGTCCTCGGCTCGCGCTGGATCGTCAAGCCGCTCCACCTGCTGGACTGCTGCGTGGAGACCGACAACGCCACCTGCCTGATCGTCACCTCCGCGGAGCGGGCGCGGGACCTCCGGCCGCGGCCGATCTCCATCATGGGCGTGGCTGGGCGCGTCTCCAAGCCGCGGTCCGACTTCGCCTTCGCCCACGGCCCCCTGAGCCGCGTCGCGGGCTACTATGCCAAGGAGATCGTCTTCCCCATGGCCGGGATCGGGCCGGAGGACGTGGACCTGACCGGCTCCTACGACGCCTTCACGTTCACGACCATGCTCCAGCTGGAGGAGTACGGCTTCTGCAAGAAGGGCGAAGGTGGCGCCTACGTCTCCCGCGGGATCATCGAGCTCGGGGGCAAGCGCCCGAACAACACCTCGGGCGGCCAGCTCTGTGAAGGATACACGCACGGGATGAACCTGGTGATCGAAAACGTCCGCCAGCTCCGGGGGACGGCCGACGACTACTGCCCGGGGTGGGTCGAGGGCAAGCACTCCTACGACTACTCGCCGGGGAAATGCCGGCAGGTCAAGGACGCGGAGGTCGCGATGAACCTCGGCTGGTCCCGCCCCGAAACCGGCTCCGCCCTCATCCTCCGCCGGTAGCCACGAGAGGAGACACGGCCATGAGCTTCCCGCTCTCTGCCGACCAGAAAGCGCTCAAGGCGCGGGCCCAGGAGCTGGCCTCGGTCTTGCGCGGACGGGCGGCCCATTGGGACCAAGCCGAAGAGTACCCGTGGGAGAACGTGAAGAATCTCGTCGCGGCCGGTTTCATGGGGATGACGGTGCCGAAGGCTTACGGCGGCGCCGGGCGGACGATCTTCGACACGCTCCTGGTCATCGAGGAGCTGGCCAAGGCCTGCGCGATCTCAGGGCGGATCGTGGTGGACGCCAACCTGGGCGTGGTCTCGGCTATTGTCTGCTACGGGACGGAGGCCCAGAAGCGGCGCTGGCTGCCGCAGGTTGTCGAAGGCGACAAGCCCGCCATCTGCATCACGGAGCCCGAGGCGGGGACGGCGGCGACCGACATGACTACGACCGCAGTGCTGAAGAACGACCGCTGGGTCGTCAACGGGACCAAGCGCTGGATCACCGGCGCCGGCGTCTCGAATCTCCACCTCGTCTTCTGCCGGCTGGTGGAGGCCGGCGCGGACTTGGGGATCGGCGCCCTCCTCGTGGAGCGCGGGGCGCCGGGCTTCACGCTGGGCCCGCGGATCCCGACGATGGGGCTCCGCGGCATCCCGGAGGGCGTGCTCCTCTTCAAGGACTGCGAGGTGCCCACCGACAACCTTGTGGTGGGCAAAGACGGGTTCGGCAAGCTGATGGCGGCCTACAATGCCCAGCGCCTCGGGGCCGCCGCCGTGGCCCTCGGGATCGCCCGGGGCGCCTACGAAGAAGCGCTGGCCTTCTCCAAGACGCGGCGTCAGTTCGGCAGGGAGATCTGCGAGTTCCAGGGGATCCAGTGGACGCTGGCGGACATGGTCATCAAGCTCGAGGCCGCGCGCCTGCTCATCCACCGAGCCGCCGTTAACGCCGGCGACGGCCTCCCGGACAAGCTGGAGGCCGCGATCGCGAAGACGTTCGCCGCGGAGAGCGGCATCGAGGTGACGAGCCAGGCGCTTCAGGTCTTCGGCGGCGACGGCTACTCCCGGGAGCTGCCGCTGGAGCGGATGCTGCGCGACGTCCGCATGTTCACGATCGGCGGCGGCACGGTCCAGGCCATGCGGAACCTGATCGCGTCCGAGATCCTGGGCCGCCGCTTCTCCCAGCGGCGAGGGTAGCCATGCCGAACGTCGAGTATCGCGGGATGAACCTGATCGTGCCCGACAACGATTCCGAGTGGCGGGAGTACCTGAAAGCGGTGCGCGAGCACCGGCTCGTCATGAGGAAGTGCGCGGCCTGCGGTCTCCTGCGCTACCCGCCGAACCGCGGCTGTCCGTGGTGCTCCAACCTCGGCTGGTCGTGGCAGGAGGTGAGCGGCAAGGGGACGATCCACTCCTACGAGATCGTCGCTCAGGCGATCCAGCCCGGCTTCCGGGACTGGGCCCCCTACCCCGTCGTCGTGGTGGAGCTCGACGAGCAGCGGGGTCGGCCGACACAAGACGAGGGACTCCGGATGGTGGCCAACCTTGTGACGCCGGATTTCACGCCGGAACGGGAGGAAAACGTCGCGATCGGCCAGCGCGTCCGCGTCCTCTTCCAGGACCTCTCGCCGGAGATCGCGCTGCCTCAGTTTACCTTGACCGGCGAGCCCCCCGAGGGCCGCCTCTGGCGCCTCGCCTAGCCCCCTCACCCTGCCCCACTCAAATGCCCTTCACCTCTTCTCCTCTCCCCCCTCACCCTGCCCTCTCCCCCTCGGGGGGGAGAGGATGAAGGTGAGGGGATCCTGAGTGGGGTGAGGGGGAGAGGGTGTCAGCGGGTGAGCCGCGCCAGGATCTCGTCAATGGCCTTGTCGGCCAGGAGGCGCACCTCCTCGCGGGTGAGCGGCTGGATCGGGTGCGGGACGACGATGGTCTTATACTCCCGCGCGCCGAGCGCCTCGGCCTGGGCGCGAGCGGCCTTCACGAACTCGGAGGAAACAACGGTCGCCGTCGGGAGCCCCTGATCCTCGAAGAACACGCCGTCGTGCACACTGCACGTTGTGCACGACCCTCAGTCGGCCAGACCTTCGATGACGACGTGGCTCTCCTGCAGGATCTGCTGACGGAGGTCATCGGGCGCCGGGCGGGCGAAGGTCGGCTTCTTCCGCCGGAGGATGGCTTTGGGTGCGGTGCGCTCCCGCAGCAGCTCCTCAATCCGGTCCAGGAGGTGGTCGCCCTTGGCCTTCGAGATGTCGAGGAGCGTGACCACCTTCCCGTCAAGCGTCGTCGGCCGCGGCGCGCTCTTGCGCGGCACGGCGACTGAATCGGTGGGGTCCAGGTAGCGATCGTCCTTCGGCATGAGTCTCCTCCCTCAGTCGCGGCTGTGGATCTTCTTGATCACCAGGTTGGAGCCGTTGGGGAACGTCCACCCGGGGATCACCGCCGAGAAACGCCCCGCCGTTCCCCCGGCCACCAGAATTTTCAGATGCTCGGGGGCGCGGAATTTCGGAATCAGCGTCTCGTTGGTCTCCGGGCTCTGGATCTTCGCCAGGACGTGCTCGGGGAGCCCCTCGCCTCCGTCCTTACCCGCGAGCAGGTCCTTCACAGGCTTCTGGCAGAGCTCCCAGAGGAAGCGCTGGATGTCTTTCTTGGACCAGCCGTCGCCCGCAATCGTGCGGGCGTGCTCGGGAGAGAGCACGACGAGCGTGTCGCCCAGAGCCGTGGCCTTGTGATGCCACACCACCCCGAGGCTCCGGGCGATGGTCGTCAGGAGATCTCCAGCGGTGCGGCTCCGATGGTCGTAGATCCCCTGGGGCGCATCTCCCGCGAACGCGGCGACCGTACTGTCCGAAGGCGCGTGGCCGTGCTCGACGTGGAGCGGCTCCCAGGGGTTCTCCTCTTCGTACTCGCCGATGCAATAGGTGTAGCGGCCTGGGTGGCCCATGGTGGACATGCTGATCACCCCCGGCCGGGCGCCCCCCAGGTTCACGGCGATCAGGCGGAGGGCCCGGCCGATCGTCGCGTTGGCCCGCCACCCCGGGCCGAAGACGCCCACCCCGCAGTTCACGTCAAGGCGCTTCCGGATGGGCCCGTTGATGATGAAGAGCGGCGAGGAGAAATTGGTGGTCGCCGACACCCCGTGGAGGTCGAAGGCCTCGTCGCACATTGCCTCGACCCCGGCAAGGACCACGGGCATATACTCCGGCCGGCACCCGGCCATGACCGCATTTACCGCGATCTTCTCCACGGTGGCGCGGCCGTAATTCGGCGGCACCAGGGCGATCAGGTCGCCCGGCGGCCGCCCAGACGCCCTGATCGCCCGCTCCACGCGGCTGAGCGTGGGCGGCACGACGGGCAGGCCGTCGGTCACACCCCGCGCGTAGAGCTCCTCGATGGCGTCGGCCTGGGAGTCGGGACCGTTGGAGCGCTTGGTCGTCCGGGGCATGGGCCAAGCCTAGCAGAAAAAGCCCCCTCACCCAACTCCCTCCCCAGTGGGGAGAGGCAGGGTGAGGGGGGGACGACGGTGAGGGGGGGTCGCGCGCGTTAGCGAATTCGAGCGCCCGACGTTATCGCGACGCCGTGTCCACGGTCAGCTTGACGGTGACGCGACGGTTCTTCGCGCGCTCCTCCTCCGTTCCCCGGTCCGCGAGCTGCCCGAGGGCGGCTGCGCGAATCCGCGACGCCTCCACCCCCTTCTCGACCAGGAACTGACGCACGACCTCCACCCGCTTCTGGCTGAGCTGGAGGTTCTTGTCCCGGGCCCCCGACGAATCCGTGTAGCCTTCGAGCCGGACGGCCAGTTTCGGGTTCTCCTGCAGTTTCTTGACGATCCGCAGCAGCTCGGCCCGGGCGGCCTCGCTCAGTTCCCAGCGGGCGAAGGCGAAGCGGATATCGACGCCCTCCGACCGGCCGTCGGCACCGGCCGCAACGGACGCGGCCTGGGTCTCGGCCTGACCGGGCTGGGCCTCAACGAGTCTGGCCCCGTCCGACCGGACAACTGCCCCTCCGTCCTCCTTGCGCTGCTCGCCCTCGGCTCCCTTCCCGTCCGGGGAGCCTCGCAACCACTCTATCGAGCCGCACCCGGAGACGGCGATCAGCAGAGACGACATCAGCACCCCGATTCGGAACACCTGTCGCATGGCAGCCTCCTCCTCGAATCCGGCAAGGCTGCAACAGCTCTGCCAGACCAGGATCCGCGAAAAGTTGAATAGAAAAGAGGAGATGACAGGAGGCCTGGAAACCGACGGCGTTACGCCCACGACACTCGCGGTTCTCCGACTGACGGCCCCCTCACCTTTATCCTCTCCCCCGTGGGGGGAGAGGGTGGGGTGAGGGGGATCGGCTCGAACTACCGGCCGCGGCGCCACCAGTGGTGGACGAGGTTATCCACCACCTGGGCGAGCTGGCCGATCGTCCGGCATTCCCGCACGACGTCGCAGTGGGGCGCGTAGAGCGGCATCACGCTGTCGCCGATCCCCCATCCCCACTGCCCCTCCGGGTTCAGCCAGATGATCCCCTTCACCCGCTCGCGCATGTGCTTCATCGCCCAGGCCTGGGGGTCGTTGTAGTTGTTGCGCGCGTCGCCGAGGACAAGGATCGTCGTCTTGCGGTCCAGGCTCTCCAGCTCCGTGCGGCAGAAACGGCTGAAGGCGTAGCCGAAGTCGGAGCGGCAGTGAAAGTCCACGGGGGCCGAGCGGAGCGCCCACTCGATGGCTTTGTCCACGGGATAGGTGTTGAAGGCCTGGGTGACCTCGGCGATCTCGGAGACGAAGACGTAGCTCCGCACCCGGCTGAAGCACTCCTGGAGGCTCCAGACCAGCTGGAGCATGAAGCGCGAGGCGTTGCGGACCGAGTCGGACACGTCGCAGATCGTGATGAGCTTGGGCTTCTCCCGGTGTCGGCGGCGGAACTTGAGCTCCATGGGGATGCCACCGTACTGCAGGCTCTTCCGCACCGTCCGCCGAGAATCCAGGCGTCCCTTTTCTTCCTGGCGTTGACGCAAGGCCAGCGCGTCCTTGATCCGCCGGGCCAGCCGGGCAACGACGGATTTCATCTGGGCCACTTCGTCGGCCGTCAGCGCGAACAAGGGCTTGTCAGTCAGGACCTCGCGAGTGAGCTTTTCCCCCTGGCGGTACGCGCGGCGCTCAAGCTCGCGCTCGACGTGCTGGCGGATCATCCGGCGGAACGCTTCCAAGCGAAGGTCGAGGTAGTTCCGGATGCGGGCGAGCTGCCCGGGATCCAGCCCCTGCGCTTCCAGGAGCTGCATCAGGCGGGCCAGGTCCCGCTCGATCTCGTCCCAGTCGAAGCGATCCTGGATGCGCCGCGAGAAGTAGCCGATCTGGAGGAAATACATGAGCCGCTCGAGGCCGACGTGCTGGCCTCCCTGCCGGATGGCCATCTCCATTTCGGTCCCGCCGCCCCGGAGGATGAGCTCCATCAAGGGATCGAGCTCGATCCCCTCCTCGGCCATGAGCCGCTCCAGCAGGTCCTGGATTCTTGGGTCCGCCGGGCCCAAAGCCTTCTTCAACCCCTCGCCCAGTGCCTGGAGATCGAGGAAGTAGAGATCGAAGAGGCGGTTGAAGGTCGGGAGGTCGCGGAACTCCTTGATGAGCGTGGTGGCGAGGGCCGTCTTGAACGTCTCGCGGTCGGCGAGGCCGATTTCCGTCGAGGCGGCCAGGGCGTCCACGGCCTCCGACGGCGAGATGCGGATCTCGGCCCGTCTGAGGTCCCCGATGAACTCCAGAATCCTCCGGTCCATTCCTACCGGGTGAAGGTGACCCAGGAGGCCTTGAAGACGTCCTCGGCCTTCTCCCGGCTGATCGGGCAGAGGCGCCCGTCCTCGAGCCGGATCAGACCGTGGAAGGAGCCCTGGCCGACGATGTGGGTCATCGAGAGCTTCCACCCGAGCGGCCCGGCGGGGATGGCTTCCTCCCGCTCCGCGCACTTCGTCACGTCGCGAACGTCGCCGACCAGATGGAGGACGCGCACCGGACCCTCGGTGGCCCGGAGCCCCAGCACCACCTTGTAGGAGGTCCCCTGGCGGAGCGTTTCCACCGTCAGCTCCTCGGGACTCAGCAAGTGGGGCACCGCCTCGGGCATGGTGACCAGGAAGAAGTCGCGCGGCAGCGGATGGACGTAGTAGAAGTGCCAGCGGCCGGCGGCCGACAGCCAGATCTTGGTGTACTCGCCGACGACGCCGGAGATGCAGCGGCCGCCCTCGATGAAAACCGGCCCCGCGGGGGCCAGCTCGGGCAGTCGGATGCGCGGGCACGGAAACCAGAGCTCCCGGAATTCGCTCAGCGCTCTCCAGTCGGTCAATTCAAATCCGCCAGGACCTTGTCGAGCGCGCCCTTGACGCGCTCCATGTCCTTCTCGTACTTCACCAGCATCGTCAGAGTGGACTCCACCACCGCCGGATCGAGCGTCTCCGCGTTCAGGATCACGAGCGAGCGGGCCCAGTCCAGGCTCTCCGAGACCGAGGGCGGCTTCCTGAGCTCCATTGCCCGAATGCGCTGAACTGCCGTCACGACCGCCTGGGCGAGCCGTTCGGAGATCTCGGGCACTTTGAGCCGGAGGATCTCGAGCTCCTCCCGCGGCGCTGGAAAGTCGATGAACAGGTGCAGGCACCGTCGCTTGAGCCCGTCCGAGAGCTCGCGGGCGTTGTTCGACGTCAGGACGACCAGCGGGATGTGCTTGGCCACGATCGTGCCCAGCTCGGGGACCGAGACCTGGAAATCGGAGAGCACCTCCAGGAGGAACGCCTCGAACTCCGGCTCGGCCTTGTCGATCTCGTCCACCAGGAGGACGACCGGGTCGTCGGCCTGGATAGCCGAGAGAAGCGGGCGCGGCGAGAGGAACCGGTAGGAGAAGAAGGCGTCGTCCTGGCCGGCGATCTTGGCCACCGCGTCGGGGAGCGAATGGGTGTCCTCGATCAGCTCGCCGATGCGTTCCTTCAAGAGCTGCGTGTAGAGGAGCTGCTTGGCGTACTTCCATTCGTAGAGCGCCTTGCCCTCGTCGAGCCCTTCGTAGCACTGGAGGCGGATCAACCGGCGGCCGGTGGCTTCGGCGAGCACCTTGGCCATCTCCGTCTTCCCCACCCCGGCCGGCCCCTCGATCAGGACCGGGCGGCCCATCCGCGCGGCCAGATACACGACCGTTGAGATCCGGCGGTTTGCGATGTAGCTGGCCTCCCGAAAGCGCTGCTGGACGTCCTCCACGGATTTGAACATGTCGGCTCCTCGCCCGCTGAATTGCCGTTCATTTTACCACAACGCTTGATGGGAAGCCGCCTTTGCGGGTATTGTGGCTGGTAGAGGCGGCCTCCATGGAAGAGAAGCGGAAGCACCCCCGGGCCCACGTCTACTGGGACGTCACCGTGTGGAAGGTCTCGGTGGAGGATGAGGCCGGGACCCAGTGGGACGGGGAGACCGTGGACCTGAGCCCCGGCGGGGTGAAGGTCAGGTTCGCGGGCAAGCTCGAGCCGGGCACCCAGGTCACGCTCATCTTCGCGCCGCCAGACGGCGGCCCGATCATCTCGGCGCGCGCCTCGGTGGTCCGGAGGGATGCTCAGGGGCACTCCTTCGCCTTCGCCGCCCTCTCGTACGCCGATTACGTCCGCCTTCAAAAAATGGTGAAGGCCCGCACGTGAGGCCCGCCGACGACCAGGCCGCGATCTATCACCGCTGGCAGTTCCGGCTCTCCCTGGCGAGCCTCCTCCTCACGATCGCCGGCCTCGCGGCGGTCCTGCTCGGAGGTCTCACGCGATGGGTTTCCGCCGCGCCTCTTCCCTGGTGGCTCCACGTGGCAGGGATCGCCGTCGCGCTCGGCGCCGGGATGAGGCTGCTGACGCTGCCGCTCGATTGGGCGCGGGGCTATTGGCTGCCGAAACGCTTCGGCCTCCTCCACCAGCCGTTCGGCCGCTGGCTCTGGGACCGAATAAAGGCCGGGGCGATCGGCGGCGCGCTGGCCCTCATCGCCCTCGAGATCATCTACGGATTCCTCCAGGTCTCGGCTTGGTGGTGGCTCTGGGCCGCCTTGATCCTCTTCGCCGGCTCGCTCCTCCTGACGGTGGTGGTCCCGGTCTGGATCGTCCCACTCTTCTACCGGCTGGTCCCGCTGGAGGACGCGGCGCTCAAGGAGCGGCTGCTGGCGCTGGCCAAGCGCGTCGGTGTCGCAGTGGTTGGCGTGTGGGTGGCAGACCAGTCGAGGAAGAGCCGCACGGCCAACGCCGCTCTGACGGGCCTCGGCAGGACCCGGCGGATCCTCCTCTTCGACACGCTGATCGCCGAGTTCACCGCCGACGAGATCGAGTCGGTGCTGGCCCACGAGCTCGCCCATCACGTGCACGGCGATGTGCGGCGAGGGCTCCTCGTCCAGGGTGCCGTCCTGCTGGCGACCCTCTGGGCGGCGGGCCATCTGCTCCGTCTCGGGAGCGCCTGGTTCGGCTTCCAGGGACCGGCGGATCCGGCGGGGTTTCCCCTCCTCGCCCTGGTCCTGCTCCTGCTGGGGCTGGTTGCGGCGCCGCTCGCCAACGGCTTCTCGCGCCGGGTCGAGCGCCAGGCCGACGCCTTCGCCCTCGCGACCACGGGGAACCCGGGAGCGTTCATTGGCGCCATGGAGCGGCTCGCGAAACTCAACCTCGCGGAGCGCCGCCCCAACCGCTTGAAGGAGTTCCTCCTCTACTCTCACCCCT
>Ga0209342_10002508_pt1 | contig 19638 bp, 31 predicted proteins | sample RifCSP16_2_FD_184023 | JGI IMG/M metagenome (GOLD analysis project Ga0209342, IMG submission 184023) | Soil microbial communities from Rifle, Colorado - Rifle CSP2_sed 16_2 (SPAdes) (version 2) | ecosystem: Environmental > Terrestrial > Deep subsurface > Rock core/Sediment | place: Rifle... | reverse complement strand
CCCGGGAGGCCCTGGCCGCCCTGCGGGGCCAAGGGGAGGCGGCCGCCCGCTTCCGGGCCCTGGACGAGCAGGCCACCGGCTTCGAAGGGGAGGCCACCGCCCATGAGGCCGAGAGCGCCCGCCTGACGGCCGCCCTAGACCGGCTGGACGCTTTCCGGCGGGGGCTGGCAAAGGACCTCCCCATCCCGGGCCTGGAGGTGGAGGGGGCGGAGATCCGCCTCGATGGGGTTCCGCTGGCCCAGGTCAACACGTCCCGCCGGGTGGCGGTGGCCGCCCGAGTCGCCACGGCCAGGGCCGAGCGGAACCCGCTCAAGGTGCTGTTCCTCGATGGTCTCGAGGGGCTCGACTCCGAGCACCGGGAGGCCCTCCTCGCCTACCTGGTGGAGAACGGCGTCCAAGCCTTCGCAGCCGTTGTGACGGACGGCGAGCCCGGCGTGCGCTACATCGGGGCCATCACGGAGGAGGGGGCAGGATGAAGCCGCCAACGACGAACCGCATCAGGGGCGAGATTCTCAAGCTTCGTCGGTTTATTGACGGGGACTCGGCGGGTTCCTCTGCCACACGCATCGCCTACGCGATGGAGACGGCATTGCGTTGGACGATTGAAGAGACGGAGGGCTGGGATCTTCTGGTCGAAGCAAAGACGAATGCACGCATTCTTGAAACCGAACGAACGACCCACGATGAGCGATGAGCCCACTCCACTCGCCCGCGCCGCCGCCGCCTTCGCGGATCAGGTCGCCGCGGCGGAGGAGACCGACGTGCCCGCCGTGATGGGCCAGCTCGCACAGCTCTGGTCGATCGCGCTCCAGCGGCTCATCGTCTCCGCGACCTCGCGGCAGGATCGGCTGCTCACGATGGAGCAGGTGGCGGAGCGCCTCGAGATCAAGGTGGGGCGGGCGCGCGAGATGGGGCGCAAAGGCCAGCTCCCGACGGTGGCTCTTGGGGATCGCGGGATTCGCGTGCGCCAGCGGAGCCTGGAGGACTACATCCGGCGGCGGGAGCGGAAGGGATGAGCAGTTTCCACAGTTGCGTGCGGCGTGTGCTCAGAAGCCGATGGTTGGCGGTCGTTGAGAATCGAGCGCCGGTCGGGGGGCACGTATCAATTCTGTTGGGGAAGCGAAGCACGAAGAAGCAACCCCCGCGAGTGCGGCCGTGTGAAAAGGGCTCGTCGGCTGCTTTTGAGCCGCGCAGCGCCGACGCCGAACGCCGGGCCGATCCAGGCGTGACCACCGGGAGAGTCCGGCATTGAAGCATCGCCGAAGCGCGCCCACGCTCGCCAAGTACGCCGAGCGCTGGCTCAAACTCTGCGCGTCGCTCAAGCCCGGGACGCAAGAAGGCTACGAGCAGAAGCTCCGCAAGCACATCCTCCCGACGCTCGGCCAGCGCCGGCTCAAGGACCTCACCCGCGGCGACGTGCGGTCGCTACTCGCCGAGAAGCTCCAGGCCGGCCTCGCGCGCGATACCGTTCGCCTCATCCACGCGACGCTCCGCGCGATGCTAGCTGCGGCGGTGGAGGACGAGCTCCTAAAAGCGAATCCGGCCTCGGGCGTGGGGCGATCGCTTCGGCTCGGGGCCTCGAAAATCGAGCGCTCGGAGTCCATCAAGGCGATGACGCGAGAGCAACTCGAGGCTTTTCTCGAGCAAGCCCTACACGTCGTGCCCGGATTCCAGATTCTGTTCTGGCTGATGAGCCGGACGGGCCTGCGGCTGAGCGAAGCGCTCGCTCTAAAGTGGCAGGACGTGGACGTGATCAACCGCCGACTCCGTGTCGAGCGCGCCCTTGGACGAGATCTTGCGGTGACGACGCCCAAGAGCGGGCACGGGCGGAGCGTGGACCTCAGCGCGTCCGCAGCTCGCGAGTTGATGGCCGTAGGGAAACTGCGCTGTTCAATGGGCTACAGAACCGGTCCCGCCGACTGGCTCTTCCCGGGTGTGGATGGCGGCCTGCTCTCGCACGAGGCGGCCCAGACTGCATTCCGCAGGGCGCGAACCGCCGCAGGGCTCCAGGGTTTCACGCCCCACAGCCTGCGTCACACCTACGCCTCGATCCTGCTCGCCGAGGGCGTGAGCCCCGCCTACGTGCAGGAGCAGCTCGGCCACTCCTCGATCGAATTGACCGTCGGGACCTACGGCCGATGGCTCCGGAAGAAGGCGCCGGGCGCGCTGGACGTGCTCGAGGGCGAGGTTGGGCTAGGTCCGTCTGGATCGGACGAGGGAAGCGGAAAGAGGATCTCGGCACCGCCCGATGGGTCCTTGAGCCTCACTGACCAAGCGACAGAAACTAAAGGGCTTACGGCCTGCGGAGCGGCTGAGTCCAGCAAGATTGAGAATCTCGCAGATCCGCGACCTCAGCCAACCTTATTAAACGTGGGTGTGGAGCCAATTTCTGGCCGAAAAACGGCCCACAGATGAACGATGCGCGTCCTCTCCCTCTTCTCTGGCATCGGTGGCCTGGAACTCGGCCTCGAGTGGGCCGGCATGGAAACGGTGGGCCAGTGCGAGATCGACCCAGCCTGCCGCTTCTGGCTCGAGCAGCACTGGCCGGGTCTGCCCAGGTGGTCGGATGTGCGAGCGCTGAGCGGCGATGCGGTTGAAGCGGCGTGCGGAGCAATCGACCTTGTGGCCGGCGGAGTCCCCTGCCAACCCGCCTCGGTGGCAGGGCGACGGCGAGGATCTGCTGACGAGCGGTGGCTCTGGCCCGAATTCCTCCGCCTTGTGCGGGAGGTTGGCCCCCGCTGGGTCCTGGCAGAGAACCCTCTCGGAATCGCTTCTCTCGAGCCTCACGGGCTTGACTGGGTGTGCGACGAGCTTGAGGCTGCGGGCTACGAAGTCTGGCCGGTCGTTGTTGGTGCCCGCCACGTTGGAGCACCCCACAGACGAGACCGCGTCTGGATCGTGGCCCACCGCAGAAGCAGCGGACGGGTCGCGTGGGTCGCTAGGCCACATGCGGGGGAATCCGACGCTGCTCGGTGCGGGGCGATGTGGCCCAGCGCGACAGCCACGGCGTACGGGAACAATCGCAGTGGGGCGGCGGGAAGAGTGGGGCCTGTGCGTCCGTCCCTAGAGGGAGCGGCGCGGCTCTGGTCCACGACGACGAGCGAAGACAGCCGGGCGAGCGGCGCGGCGGGCTACTCCACGGAGAGCGGACGGCATCCGGGAACGACGCTGACCGACGCAGCGAACAGCCTTGTGGGCGACCCCGAGCCAGACCGACTACAAGGGCAGCGTACAGGGCGACACATTGGAAGCCAGACTAGAGATGACGCGAGGCGTGAGGCTACCAGAACAACTCGCGCGCGCTGGCCTGCTCGACCACGGCAGCCCCAGCACGAGTGGGAGCCCTCGCGGCTCGCTTCGCCCTGCGTGGGTCGAGACGCTGATGGGGCTGCCGATTGGGTGGCTGGCAGCGTGCCCTCCGCCCACCGCCGCGAAGCCCTCAAGGCGCTCGGAAACGCGGTCGTCCCGGCGGTTGTCGAGGTGATCGGGCGGGCGATCATGGAATGCTCAAGGCCGAATCTATGAGCGAATGGAACAAGGAAACGCGGGCGGCTCTTGAGGAGCAGGCACAAGACGACGAACGTCATGCCCTCTACTGCGATGAGCAGCACGAATATCCAGGCGCAAGATATCACCGTGAACGAGCGCAGGTCAAACGTGCCGCCCTCGCCGAGATCGAGCGGCTGCGGTGCGTGGAACAGAACATCGTGGCCATCGCCAGGGACAACGAGTCGAAGCGCGAGTGGAGGATGCGGTGCGAGCAAGCCGAGGCCAAGCTGGCGCGGCTGGCCGAGGCGGCTACAGACGCATGGCTGGAAAATCCTGGATGGCATGGACGACTCACGGTTGCCCTCGCCGTCGCGAAGGGCTTCGAACCTTGCCGTGAGGGGGACTCGGGAGATGATCCGGCGCACAACTTCACCTGCTCGCTCCTTTGCGTGGTCTGTGGGCTTCCACGAGCGATGCATTCTGCCACGAAGGAGAGGGCTCTTGGCTGAGCCCGCCGATCTCCTCCACGCGCTCGTCATCCTGCTGGCGATCCTCGCGCTGGATCTGCTCTTCGTCCTCGCGCATTCGAGGAGAGTCAAGCGGTGAAGGGGGAGTATGAAACCGTCCGTTGTGTCGCCTGTCGAAAAGCTTCATTGGCCAAGCATGCGGGTGGTCACGTCGTCACGATGCGCGGCCGAATGATCCTTGCCACGTTCTGTTCGCGGCAATGCTCGAGACAGTTGAAGACTGTTCGTCGTCCGGGATGCTTCGGTCCCTATAAGACCTGGATGGGCATGAGGCCGAGGCCGAGTCTGTGGTGAAGATGCGATGGCCGATCTCGACGCGACGATGAAGGGGGCGCTCGACGAGGCGCGCAAGCATCAGCCCTCGCTCGCGAGAGCGATCGAGTGCCTCGACAAAGCGATGGGCTTCTGCGAGCACCCGGACGAGCGGCGGCGCCTGATCACCGTGGCTTGCAACGATCTCTACGAACTCGCCGTCCACGACGTGATGGAAACGCTCCAAACGCTCGAGGAGATGCGCCGTGCTCGCTGAGGACGGCGTGCGCCAGGGCGAGTGGCGGTGCCGGTGCGGCATCCGCGCTGCGAGCTGCGGGCGCTGTCTCCGCTGCGGGGCCGAGCGGCCAGGCGAGATTCATCAGCCGGCGGTGGCCCGAGATGAGGTCGAGAGCGCGCTGGCCGTCTTCTGGCGATGGGAAGGGAGCGAGGGCCCCGTCGGAGCGATGGCCCGGGTCCTTGAGTTCGACCGCCAGCGGGAGGCGGGGAAGGGGGGACGGTGATGCACACCTGGGCTCTGGTCGTTCTCTGGTTCGCGGCGGCGCTCGTGCTCGGCCTCCTCCTCGGCCGCTTCCTCCGCGGCCAACCGGAGGACCTGGGCAGCGTCAGCGAGGGGTGGCGCAGGCGGCACGATCAAAAACGAGACGAAATCTGATCGGGGGAGGGCTCGGTGGGAGTAGTGAAGGGCGACCGCCTCGGGAGGTCAGGCAAGCTCGCCAAGCTGCCTCTAACATCGGCCCTCGCCTACGCCTGGGTGGTCTCCGTGCCACGTGCCCGGGACGACTTCGGGGCCTTCCAGTGGGACGCGGGGCTGCTCCGCGCCCAGTGCTTCCCGCTCCGGCCTGACGTGACGGTCGAGATGGTCGCGCGCTGGTTGCTCGAGTGGCTCGAGGTTGGGCTCATTCTCCGCTACCGAGACACGGACGAGGTCGAGCTCGGCGTGTTCACGAACTTCCAGGGTGAACCGTGGCCGCGATTTCACCGATACGACCTGCCGCCTGAACTCCACCACAAGTGCTACGGACGATGTGCCAAGAGCGGGATGAAGATACTGGCTAAGTACCGCAGTATCAATAAGAACGAACGCTTGCCAGAGGCAAGCCAGAGGCAAGCCGGAGGCAAGCCAAACGCGCGCGGAACGCTTGCCAAACGTGAGCGGGAAGCAAGCCAAACGCGTGCGTTTGGCAACGCTTCCGTCCCTTCCGTCCTTCCGTCCCTACCGTCCTCCTCTCCTTCCGTCCCTACCGTCCCAGAAGAACGGAAGAACGACCTTGTCGCGCTGAAGCGCGACGACTCGCTGCTCGACGGAGCTCGGGAGGTGTTCCAGCACTGGCGACTCCAGACGGGCCACAGGCGGGCGGTATGGACGGCGCAGCGGGGCCAGGTCCTCCTGGCCCGACTCCGGGAGGAGCCCGGGGATCTCGGGACCAAGGTGGCCGGCCTGAAGCTGGCCGTCGATGGGGCCGTCCGCGACCCATGGTTCAACGGGAGCGAGCGCGGCCGCCCATTCCTCGACTTCGACAACATCTTCCGCAACAAGGGCCGCGACCGGATCGAGAAGCTCCAGCGGCTCGCCCAGGCGCCAGAGCATGCTCGCGGGGACTCGAGGGCGGACCGGATCGACGCGAAGGTGAGCGCGGGGCTGAAGCGGGCGAATGAGGCGGGCCTGGTGCGACAGGCCTTGAGCCCGGGAGAGCGTGGCGGGCAAGGAGGGACCAAATGATTGATGCTGCTGAATTTGAGCGTGGCTGGGCGCTGCTGCAGGCGGCGATGCCGGAGACCGAGTTGCCCGATGCTACCCGTGAGCTCTATCGGCACGCGATGGCGGGCGTGCCGGCGGGCTCATTCGTCGAGGGGATCCTGTCGCTCATCTCCGCGCCGGGCTTCGATAATCGCCGGCTGCCGGGTCTCTATGAGATGCGCGAGGAGTGCCGGTCCTGGGCGGCCGCCCCGCGGGGGGAGCCCTACGTGGGCGACGTCCGGCTCCGGGAGTACGTCCTGGCCCTGAGACCTGGGAACGGGCACGGACCCCAGCTCTCGCCGGAGGAGGCGGCGGCGCTGGTCGAGCGCGTGGCGGCGCGGGCCGCCGCCGCGCCCCTGCGGCTCCTCCCGGGCCCGGGCAACGCGGGACACGGCGCCCTGCTGCGCCGCCCGGCCCTCGCTCCGATGTCGGCCTCACGAATCTCGGAGGCGGAGTGGGCGGAGCGACGCCGTCGGCTGCTGGAGGAGACGGACGAGCTCCTAGGCGCGGGGTGATGTTTCACATGGCACGACCCGCGTCCATGACGGCCCTCGTTGCCCAGGCCGAAGCCCGAGCACGCCGTCAGCGATGGGAGAACCTCCTCGCGTCCCAGATCAAGGCGCTCCAGCTTCCCGCACCAGAGCGCGAGCACGCCTTCGCGCCTGGCCGCCGCTTCCGCGCCGACTTCGCATGGCCGACGTTTCGACTGCTCATCGAGATCGAGGGCCTCACCGGTGAGGGCGGCCGTCACCAACGCTTCGCCGGGTTCCAGGCCGATGCGGAGAAGTATCGGATCGCCCACGACCTCGGCTGGCTCGTCCTGCGCTTCACTCCGCTCCAGGTGAAGCTGGGCCAAGCCGTGCGGTCCATCGAGATCGCCCTGGCCCGTGCCGCGCCGCAAGCGAGCCGGTGAGCTGGCGCGCGCCTACATGCTCGGTGAGAGGGTGAGTCTACAGGACCTCCTCTCGGCCTGCCGTCGGTTCGTGGCCCGCCGTTTCGGGAGGCACCGGAGGCGATCGAGTCAACGTGTACGGAGACCGCAGGGGTGAATGCCGAGGACCGCGAGCGTCTCGCCCGCTGCTACGAGTTGCTCGTGGGCGAGGTGGAACGGCTGAGCCCCTCGGCGAGGATTCGCCTCGAGATCCAGACCGACAGGCATGGCCGCCTCCGCCCACCGTTCGTGCTTGAAGTCACGTTTTTCTTGACAGGGGTGGAGGACCTGCCCCACACTCCTGACTAGTCGGGACCCTGGCACGCGCCGCCGGCGCACGGGCGGGGCAGGGGAAGAGGGACTTCGACTGCCAAAGACCCCTCGCCTTTTTCACGGGCGGGGGATCCATGTCGGAGCGGGCAGCCGAAACCAAGCAGCGCACAAGCACCCCGAACATCCGAGGTCGCCGACGTGCGACGGCCTGATGGCGTCGGAGTTTGCGCTCCGCGTCGTCAAAGCCTTCGAATCGTTCTCTCCCGACGCTTACGAGTGCCCTGGCGGCGAGATGACGATCGGTTTCGGCCACGTCATTCTGCCAACCGAAGACTTCGAAGGTGGCCCAATCACGATGGCTGCCGCGGAGGATCTGCTCGCCAGGGATTTCCGCATAGCACAGACGGCGGTGCTTCGGGAAGTCGCAGTGCTGCTCGAGGCGCACGAGCTCGAGGCCCTCGCCTCGTTCGTCTTCAATCTCGGGCAGGCGAAATTCGCCGGGTCCACGCTGCTCAAACGGATCAGGGCCGGCGATCGCCACGGCGCGGCGAAGGAGTTCCTCCGCTGGATTTACGCGAAGAGCAAGCCGCAGCGCGGCCTGATCCGCAGGCGCCACGCGGAGTGCGTCTGGTTCCTCGGCGCTCCGGAGGCGACGGTGCTCTATCTCGCGGAGAGCGGATGGGACCAAACGAGACCGCTCCCGCCGTCATGAAGAACTCGCCGGGGCCTCGATCCACGGCCCAATACGTTCCCGCCCTAACGGTCGTTCCCCCGACAGCGGGCGGGGTTCCGGCCATAGCTGGCTCGCTTGGCCCGAACTCCGCCCGCTCCCGCCGTTGGATCGCCGTCGATGCCGAACTCGGCCGGCTCCTCATGGATCTCCGGGCATGACGAGATCCAAGCCGGATGCGTGGCAGATTGCGATCGCGGCGGCTTGTGCGGGCGCATGTGTGTGGTCTTTCGCAGCCGGAAGGCTGAACGAGCAGTGGGCCGCGTGGCTAGCGCTCTTCCTCGTCCTCGAATTGAGCGCGGCCGTCAACGCGGAGGCCGGAGACACGTTCAGCGAGCGCATTTGGAACTGGACCGGTATCCGGCCCCGGCACCTCTCGCGGCTTTGGCGCGTCCCGATCGTCGGTCTGTTCATGGCTGAACTCACGGCCCACTTCGCGACCGGTGGTGACCGCTGGTGGACGGGCGGGCTCGCTGTAGTCTTGACCGGCATTCCGGTCGGCGTAGTCGTGCTCCGCGGTGTCTTCCAGAAGCAACAGACTCCCGTGGCGAAAGCCCGAACGATCGCTGCGATCCTCCGCAAGCTCGTGTCGACCGTAGCCCTGATCCCCACCCTGCTCGGAGGCCAGGCCTGCCGCTCGCTGAGTCCCGACGAACTGGAGTTGCTGACGTGCATGGTCGCGTGCGGGCGGCCATGCGAGAAACTCGAGGGGCACTGGAAATGCCCCGCCCCCGCGACCCCGCCACCGCCCCCACCACCAGCCCCCCCCGCACCGCCCCCTGTTCCACCGACCCCGCCGCCCACGCCCCCGATCCCCGCCCCCGGCGCGGAGTCATGCCCCAAGGAGCCGGCCGAGGGCGCCCGCGTCTACATGCGGAACAAGCCGTACGGCAACGGTCACGACTCGACGGTATGGGTCCAGGGCGATCTCGCTTTCTGCCAGGTCATCCATGGCCCGAATGCGACGGCCAACTGCCACATGGAGGGCTGGCCGAGGGCGCTCGATTGCGAGCTCTATCTCCTCGGCAAGAGCATCGATCAGGGCCAAGCGTGCCCGGTTTGGCAGTATCGAATCGGCGACGGTCCGGCGCTTCCATGTCTTCAAGCCCCCTCGACGTTCTCCTGTTCGCACTTTGGATCAACGACGATGCGCGACGATCCACAGACGCCCGCCTTTGAGGGCGAACCCGAGGTGTGCGGCGACCAGCGAGACGCAACGGGCGCACCAATGGCGGGCTTCTTCGTCATCGCCCACGGCCGCGGAGAAGTCCGCGCGTGCCGGCCCGACAAGCAGGAGTGCGGCCCGTGGCGTGGAGTTGACCATTGAAGCTCGCCATCTTCGCTTTCGGGTTCGCGACAGTGGTGGGCGCCCAGGAACCTCCCGAATGGGTTCCGCAGATGCGAACGCCCACAAGCGCATCAATCGCAGACGACACATCCCTCGACGCGCCGACATTCCTCGGCTTCTACCTCTGGACCCAGGCGCTTTGGCAATACGTCGACGATGGCAAGGACGGCTTCACGCTCGAGCGGGGCGATATCGTCGGCGGTCGTCTCGTCGGAGGGATGGGACTCGGCCGCTTCGGCGTCGAGCTGCGCGCGGATGTGTCTGGCCTGAAGGAGCAGTTCAAAGCCGATGATCCCGCGACCTACACGACGCTTGAAGTCTTCGCAGGCGCCCACTTTGTAGCCTATGCCAGTCACGGCGCTCAGGTGGGACCGATCATCGCGGCGGGCACGGTCGCAAACAAGCAGAGCCCCGACGGGATCGCGCTGAGCTTCTACGGAGGCGGCGCGCGCTTCGCCGGCTATGGCGCGGAGGTGCACGCACTCGTCGCGCGCCATGACTACCTGCCGCTCGGCGGATGGCGGATGAGCTTGAGCGCGCACATCCCAGTCAGCGGAAAGCTCTACGCGGTCGGCGATATCGTGATGGGCCGCGATGGATACGCGCGCGTCGGCATCGCCGTGAGGATGAAATGACATCGGAGGTCTCATGCTGATCAAGAAACTCATCGTCGCCCTCATGTTCGGGATCGGAGCCGCCGCGCCAGCGGTCGCGCTGGCTTTCAACAACGACAATCTCATCAGCGGGGAGGAATGGGGCGGGATCCTCGGGGCGCTCGCCATCGCCTTCTGGGGCAAGTTCTCCTCGAACACAACCGTCTTCGCGCCTTCCCGCGAGGGCGAGACGATCGCCGGTCCGCCCAAGAGCTGAGGCCATTCTCATTTACCTTCAGGCGCCGGCGCAGATGCTACCGAAGCACGACATGCGCTATCTGCGCGGGCTCGAGTTCGACGGGTTGCGCCGCGAGCTCCCAGTCATCGCAGACGCAGGACCGATGCTCAACGCGCACCGCGACGCGAATCTTCGGCTCAATCTCCTGGTGGACGCCCCAGAGCCCACCTTCGCCATCGAGAGGTGCCGTCGGGTCGCCCACTTTCTGCGGATGGAGAACGCCCGGCGCGAAGAAGTGGCGATCGAGATTGGACAGCGCTGGGATGTCCGCAATCGCTACGTGCCCCCGCAGGAAGCCGGCCGCATCTGGAGGAACGCCGCCCTTGAAATCGAGAACGAGCTTCCGGACGCAATCGTGATTACGGGCGGCATCTCGTCGCTCTCTGATCGGTCGCTCTGGTGGGTCTCCGCTGCCCTCGACGCGATGGGCCGCGAGGTGAACGTGAGCGTCGGTTTCCAGCCCTACCGCCCTAACCGGGCGCAGTGGGATGCACCGGACCGTGGCATGGAGCTGCGCCGGCTGCGCGCGGCGGCGATGGGTCGGCGGCTTTGGTGCACGGAGGTTGGCTGGCACACCGCGCCGAGGCCACAGAAGTTCCCGTTCTACTTCATCCGGCGGCGCTGGTCGGATAAACAGGTCGGCGACTTCCTCTTCCGGGACGTGCTCGCGCACACGGCCGCCGGGGTGGAGGCCTATACCGTGCGCGAACTCGACGACGGACCCCATAACGTACCGAGCGACCGTTTCGGCATCCGCAAGAAAGACGGCAACTGGAAAGAAGCGTCGCTGATGCCGCTCCGGTTCAGGACTCGCGTGCGGGCTGGAGGCCCATTCGCATGAGGACGCCAACCCTCCGCGAGAAGATGCAGCGGCTCACTTGGCGTGTCCCCATTCTCGTGCTCGTCTATTTTCTCCCATCCATCCTCGGTTGGGACGAGGAAACGGCCAGGCCGGTCAGGGAGGGCGCTGCGGCCGGACTCCTGATCGCCTACACCGCCTGGCTCAGCACCCAAGGCCACCGCAGGGGAGCGCCTGTACTCGCTCAGCCGGCGAACGCCAAACCAGACAAGCCGGAGGGGGAATGAGCGATCCGATGTTATCAGGCGAGACGTGGCGGGCCCTGTTGCTCGCCGCCATCGTCCTCGGCACCGCGACGAACAGCGCCTTGATTCTCTGGCTGCTAAAAAAACTGCGAGCGACCACGCCAGCGTTCATCGTCGAAAAGGTCACACAGTTCAACGGCCAGCTCGCGGGAGTCCTGCTCCTGGAAAAGCAGGTCAAGGAGAACGCCGCGCGGCTGGCGAGCCACCAGGATCAGCTCATGGAGGCACGTCGCTCGATGCTGGAGATCAACGACAACATCGTGTCAACGCTGCGCTCGATCGACAAGCGTCTGAGTCACATCGAATACGTCATGACGAAGAAGGACGAAGGAGGAGAGTGAAATGCCGGCCAATTGGTACAGAAAAGCATGGGCGAACATGGTCGGCGGAGAGGCTGCCGGCGAAGCTCGCCAGTCGGACTATCTGAGCGACACCATGAAGGTGATGCTCGCCGCATCGGGCTACACCTTGAACCTCGAGCATGAAGTCAAGGCGGACGTGACGAACGAGGTCACGGGCACCGGCTACACGGCCGGCGGCGCGACGATCGGGACAAAAGTTGTCACCTATACGGCCGCGAACTCGTGGAGCCCCACTTGGGCGGCCACGACGGCCTACGTCGCCGGAGACGTCGTCCGGCCCACCACGGGCAACGGCAAGCTGTACGTGGCCATCACGTCCGGCACGTCGGGCGGCACGGAGCCGACGTGGACGACGACACTCTACGACGAGCAGCCGGCCGACGGGACCGTGACGTGGAGTTGCATCGCTTCCTCGATCCTCTACCTCGATTCGGCCGATCCATCCTGGGGTCCCGGGGCGACGATCAGCGGCATCCGCTACGCGATCCTGTACAACGACACGCCCACCGACAAGCCGCTCTTCTGGGTGAACGACTTCGGCTCGGACCAGGCCGTCAACAACGGCACGTTCTCGGTGACCATCCCGACGACCGGCTACATGCACCTGTTCGTGCCGTAGGAAGGGAGAGACGAACATGGGAGTCTACACCGCAGAACTGAACCGGACCGGCTCGACCCCCGACATCGGCTCGATCGAGGCACCGGCCTCGTCGATGCGTCGAGTGGCACTGATGAAGGCGGAGTTCGGCATCGACGCCACGCCCGCCGACGCCACGCTCGTCTGGCAGATGATCCGCCTATCCGCGGCGGCCACAGGCACGGCCGTCACGCCGAATCCGGTCAACCCTGCCGACGCGGCAGCCGTGACCCTGGCCAAGGATGTCATCACGGCCGGCGGGACAGAGGGCGTTCTGCTCGAATCCGTGCCGCTCAACCAGCGAGCGACCTACACCTGGGTCGGTTACGGCGACGGCGAGCTCATCATCCCGGCGACGGCGAATGCCGGGATCAAGCTGAAGAACGCCGCATCATCCACGCTCGGCGCGACCGCGACGGTCACGTTCCGCGAGTAAGGAGCGCCGCATGTCGGCGCGGGTTACCGGATATGCCCGGATCACGGATCCGGGCGGCATGCGAGAGCACGACACGTTCACGTGCGCCCACTGCCAGAGGATCATCCACGTCCGGACCCGCGCCGATCCCGCAAGCTGCGGGGGCCTCTGCAAGCTCTGCATGGGCCTCGTCTGCCCGGGCTGCAATGCCCGCGGGAAGTGCGACCCGTGGGAGAAGAAGATGGAGCGCGCGGAGAGTCGGGAGCGGTTCCTAAGAGCAGCGGGGCTAACGGAGTGAACTGACATGGCGAACATCAAACTCGCATACGCTTCGAGCACCGCGATCCCGATCACCTTGGCCTCCCTTGCCTCATCCGCGAATGCCGGCCGGGAGAGTACCGCGATCGACAATGGGACCAACCTCTACGTGGATGTGCTTGTTCAGGTCAAGGTTAAACTGCAGACGGGCACGCCAGCCAACGACAAGGCTGTCTACGTCTATGCTTACGGATCGGAGGACGGCAGTACTTACACCGACAACGCCACCGGCACCGATGCCGCGATCACGCTGCGAGATCCACCGGCGATGGCTCTCCTCGGTGCGATCCCCTGTCCGGACGCCGGGCTTCTGACGTACGAGAGCCAACCGATGTCAGTCGCCCAGGCCTTCGGCGGCATCCTCCCCCGGAAGTGGGGCATCGTCGTCCGCAACTACACTGGTCTCGCCCTTTCGGCGACCGAGGGTGACCACGCGGCGAAGTACACGGGCACCTACTTCACCTCGAGCTAGCGGATGCGACCACGTCCGAGAGCGCTCCGAGCGAACCCTGGATCGATCCAAGCTCGAGGTTTGACCGGCTGGTGGTCAGCCCTGGGTGACGAGCAGAACCTTCTTCGCAATCTAGCTCTCGCCGGTAGGCGCGAGGCATTTGTGCTCCAGACCAGCGTAGGATCACCAGCGATAGCAGAAGCGCAGATGTCAGCGGCGCTCTCAATTGGCTCTGCCCCTGGTGCGCGAGCACAATATCAGGTCGCGAGCGCGATCAGCTCCTACATCACCGCGAGTTCAGCCGCCTTGTCGTGTTGGGTGAGAGTCCTTGCAGATGGAGTGAGCGGCGCTAATGTTTACTTACTAGGCCACGTCTTGGGCGATGGGACAAACAACTACATCGGAATCTATCAGGGCAACCTCTCTGGTGGCGGTCAAAAGCTTCACATCTACAACTGGGACGGGAATGAAGACTCTGTTTCGGTTGCGTATGTTCAGGGTCAGTGGCATCACATCATGCTCTGGCACCACGGTGGAACACTCGCGCTCTACTTCGATGGACGACTCGTGAATTCGGTGGCGAGTGGGGATACGCAAGTAACGAGCAACGTGCTCTCTGTTGGCACGAACGGTAGCTGGCCCGAGGTTCTGGTCGCCGACATCCGCTGTTACAGCGGGGCTTGGCTTGCAAACCCCGCGCCACTGGCTTGGAGCCTCTGGCATCCCTCGACACGGTGGGAGCTTTATGGGGTGCCGGAGTTGCTCCGGCCGCCGATGGTCCACGTCGAGGGCGGGCCCACCGCCCTGACTTGGCTCCCGCAGGGCCACACGCGGGGCGAGCGCCCGCCCATTCTGATCGAGGGCTGAGATGTCCTTCCCTGTAGTCGCAGGGTTCGGCGGCGGGAACAGCGGCGGTAACGTCACGACGACGACCGTCGATCTGATGGTCGCGGGGACACCGCGGGTCGGTGATCTGCTTCTCGTACTATTTGCCCTCGATGGGGACACCGAACCGACGTGGCCCGCCGGATGGCAAACATCTAGTGCGGCAATGGGCGCCAGCCAGGGTTATACTTCATTCGGAGCGCGCGTATTCCGCTCCGGGGATCCGACATCAATCGATCTTTCCCATCCCAGCGAGGGCTCCGCTTGGCAAGTTTATAGGATCACTGGGGCCTACAAGGCTGAGCCGAAGCTAAGCATTACCGTAGCGTACACGGGGATCGTCGTAGATGGAGGCGCTAACGGAACCAATAGCGCCCCCGATCCCGCCAACGCCGTGCCGGACTGGCCACAGGGCGAAACGCTGTGGATCGCGTTCGCAGGTCATGACAACGGAACGGTCTCAACCGATAGCGGTCCAAGTTCCTACGCGAATTTTCGCAATGATCGGTGGAATAACGTTGATGGGGTCGGCCTCGCCTCAGCGCGGCGGGAACTTGACGCATCGAGCGAGAACCCCGGGACGTTCGCTCTTAGTGCGTCTGAAGAATGGCGTGCCCAAACCATAGCCATAAGAGCCCCGTCGAACTTCCCGAACTTCACGCATGGTTCTTCGAACTCCGGCGGCAACGTCACGACCTCGAATGTCGACGTGGCGGCGCGCGTCGGCACGCCTGATGCGGGCGACCTCGTCATTATCTCGATCTGTAAGGATGGCACGGGGGCCTTCACTTGGCCCGCGAGCCCAGCATTCACGCAATGCCCCAACTTCCCGCGCACGGCCGGGGGCGGCAGCAACCAAGCAGTCGTCGATTCGCGCTTTCGGGTTTGGCAGGCCGGAGATTCGACTACCGTCTCCATTACCCACGCGAATGAGACGACCGTGTGGTTGGTGTACCGCGTCGCGGCTGGCACCTTCGACTCCGCGACGGCTCCCGCCGCCCAGACGTCCGACGGAAACAGCACGAACCCCGACCCGCCGAACCTAGACCCTGCCGGATGGGTCACGGAGAAGACCCTGTGGATTGCTGTCGCTGGTAACGATGGAAACGTACAGTCTACTGCTGGTCCTTCAGGTTACTCGTTTTACATAAGGGATTACGTGGCCACCGCCGGTGGCGTGCACCTAGCCGGAGCGGTGAAAGAGAGCGAGGCATCGTCCGAAGATCCGGGCGTCTTCACGATGGCCTCGGAGCAGTGGGCCGCCGGCACGATTGCGGTCCGGCCGCGGCAAGTGACCATTCCCGAATGGTCGCCGAAGACCACACCGACACCGCCCCTGGAAGTCGAGCAAGGACGGCGCATCAGTGAGCGCGTACGGGGCGCGATCCAGCCGTTCGTGACTGAACCAACAGTCGCGGCAGTTGCGGGGCGTGCGGCCGCCCTCGCATTCGCCGCTGCAGCATTCTTCTCATCGAGCAACGCTCCGATCGCTGATCGGGCGGCAGCGATCGCAAGCAGTCGTGCCGCCGAAGCGTCAGTCTCCATCGTCGGTGTCGCAGAGAGAGCGCTGGCCGTCGCTTCGAGCAGAGACGCGCCACCATCTGCATCGAGCAGTCCGGTCGCCGATCGGGCTGGCGCATCTGTCGATGCACGAGCCGCACCCGCGTCAACTTCATCAAGTCTAATTGTCGATCGTGCAGGGGCGATCGGTAGCACTCGTGCGGCCGAAGCTTCGATCTCTACCTTTGCGATCGCAGAAAGAGCGGCCGCCCTCGCGCCGAGCAGAGATGCACCCCCATCTGCATCGAGCAGTCCGGTCGCCGGCCGGGCGGAGGCGGCGGCGGCGGCGCGGTCCGCCGGGAGCACGAGCACCAACACATGGGAGACGCCGGCCGTTGTTATCCAGCCGGCACCACCACCTGAGCGCATCGTCCGCAAGTCCAAGATCACGGCACCGCCAACGATCGCGGAGGTGTCGGTCACACCCGCCGCCGGGCGCGCTCCCGCCGCTGGAAGCGCCCGCGAAGCCGGGGCGAGCGCCTCTACGAACGCGGCGGCGGGGCGGGCACCGGCCGTCGCGGCCACTCGGGAAGCGGGTGCGTCGACCTCAAGCGCTCCCTTTGCCGATCGCGCAAATGCGAGCGGAGACGCCCGACAGGCTGCAGCTTCGACGTCGACTATCGCCAGCGCGGGTCGGGCAGGAGTATCTGGCGACGCTCACCAAGCAGCCGGTTCCGCATCCAGCAGTCCGATAGCCGGGAGGGCCGTTGCCAGTGCCGACGCAAGGGCAGCGACCGCATCTGCCTCGACGACAACGGCCGCCGGGCGGGCGAGTGCTTCGGCAGACGCGAGACCGGCAACGGCTTCGGCGTCCAGCTCGCCCCTTGCGGGACGCGCCGGGGCGTCTGCCGACACGCGGGCAGCAACAGCCTCGGCCTCATCAAGCCCGCTTGCAGGCAGGGCGCCAGCAGCAGCCGCAGCCAGGGAAGTCGAAGTTGTCTCTGGCACAGCGGCCGCGGCTGATCGAGCATCGGCCGCAGTCAATGCCCGGCCGGCAGAGGCGCAGGCATCGTCGTCGCCTCTGGCCGAAAGAGCGGCAGCCGTTGCGAACGCGAGGCCAGCCGCAGCCTCCATCTCCCGCGAGGCCCCCGCTGATCGGGCCGCGACCAGCGCCGACGCTAGGGCGGCCACCGCCTCGGCGTCGTCCGCATCCCTCGCCTCAAGGGCGGCAGCATCAGCGGACGCTCGGGCCGCAGCGATCGCCTCTTCAAGCGCGCCCGATGCGGGCAGAGCCGCCGTCGTCTCGAACGCGAGAGAAGCCCAGGCAAGCAGCAGCTCCGTTGCCATGGCCGGGCGTGCAGGCGGAGTCGCTTCGGCCAGGGAAGCCACGCCCTCTTCGTCTTCGGCCCCGCTGGCCGGGAGAGCCGGGGCTTCGGCAGATGCCAGGGCGGCGACCGCCACGGGCGACGTCACGGCGTTCGCCGACCGTGCGTTCGCCGTCGCACATGCTCGCGAGGCGGGCGCCTCGGTCACAACTCCCGCCGGGCGCGCCGCGGCTGTCGCAACGTCCAGGGACGTCACCGCCAGCGCCTCATCCTCGCCTTTCGTGGGACGGGCCGCGGCGAGCGCTGAGTCCAGAACGCCAGCGTTCTCGAGCTCATCCGCTCTCGCCGCTGGCCGCGCCGTTGCGCTGGCTCAAGCCCGCGAAGCTGAGGCCTCTACGGCCACACTCGCCTCGGCTGATCGCGCCGGAACCGTCGCGTCGTCTAAGACGCCGGACTTCGCCAGTTCATCGGCTCCCGTTGCCGCCCGAGCGGCATCGGTTGCGTCTGCTGGGACTGCCCAGCCTTCGGCATCTTCGGCCCCTGAGGCAGGCCGGGCCTCCGCCGCAGGCGCAGCGAGAGACGCTGCTGCTGTCGCGCTGCAAGCCCCCGCAGCGGGTCACGCCTCGGGAGTCGCAGCAGCGCGCGACGCTACGATCATCGCTTCGTCCTCGCCCCTTGCGGGTCGCGCATCGGCCATAGCATCGGCCCGGGCTGTGGTGCTGCGGACGTATGCGCCATGGAGCTACGTTGGAGATGATCCGATGGCGACCGCGCTCGATGGCTCGAAGCACGGCACCGAGATCGACAGCCCGATGCTCACGGCGTTCGAGGAGGAGTGATGCTGAGCCAAGCGCAGACCTTCCACCTCAAGGACAAGGACACATTGCCAGGGCTGCGCGTGCGACTGAAGAATCCAGACAGCACGCCGCATGACTTGACTGGAGCGACCAGCGTCACGCTCCACGTCCGCATCAAGTCCAATGGTGAGATCTTCTCTCGCCCGATGACCATCGAGGACATCACGGGTGGTATCGTGAACTATGCTTGGCAGGCTGAGGATTGGACGGACACCACGACCGCTCTCGAGGTGGGGCTCCATCAGATGGAGTACGAAGTGCTCGGACCAGGGGCCGCGCGCTTGACGTTTCCGAATGCTGGCTACGACGAACTCAGCATCGTCGAAGATTTGGGACAGGAAACATGACGCAAGGGAAGATCACGATCGAGCTCGAGAACGGGCTCGAGGTCACAGCGACCCCGGATGAGTGGCTCGCGGCGCTCCTGCTCTGTCTCCCGAAGGACATGACCGCCCGAGTGTGCGATGCGCTCAAGCGGGGGATGAGAGCGCCAGTAGTGGGTGGGCGAGGGGGGGCTCCTACCGGACCCCTACGGCTCAGTTGACGATGAGCAAGATCGAACGCGCGAAGATGTGGCCGTCACGCAATCGGCCGTGTATCGGCGGATGTGCGAGATCTACGCGCGCTGGTCGCTGTCGCTACTGCAAGCCGAGGACGTTCGTGCCTTGTCCGAGATGTGGGGTGCAGTTCTGGCCGTGGGCAAATGGCGTGTCGCATGCGAGGCTTTTCTGTTCGGATAAAGCGCGACATCAAGAGTTGGCCCGGATCCGCAATCTGGAGCGCACCGCGAGCCGCAACGCAGCGCGCCCCCATGAATGGAGTCGCCGGTGTTCATGGTGCTTGGAGCCGTTCGTTGCGAAGCGGCGTAACCAGAAGTATTGCTGCATCCCCCACCAGAACATCGCGAAGTCGAAGAGACGCAAGGCCCGCCTGCGCGGTGCGTCTGCCGGCGAGCCCATCTCCTTGTGGGTGATCTACGAGAGAGATGGCGGACGGTGTGGTCTCTGCGGTGCTGGAGTTGATCGAAACGCTAAATGGCCAAGCAGGCAAGCCCCCTCGGTCGACCACATCACGCCAATCTCGAGAGGTGGAAACGATAACGCCGACAATCTGCAGCTCTCACACCTGAGCTGCAACATGCGCAAGAGCAATGAGGCGTCGGAAGGCGCTGAAGCCTTGGCCGTCACCAGGCCAGTGCTCGTGCCGCGTCGTCGCGCTAGCTGCGTGGTGTGTGGAGCGATAGGTGGGGATCAAGATGCCTGGCGCCTGTACTGCTCGAGACGATGCCAGCGCAAGATGAAGCCCAGCACGTACAGGCGCATCTGCTCACGCTGCGGTGAGGAGTTCAGGACGGCCAGCCATAGGAAGAGAACGTGCGGAGTCGGCGTCGCGTGCGATGGAATAGGGAAGTTGTTGATAGGCCTGGCTTTGGGTCCTGTCCAGCCGTTCCACCGAGCGGGTCAGACGGTCGCCGATTCTGCCCGACTCTCGCCTAACTCCTAGAGGGTCAAGGGTTTGCCAGAAGAGCCTAAAACCGGCCCCGTGACCCGGGCGGAGGCGGCCGCCGCGCTGGGCGTCGCCCCG
>Ga0209342_10002506_pt1 | contig 19639 bp, 19 predicted proteins | sample RifCSP16_2_FD_184023 | JGI IMG/M metagenome (GOLD analysis project Ga0209342, IMG submission 184023) | Soil microbial communities from Rifle, Colorado - Rifle CSP2_sed 16_2 (SPAdes) (version 2) | ecosystem: Environmental > Terrestrial > Deep subsurface > Rock core/Sediment | place: Rifle... | reverse complement strand
TTGCGGATCACCCGCTGAGGAGTCGGCAAATGGGCAAAGATGATCATGTCCGTGAAATCGAGCAAGGGGGCGTTATCGCCATCGTGCGCTTCGATCGATCGGAGGACTTGATCCAGGTGGCCCGGGCTATTCAGGTGGGTGGGGTGCGCGCTATCGAGTTCACCATGACGACGCCCAACGCGATACAGATCATCCAGCAGTCGGTACGCGAATTCGGCGAGGACGTCTTGCTCGGGGCGGGCACGGTCCTGGACGCGGAGACTGCTCGGGCGGCCATCCTGGCTGGGGCCGAGTTCATCGTCGCCCCAACGCTCAATCCGGCCGTGATCGAAGTGTGCCGCCGGTACAGCAAGGTGGTCATCCCCGGAGCCTTCACGCCCACGGAGATTCTGACGGCCTGGGAGTGCGGGGCGGATTTCGTGAAGGTCTTTCCGGCCGAATTCGGCGGCCCGGCGTACTTCAAGGCTGTTCTGGCGCCGCTCCCCCAAGTGAAATTGGTTCCGGTCGGTGGGGTCTCATTGGAGACGGCCGGCGACTTCATACGCGCCGGGGCGGCGGCCGTCGCCGTCGGCAGCAACCTGGTCAAGAAGAGTGCCATCGCCGCCAAGCGGTTTGATGAATTGACTGAGCTGGCGCGCTCGTTTGCAGAGGCTGTTCGCACGGCGAGGGAGGCCTAATGCCGTTGGGGATGGTCTCGATATCTATCAAGGCCAATGGGAAGTCGCGATGAGTTGGAGTGCAGTCCCGCTGAAGCGCGTGAGGGGAGGATTCATCGGAGGTGAACGGAAGGAGCAGCCCTCTCCCCAAAGACATCTTGAGCCCCATCAACTCAATCTGAACGAGACATTCCTGTGAGGAGAAAGGGATACCGATGACTTCAAGTACGCGTAAACCTATCCACGTTCTGTCCACCCTGTTGCTGGTTGTGACGTTCCTGGCAGCCTGCGCGACGCCCGCAAGCCCGGAGGCCACGACCGCCCCTCCCGGGGCGCCCACCCAGCAAGGTTCGGCACCGACATCTCAGCCTGCAGTTCCCCTGACCAAGATGTATGCCGGTGAGACGATCCGTATCCTCATGTACGAGCAGGTGCCCACCTACAGCACGCTGGACCGCCTGCAGGAGTTCGAGGATGCCACCGGGATCAAAGTGGAATCGGAACTCCTGGCGGAAGCGGAGATGATCAAGAAGGAGACGCTGGACTTCTCCTCTCACACCGGCACGTACGACGTCACCAACGTCCACTTCTGGTACGTCCCCCAGTTTGCGAATGCGGGATACCTGGAGCCTCTGGACCAGTACGCATCCAGCATGTCGGTGCCCGAGTGGGACTCGATGGATGACTTTGTTCCCTCCTATCTGGATTCGCAGAAATACGAAGGAACGCTGTACGGGCTTCCGTTCCAGGGCATCGTCCAGATCCTGTACTACCGCACGGATCTGATCCAACAGTACTGCAACGGCCAGCCGCCAGCGACAATGGACGAACTGACGGCCTGTGCTAAAGCCATCACCGACGCAGGCGGTGGTGAAATGTTCGGCTACACCGATCGTGGCTCAGCGGACGCAGCCACCTTCATGAGCCCGGCCGGATGGATCTATGCCTGGGGGGTCAACTTCCTGGACGATCAATACCGACCACAGTTGACAACACCCGAAGCGATTGCGGCAATGACGAACTATGTGACCTTGCTGCATGACTTTGGACCAATAGGTCAGGCTGGGATGGGGTGGGCGGAAGCCGAACAGGCCATACTCAATGGGGTTGCCGCCATGCACGTCGACACTCATGACCTCGGTCCGGATATGGTAAGCCCGGAGCGCTCGCGCTTCCCCACCGAGATCGGGTTTGCCATGCCGCCCAAGCAGGTTCGCTATAGCCAGGATTTCTTCGCCAGCGGCCTGAGCATCAACGCCGACTCTAAACACAAGGAAGCTGCCTGGCTCTTCATCCAGTGGGCCACGGCGGCCTCGACCCAGAAGGAGCAATTGGCTGAGCGAAGCGACTTCACCGTGTCGTCGATTCTAAATAGCGACGACTATCAGACAGCCGTGCCAGGTGGATCGGTGATTCTGGAGGCGGCCAAAGTAGCCGACCCTGCCTACTTCCCGGCGATCCCGGAGTTCGGTGCGCTTTCCGACGTCTTCTCCGCGGCCGTATCCCGCATGGTCGCAGAGGGTCCTGACAGCGTGGCCGCTCAGATGGCCAGCGCAAACGAGGAGATCACGAAAATCCTCGAGGATGCGGGGTACTACAAGTAGTCGAAGGAGAGTTGACGAGGGTGAGCATCGAACAGCACACCTCCAAAAGGGGGACCACTGCCCTCCACTCAGGCCAAACCCCCGGACGGTCAGACTTGACCGTCCGGGGGTTGATCGACCGATTGGCCAACTGGGACATGGGGTTTGTCCTCCCGGCAGTGTTGGTCATGGTCATGCTTGTTATCTTTCCGACCCTGTACGCCCTAGCCATCAGTTTGCTCCGATGGCATCTGACCGAGGCTACTCCGCCGACTTTCGCTGGTCTGGGCAACTACCTGTTCCTGTTTACAGAAACCCGCTTCTGGGAAGCGCTGGGGCGGACCCTGATCTTCACGAGCGTGTCGACTCTGGCTACCCTGGGTTTGGGAATGTTGTTGGCCGTACTCCTCAACCGGGCCCTGCCCGGCAAGAACCTCCTACGCACATTGTTGATCGTACCGATGGTTGTGACGCCGGTGGTAGTCGGGCTCACCTGGAGATTCATGTACAACCCTGAACTGGGCATGATCAATTACTTCATCTCCACGCTCGGTTTCTCCAAAGTCGCATTCCTGGGTCAGATCAACACTTCTCTCGCTTCCGTGATCGTAACTGACGTCTGGCAGTACACGCCGTTTGCGCTCCTGATCTTACTGGCAGGTTTGGAGAGCCTACCCCACGAGCCCTTTGAAGCCGCTCAGATCGATGGCGCATCCGCGTTTCGAATCTTTTGGCAGGTCACACTGCCAATGTTGAGGGGGCCACTTCTGGTAACCGTCCTCTTCCGTGTGATGTTCAGTTTCAACACCTTCGACACCATCTACGTCATGACCGGTGGGGGGCCTGGTCGAAGCTCAGAAACTCTCATCATGTACGCCTACCGCCTGGGCTTTGAGCAGTGGCACATGGGCGAAAGCGCTGCTGCTGCCTTGTTCATGCTTGTTCTGGTTACGTTTTTGACGCGGATTATCTTGAGAATCTTGCGGGGGAGTGAACGAGCCGCCTGACGAGTTAATGGCGAAGTGGAGGTCGACCTGTGGGAAGACGCAAGAAGTGGATAACGGCTGTGAGCCTGGTTCTGGTAATGGGTGCGACGATCGTCTCGGTGTTTCCGTTGTACTGGGTGATCGCCACATCGCTGAAAGCACCTGTGGATGTGTTCCGCATGCCGCCCGTGTGGCTTTTCAAGCCGACTCTGGAAAACTACCGGATGGTGTTCAGTAGCCGCTTCCCAAGCTATTTCCTCAATAGCCTTGTGATCAGTGTCGGTGCGGTCTCGGTTTCGCTCGTCGTTGGGGTGCCTGCGGCCTATGGTCTGGCCCGGTTGCGCATACCCAGGAAGCAGGACATCGACTTCTTTCTCCTCTCAACGCGCATGGCCCCTCCGATCGCATTCATCGTGCCCTTCTACTTGATGTTCAGTTTTCTCAGGTTGGTTGACACCTATCCCGGATTAATTCTGGTCTATCTGCTTTTCACGACCGCCTTTGTAGTGTGGATGATGCGTGCCTTCTTCGAAGAGGTCAATCCCGAGTTGGATGAGGCGGGCTGGGTTGATGGTTGCACCCGGTGGGGCGCGTTCATTCGTATCGCGTTGCCTTGCGCACGCGGAGGTCTGATCGCCACCACAATCCTGGCGATCCTTCTCACCTGGAACGAGTTCTTCTATGCCCTTATCCTGACGAGTTTCGACACCAAAACCATGCCGGTTGCGCTCCCGGGCTATGTCGGTTTTGTCCGGCTCAGGTGGGGCGAACTCACGGCGGCGGCGACGATCGTGGTTACCCCGGTCCTGGTTTTCGCGGCCCTGGTACAAAGGCACTTGATGCGGGGTCTGGTTGGTGGATACGGCTACAAGTAACCCGGCTGTCCGACTTCAATGGGATTTCCAGGAGGAATACCGTGACCGGTCGGCTCAAGGGAAAACGCGCACTAATCACAGGTGCGGCGAGTGGAATAGGTCGGGCTTGTGCGGAGCTGTTCGTCAAGGAAGAGGCCCTGGTCGTGATGTGGGACCGCGAGTTCAGTGGGGGCCAAAAAAGAGCGTATGCGCCGGGTGATGCACGAAGCCGTTCTGCCCGAGTAGACGTCTCCCTAGAACAAGAAGTCGCCCAGGGAGTGAAAGACGCGGTTGAGTGGCTGGGTGGGCTGGAGGTATTGATCAACAATGCTGGAGTCGGCGGGGTGGGCCCGCCCGAGCCACTTGAAGACCTTCCTGTTGAGACCTGGGATCGGACGATCAATACAAACCTGAGAGGGACCTACCTTGTGTCAAAGTTCTGCCTGCCGGAGATCGTGAAATCCGGAGGCGGGTCGGTGGTGAACCTGGTGTCGACCTACTCGATCGTCGGCGGGCCAGAGCTGGGCGCCTATTGTGCATCCAAGGGTGGGATCCTGGCCCTTACCCGCAACATGGCGATCGACTATGCACACAAGAATGTGCGTGTGAATGCGATTGCGCCCGGCTTTGTTGACACGCCCATGCTGCGCGACGACATTGCCAAAGCGGCTGATCCACGGGCCGTTCTTGGCAAGATCATTGCTCGAATCCCGCAAGGTGAGCTGATGAGCGCCGAACAGGTGGCACGGGTGATTCTCTTCTTGGCATCCGACGATTCGGCCGTGATGACCGGTTCTCTGGTTGTTGCCGACGGTGGTTACACTGCGCAGTAAGTTGGGATCCGAAATGCGTGCCCGATCTCTGCGATGCGTGAACTGTCAAAGAGAGTACTCATTGGAGCTGCACTATCACTGCGACGAGTGCGGCTTCCCCCTTGAAGTGACATACGAAGGGACAGGCGTTGCTCCCCTGGCAGATGCGAACGAACGGGGTGTGTGGAGGTTCTCTCAGTTTCTCCCACCGGTTGCTCCGCGAGAGCGAGTCAGCCTGGGTGAGGGGAATACACCGCTTCTCCCTGCAGCTAAGCTCGGAGACCGAATGGGCCTCCCAGGTCTCTTCGTCAAGAACGAAGGCCAGAATCCGACTGGTTCCTTCAAAGATCGACCGATGGCCGTCGGAGTCGGCATGGCGCTCACACTCGGGCTCGACACGGTCGCCGCCTCTTCGACCGGGAATGCCGGGGCGTCTCTGGCGGCCTATGCCGCGGCGGCGGGTATGCGGGCGCTGGTGTTCGTGACCGGACGTACACCGCCGGCCAAGCTGGCGCAGATCTGCATGTACGGCGCCCGTCCGGTCGTCGTCAGAGGATCATTAAGTGACGTCTTCTGGCTCGTCTACCGGGCCTCTCAGCAAATGGGTTGGATGAACCTGACGTCCACCTTCCTGTGCGCCTACACTGTCGAGGGCGATAAGACGCCGGCCTACGAGATTTACGAAGCCCTTGGGCGAGCCCCGGATTGGGTAGTTGTGCCGGTGAGTGTAGGCCCCTTGCTCGTCGGCATCTTCAAGGGCTTCCTTGAGCTGAAAGCCATGGGGTTGGTGACGGGCCTTCCGCGCATGGTTGCGGCTCAGGCTGCCGCTTGCGGACCCATTGCACGAGCCTTCGCCAGAGGAGAGGAGACGGTGTCGAAGTGGGATGAGGGGACGACGACGATCGCAGGCGGGATTGCTGATCCTCTTGCGGGGTATGAACGCGATGGCACGTACGCATTGCGAATCGTACGCACCTCCGGTGGCTTCGCCTCAGCCTCGACTGACCCCGAAATCCGGAAGGCGACCATGGACCTGGCCGCGACCGAGGGGATCTTCGGCGAGCCGACCGGTGCCGTCTCGGTCGCCGCGCTCGACCAGATCAAGCGGCACCCCGAGTATCGGGCTGGACAGACCCTGGTTTGCATGTTGACCGGGCATGGGCTGAAGCAGGTAGGGTCCTTCGAGAGCGCGGTCACGATGCCCGATCCCATCGAGCCCACCATGGAAGCGTTGTCCGCATTGCTCTCTCGTTCGGATCATGAGCAGGCTGCTAAGGAGGATCCGGGATGAAGTGGATCGATGCAACCCTGCCTATGCGGGCTGAAACCGTTCACTGGCCGGGACATCCTCTCTACACCGTAACCCAGATGATGTCGATGGATCAAGGCGAAGTCATGAACGTCACTGCGGTCTCGATGTGCTCGCATTTCGGTACTCACATCGACGCGCCCCGTCACTACGTCGACGGAGGAACCTCCGTCGATGCACTGCCTGCGGGGCTGTTGATTGGCCCGTGCCGAGTGGTGTACTACGACGGAACGGCGCATATCCCGTCCGACTTCATCGAGGGTCTGGCGCTGCGTGGTGTTACCCGACTATTGATCAAGACCCGCAACTCCGGGTTCCTAGGTGAGAGCGAATTCCGCGAGGACTACATAGCCCTATCGATCGAAGCGGCCGAGGCACTGGTCGCCGAGGGAGTCCAGCTGTTGGGAGTGGATGGATATTCGATTGGTCCTTATGACCCCTCGCTGGGGGTGCCGGTCCACCAGACGTTTCTTGGCGCAGGACCGGACCAAGCGGCAATCGAGGAACTGGATCTGTCATCCGTGGAGCCCGGCGAGTACCATCTGATTGCGATGCCGATGCGGCTGACCGATCTGGAAGCGGCGCCGACGCGAGTCTTGCTCGGTCTGGATTGATCCGAGGCAAGTTGTTGCTGATCCCCAGGAAGGAGGAATGGGTGGAACACCAAGCCATCTCGACAAGAAACGCGCCCGCTCCGGTGGGCCCGTATTCGCCATGTGTAGCCTGGGGGAACTTAGTGTTCGTCTCCGGGCAAGGCCCGCTCGACCCGGCAACAGGGAAGCCGGTTGACGGCGATATTGTTGCGCAGACTTCCAGGGTGCTCGCCAATATTGACGCTCTGCTGGGTGAATCCGGCAGCTCTCGCGACAAAATCCTCAAGGTCAACGTATACCTCGCGCGGATTGAGGACTTCGTGGCGATGAATGCCGTGTATGGGGACTTCTTTGGGAAGCCGCCCTATCCCGCTCGGACCACTATCCAGGCGGGAGCGCTCCCCGGCGGGATCGGGGTGGAGATCGATGTCATCGCCTACCGTAGTGACGGGCGATAAGGGCAAGCGAGGAGGACAGATGTCGTTCCCAGTTGGTCCCGATGAGATGCTCGACCTGATTTCTGAGATGCAGGTTGTCGACCTGACGCAGGTCGTGGAAGAAGGAATGCCGGTCTACCCTACCCATCCGCAGTTCTTCCATATGAAATGGCATACCGGGGATCCGGCCAGCATGTACCAATTGCTCATAAGCGAGCACGCTGGCACGCATTTGGACTGCCCTTCCCACTTCTACCCGGACCGGGATGATCCCAGGCGAGTTTCTCTGGAGACATTCCCGGTCGAAGCTTGCATTGGTCCTGCCGTCAAACTCGACTTCAAGGGATTGGACGGATCGGTAGAACTCGGCGGAGAGGATATCCGCAAATGGGAGCAAGCCCACGAGCCTCTGCGGCCCGGTCAGGCGGCAGTGTTCTCGTTCGGGTGGGAACGGCTTTGGGAGAAGCTCCCCCAGGGGAAAGCGTACCTGGAGAGCTGGCCGGGGATCACCCGAGAGGCGGCATCCTACCTCGTCGAGCGAGGGGTTCGCCTGGCGGGCACCGACTGCCTAGGAATCGACGGTTCGGCGACCAAGGATCTGGGAGCCCACTTCGCTTTGTTGGAGAACCGGACTTTGATCGTAGAGAATCTGCGCGGCCTTGAGGCCCTCCCTCCTAAGTTCTTGCTCCTGACGCTCCCTCTCAAGATCCGAGATGGGACGGGCAGTCCGATCAGGGCGGTGGCGATGTTCGTCCCGGGATAGAGTGGATGGGGATCTGCGGCGGCTGAGCCACCCTCACCCCGACCCTCTCCCTGAAAGGGAGAGGGGCCCGGCTTCGTTCAACGCGAATGGCATATCCAGAGGAGTGTGCGGCGGGCCGGGATGAGTGATCTGCTGCCGCGATGACACCCTCGCTCTGACCTTCTCCGTGAAAGGGAGAGGGGGCCGGCTTCGCTCAAGGTACTCGCCATGTCCATGGCCGCGTCAGAGGGAAGGGAGAGGCGTTCTCTGCCCATCCCTTCCCTCGGGTTCCCCTTTCGTCAGCTCTTGTACTCGCGAGCCTGAGACATCCCGCGGCGCACCATCCTCTGAGCATGCTGCTCTGCCTCAAACATGATCCGCTCTTCGGCCAGCGACTGCCACTGGCCGCCCCTCATCAGCTATCTGGCGGCCGGGGTTCGTGGAAGGGGGAGATCGGTTAACGAGGAATCCGTGCGATCCATCTAGCCGCGGATGCTCCCGCTCGCGAAGGCCCGGCTCTGAAGTACCTACCTGGTGGTCATGTCCCGTCGCGCGCACATCCCCCTTGCCCTAAGGCGCATACCGGGGATCAGGCCTTCCGCCACCAAATCCCGGTCCATTCGGGCACGACAGTCCAGCGGTTCATCGCCACCTTATCCGCCAGTTCATCGCCGAAGAAAAAGCGTATCGCTCCTACCGCCTCGTCCAGAGATGAGAACTTGTAGTCCGTCGAAATCTGCATCCGATGGAACTGCAATTCGGTATCAAGCAAACGATAGTAGTCGGCCAACGTCGGTGTTGGCGCACGCGGCTCCATGGATCCGGTTCCCAGGGTTTCGCAGATGATCGCGGTGCCCCCTCGACCCAGCACACGGGTCATTTCGTCGATGCAAGCGCCGATTTCATCGCGCCAATGATCTCCGTACCAGACTGTCGCGTGGCCAAAACTCCATCCGGCGATGGCGATATCGGCGATGCGGGATCGAAAGGGCAAACGTCGATTGTCCCCGACCACAAATCCCCAATTCCCCGGCCGGCCCTCCGGCATTCTTTCCCTGGCCAACTTGAGCATATGGCGGGAGATGTCGATGGCGATGATCCGCCTGGCCGAGCCAGCCAGGGCGCGGGTAAAACGCCCCGTCCCCGCCCCCAGATCGACCACGGTCTTGCCCCTTACGGAGACGATCTCTTGCAAGGCACGAATCAGGTTCCCCTCGTGATCTTCACGGAGGATCAGCCGTTCGTAACTTTCAGCTTCGTTCCTGTAGATCAGATCTTGCTCGGGCACAGCTCGCCCCCCGGGGGTTCGCCCAAGTCTAATGAGTCGGCGACAGCCTCTGAGGCATCGGATTCGACCACTCGGGCCAGCCCCCAGTTTAGCGATCATCTCCGAGGATGTGTAGCTGGATGGTCACCAAACCGGTGCAGTCTGGCCTCACTCCGCCAGATTATCGGAATTGGCGGTAGGTCGCCCCTCGCAGCGGCTGGGGAAGACGTTGCTGGTCGAGTCTACACCCAACCCTCACCCCGACCCTCTCCCTGAAAGGGAGAGGGGGAAGAGCCTGACCATCGACGAGGACATATCGATAGTTGTGGTCGGAGGGAAGGGCTGTGGGGTCTTCCAGCGTGTGCTCGACCCTCACCCCGACCCTCTCCCTTTCAGGGAGAGGGCCGGACGCGTTCAATCCCGACGGGATATCCACTGGTGTATGCAGCGGGAGGGGATGGGCGATTTCCGTCTAGTCGACGATCTCGCCGTCCGAAAGCCGCACGATGCGCGAGGCGTGGCGGGCTAGATCGGCATTGTGGGTGACGATCAGCACGGTCTTCCCCCTAGCCACCAGATCCTCGAACAGCAGCATCACGGTCTCTGAGGCTTGCGTGTCGAGGTTCCCTGTCGGCTCATCGGTGGCGATGATCGGCGGATCGTTGGCTAGGGCGCGGGCGATGGCCGCCCGCTGCTGCTGTCCTCCGGAGAGGTGCGAAGGCAAAAGGTCGGCGGCGTCTGTCAAGCCGACCTGCCGCAATAGGGCCACGGCGCGCTCATCCCGCTGGCCAGGAGGCAAACCCTCGCACAGATCCATTGGAAGGCGGACATTCTCGATGACCGACAACGTCGGCAGTAACTGGAAGAACTGGAAGACGATACCAACGGTCTTCCCACGCCACACCGAGCGGGCTCCTTCATCCAGCTCGTGCACCGGCGTTCCGGCGACGAACACGCCTCCGCTGGTGGGCATATCGATCCCCGTTAGCATATTGATCAGCGTGGTCTTGCCACTACCGGACTTGCCGACGATCGATACTAGCTCGCCGCGCTCGATCGTGAGATCGACTTCTCGAAGCGCGTTGAATGCACCGGCGCTGGTCTCGTACGACTTGCTCACACTCTCAAAGCGGATGAAGCCGTCGTTCACCGTCGTCCTCGCCCGGCCGGCGCCGTTCCCGTTCTCTCGATCGCGCAGGAGGAACCGGCGCAGCCGGCTCTGCAGCCCCTCACTCATAGTCCAGCACCTCTCGCACGGTGAGACGAGCGGCTCGGCGGGCGGGTGCCAGGCTGGCGCCCACACCGATGAGCGCGACCAAAACCAGCCATAAGAAGAGCCCCGAGAAGGAGTAACGGAAACCCAGGTTAGACTGCATCACGGCCTGGATCACGGCGGCCGATAGACCACGGCCGACCGGTGCGGAAAGCAGGGCCCCCAGGATCCAGCTGAGCAGCCCCACGCACATCCCTTCGATCAATACGACCTTGCGCACGGCGATATTTGAAGCCCCGACGGCGCGCAACACGCCGATCTCGCGCGTCCGCTCCAAGACACTGATCCCCAGGCTGCCAGTCAGACCGAGCCCGCCGACGATCGCCAGGAGAACGGCCATGACAATCAGCACCGTCAGGATCAAGTTGAATACGTCGGTGAAGTCGCCGAAGATCGCCTGGTTGGTGATGGAGTCTCCGCCCTTCAGTCCACCGTTCTCGAAACGGGTCTCGATCATGCCGGCGAAGGATTCTTGAACTGCCCGGCTGCTGATGCGGTCCGGATTGACTCGGACTCGCAGCATGTCCACCTGGTTGGCCCGGTTCGTCAGCCCCCCGAACGTCCGTGTATCCATGTAGATCCGAGGGCCGGAAAGATGATTGGAGGTGACTCCCACGATCTGGAAGGTGAGCGTGCGATCCCCTACCTTGATCCGAACGGTGTCTCCCAGGCTCAACCCGGGCTCGCTCTCCAGCAAATCGTTGTTGACCACAACACCTCGAGCCTCCCCTTTGTGCAGCCAGCGCCCTTCGAGCATCCACGGGTCGATCGTGGGCGAGTCGTGCTCCAGTCCGATCAGGTCGATCTGCTCGCTCTCGCTTCCATCGTCTCGGACGAGGACACCCAATCCGAGGGCCCACGCATCGGTGACCGCAAGTCCTGGGATGCGGCGGGCTTCGCGTAAGACTGTGTGGACATCCGAGCCCTGGCGGAGGGGGAGGGCGACGTCGAAATCGACATAGCGGGCGGTTTCGTCGAGATGCTCGTTCAGCGAAGCGCGCGTGCTGAACACGGCGATGAACATCGCGCCGGCCAAGGTGAGTGTGATCAGTGTAAAGGCCAGCCGCGTCTTGTTGCGGAAAGTGTTGCGCAACGCCAGGATCGCAATCGCCCCCCTGCCTCGAAGCCTCATCAGCCATCGATCGAACGTCCCACGGCTCACATCGGCTCCCAGTCCGCTCTGATAGACGGCATCGTAGATGGTCATGCGAGTACCGCGTAGGATCGGGAAAAGGGCCGTGCCCAGAGGCATGATCAGGCCGATGGCGGCCTCCATGATAAGCACCTGAACGGGGATGTCGAGGTTCGAAATGTCGAAGTTCACGAATCCGGCGGCGAACCTGGCGAGCCACCAACCCCCGAGGACGCCAAGCGGGATGGCGATGACCAGCCCGAGCACGCAAAAGAAACAGACGTTGAGCAAGTACATGCCGACAAGCTGGCGTCGATCCGCACCGATCGAACGCATGATCCCAATCTGCCGGGTCTGCTGAACGAGAATGGCGGAGACGGTGTTGACGACGAGACCACTGCTGAGCACGATCACCAAGCCGCTCATGATCTGCAGGATCAACAGGAAGCCATGAATCTGATCCTGGGCCCAGTGCTTTCCCGGATCACCGCCCAGGCCGGGGATCTGGGAGCGCAGCACACGATAGCCGGAAGGGGTAATCACCTGATCCCGGATGCGGTCCCCGATCTCGACCACGTGGGCACGATCGTACCTGTTGTCCTGAACCACGACGTCGAGACGGTTGAACGAACGCGGCTGGCCCATCCACACGAGCGTGTCGAGCGTGACATATCCGTCTGCTTCGCCGAGTAGCGTGTACGGCAGCGCGTAGAGATCGTGCGCGACGCCGACGACCTCGAGGTCGTAGGTCCGCTCGCCATCGGTCTTGAGCCGGACGACGTCGCCAACGTTCAGACTAAGGGCCTGCGCCGATTGGCGCTCGAGCGCGATCTCGCGTGTCTTGAGCGCCGGCCGACCCGACTGCAGCCGGATCTGATCCACGGCGACCGAGGTCATATCCGGGAAGGCATTCAGGTTGACATCAACCCATTCGCCGGCGTGCGTCAAGAGTGAGGCGCCGGCGACGCGCCTGGCCTGGGCAGCTTCGACTTCGGGCATGGCCGAGACGGCGCTTGCCAGGCTCTCCTTAAAGGAGGCGACCGTGATGTGCAGGCTGGCCGGGTTTCCGGCGGCGTATGAGCCGAACAGATCCCGCCGGACGATGATCCCGGCGTGATTGATCATTCCGACAGCGGCCACGCCGACGCCGATAGAAAGAACGACAAGGAGCGAGCGGGTCTTGTTGCTCCAGGTGTCCTTGATGATCTTCGTCCATCGCGTCGGGATGTTTATGGCAGCCAACCCCTCATGTTCACAAGAAACGAGGTCGTCCCTCGACTTCGCCCGCATTTGCTGGGCGCGCCCTTCTGAGGACGCAGCACGAGGGAGAGGGCGGGAAGAGGTGGCAGTTGAAGGATCACCGACCGGCTCGCTCCGAGAGTAACTTCCCATCTTCTATCTCGATCACACGATCCGCCCGCCCAGCAAGCTCCCGGTCGTGGGTCACGACGACGAGTGTGCGGCCTCTCTCAACCAGATCCTGCAAGAGATCCAGGACGCCGCCTGCAGTTTGTGAGTCCAGGTTGCCCGTCGGTTCATCGGCGACGAGCAGCCCGGGGTCGTTCGCCAACGCACGCGCAATGGCGACCCTTTGTTGCTGTCCCCCGGATATCTTGGAGGGGATCTTGCGGGCGTGGTTCTCCAGGCCGACTTGTTCGAGAAGGGCAAGAGCCCTGTCCCGTCGCTCGACCACCGGGTACACGCCGCTAAAGTCCATCGCCAGGGTGATGTTCTCGATCAAGGAAAGAGACGGGAGAAGCTGGAAGAATTGGAAAACAACGCCCAGATTCTTGCCCCGCCAGCGGGCCAGCCGGTCATCGGTCATGGTGTGGATTGCGACGCCATCAACAAGGACCTCGCCGGACGTTGGGCGGTCGATCCCGGTAACCATGTTGATCAGAGTGGACTTGCCGGCGCCCGACTTGCCATGGATGGCGACGAATTCGCCGGGCCAGACCTGCAGATCGACACCGCGCAATGCGGGGACCTCGCCGGCGGACGTACGATAGGACTTGTGCAACCCGCTGACCTCGATCAGTGGATCGACAGGTGGGTGTGTCCCGGGGATTTGCTCGGGCTTGAGGCTGTCCAAGATGGGTTGATTACCTCGGGGCACGCCAGATCTGGGCGCAACTGGGGCCGGATCGCTCAACCCCGGCATGCCAATCGAAGAGCTTCTGGAAGCCGAACGAGTGATGCTACCACAGGATACGCGTGGCCGATATGAGAATCAGATTGCATTCACCTTACGGAATGCGCCAGCGTAGGGGGATCTCTCAAGGAAGGCGGATGAACTCCCAGGCACGCATCGTGTGTGAGGCGGGTCGGGCTAGCCGGAGTTCGCGTACAGACAGAGCGTGTCGCACGAAGCGCGGGGAACAAGCGCGGGAAGAGACGCGCCTGGTTACTTGCGTTTCGTTTTGGCTAGAGATCGAACCAAACTCAAATCCAGCTCCCCCTTCTGACCCCAGCCGGCTTTGCCGCTGGGGATCGCCGGCCGAAACCGCTCGTAGAACCCATACGCCCTGAGTCCGAGTTCCTCCGGCGTGTAGCTTGAGGCCAAGTCGATCATCGCCTGGCGAACGGCCTCCAGCGACTCCCCGAACCTACTTGCAAGATACTTCTCGACCCCGGCCGGTTTGATGGCTTCGTCCTTGATGACGGCGCGTACACCGTCACGCGTATTCTTGGCCGGGACGGGGCGACCGCAGATCTCGATCCAGAACTCCTCTCCAAGCCCGTACTTCTTCGTGGGCTCTTCACCTTCGGCCGGTTCAGGCTTGCTGTAAATCCCCAGCCGACGACCCTTGGATTGGGCATTCAATCCGGCCACGGCTTTGCCCAGCGTCAAGGCCGTTTCATGGTCATAACCGAGGCCCTCGGCCACGATGCACGCCCACAATGTCAGAACCGGAGCCCGGTTGATTTGGATGGTTTCGGTCGTCATAGAGACTGCCTCACTCTCGAGAGGGCGACGGCTCAGCCGGTGTCGCCGTGGCTTGGTTCAGCCGGCAACGGCCGGCTCGGCTTCGGGATCGACTGGCTCGCCAGACGCATGCGTAACCGCAGGTGGAGAAGCAGGAAGCCGGCAACGGCGAAGGTCTCCAGGATACCCGAAAGGTACCAGACCAGGTCGGGGTTGAAATTGTCCAGAATGACCCCGGCCGCTATAGGACCGACCGCGGCCGGGATAGTCCACGCTAGAGAGAAGGTCGCCATGTAGCGTCCACGCATGTCGGCCGGCGCAAGGCGCGCCACCAAGGCCTGAGCGACCGGCATAACGATCATCTCCCCGACGGTGACCAGGAGCATCCCGATGGCGAAGAAGGCGTAGGCCGACACAAAGCCAAACATGGTGAAGCCGGTCAGGTAGAAGGCGCTCCCCAGCGCGAGCATGATCATCGCCGGGTAGCGCTTGGTCCAGCGGGTGATCGAGAATTGGGTCAGAACGACCAAGGTCGCGTTCATGCTCATCAGGAAACCGTAGCCCTGCGTCGGGATCCCGTGGACATCCCGCAGGTACACCGAGAACGTGCTGTAGAGCTGGATGTAGACCAGGTTCATGATGATGGAGATGAACAGGAAGGAGACGAAGCTGCCGTCAGCGAGCGCCTTCAGGTAGCCGCGGAACGTCTGGGCGAGGCTTTCGCTCTTGGCCTCCGGGCTTCGCTCCGGCATGGTCTCGGGGATCAAGCGGTAGATGATCGCAGCCGTGATGATACTGGAGATGGCGTCCAGGATGAAGAGCAGCAAGTAAGATTGCGCGGCGAGCAATCCGGCGACTGTCGGGCCAACCATCCAGGACACGTTGCGGGCGACGCGCAGGATGCCATAGCCCTCGGGGCGCTGGTCCTCCGGGAGCATGTCGGCGATCATGGCGCTCTGTGCCGGCCAGGCCACGTCCGAAAGCAGACCGACGGCGATCACCAGGGGGAAGAAGACGACGTAGACGTTTACCAGCCCCATCGAGACGCTGCTGACCGCGCTGAAGATCAGGCCGAAGAGCATCAGGGCTTTCCGCCCGATGCGATCGGTCAGGGCGCCTCCCATGAGGCCCCCGAAGAAACCGGCGACGGAGAAGATCCCCAAGAGCAATCCGGCTTCGGTCATCCCCACGTCGAACTTGTGGGTGATGTAAAGGGCGAAGAATGGGAAGATCATCGTGCTTCCGACGCCGTCGATGAATGAGGCGCCGACGAGGGTCCAGAACTTCGAGGGGAACTCGCGATAGGTACTGCGGATGCGATTCAGCATGTTCCACACTAGAGCCATTCGCGTTTGGAATGGATGGTGTCATTGGTGGAGCGGCGCGGCCGCGACAGGTCGTGTGCGCCGGCCCATGCAGGGGAAGCCGAGGCAGCATGATACCACTGAAGGAGGCCGTGGGAGGACTCCATCCCTCCACCCTAGCCGCCCTGGAAGAGCACAAGGACCCTGATGCGCTTCGCTTCGGGTGCAAGCAGGCAGGATGCTTGGGGGGCACAAGGCCGAGGAAAGCCATAGGATGCATCCTGGGCCCTTCGGCGGAGTTTATCCTGAGCGTAGTCGAAGGGCTCGGGTAATCCCCGCCAAAGGACGCTGTGGCAAGCCTCCGTCCGGCCTGAGACTACTACTTCACGCTAGGAAGCAAGGGCGCCCCCTGGCAATGTCGCCGCCGGTGGTCGGGGCGGATGCGCGATAGATCGAACATGAATTGAGCGTTGCGTCGGTGGTGGATCCGGCGCGGCTCAGCTGAGCTTGATGGCGATTCTGCCCAGCACGGTCTCGTCCGCATGACGGGGACGGTATGGGAGCAGACCGAGGGCGATCACCTTCTCATCCCGTCGCAGGCGCACCCGAGAGAATCCGGTATCAGGCTCACCGGAGATGGATTCAAAGGTCTCAATCTGCCAACCATGAGCAGGGGCTTCACGCAGGTAGAACGCGTGAAGCCCGCCCAGCGAATGGGGGCATTCGAACACGCGCCACTTTTCCGGCTCCAAGATGTCGTTGAGCGCCAGGGCCGGGTCGATCCGGCGGCAGTCTGGCGGCAGCGGCAAGCCACTCTCGTGGACCCGGATACCCTGTACGCGATCCACGAATTGCAGGCTCTTCAGGATTTCCGTCACGGCCGGTTCGAACCAGGGACGGTCTTGTGTGGGATGAGCGACCATGAACTTGAGCACGGTCGCCTCTCGGGAGAGAATCCCCACCCACAACCTCCTCTCTTCCTTCTTCGGCATGGCGATTTCCGCCTCGAACCCCGAGGCGCCCGCCATCGCCCACGCTGAAGCGCCGACCTGCTTCGCCCCAACCATGGTTGCGAACTTGGCGAGATGTGCGCTCCACAGCGGCTCCACCGGAAGGCGACGTCCGTTCCATTCTGCCTGGATCAGGATGTGGCCCGAACCGGCTCCTGCCGCATCACGAACGAGCCCTCGGAGATCGGCGGCAAAGCCCTCCGCCTCAGGGAAGGCTCGATGAATCCAATCATCGGGAAAGGTCAGCGCGTAGCCCGACAGCACGTGTTCGAAATGCGACATCCCGATTCGCCCCGAAGCATCCTTCGCCGCTGCCTGCCCGACCTCGCCTCTTGCGGGCGCACCGATCGGAGGCTCGGCTCCCCTCCGCCACGGAATGCCGGGACGGTGAGGGAGAAGAATGGCTTGCTCAGATTCGAGGTCGAAACAGCGCCCCGCCCATCGAACGGGCGGGGCGGTTTGGTGCTCCTAGCCTGACCCGAGCAGGATCGCTCGAGCGGACGTCCTTGCCGGACTCAATCCTTCCTCCGGGCATTACCCCCCGGCGATGGCCGGTACGAATGCGATTCGATCGCCATCGCCGATCTGGTCGTTGAGGTCGGCCTGAAGGTTGTTGCGCATGACAACCCTCACCTCTTCGGGAGGCAGACCGAGTTGATCGCGAAGGTCGGCGATGGTCGTGCCCGGGTCAACCGTCAACTTCAAGCTCTCACCGACGCCCAAGGCCGGGGCGCATCGGCGAAGAGTGGCGAAAAGGCGGACCTCGACGTGCATGCTCAGCTTCCGTTGTGCACCCAGCCGTAGACCTTATCGAGTTCCTCGTCCTTGATCGTCCAAACGACGTCGTGCGGCGGCAGCTTCTCGTAGCGCATAAACTCCGGCATCCGGTCGGCCTCGGGCGTGAAGCCGGCCCCTTCGTTGAACAGGCGCTCCATCTTGAGGATTTCCTTGCCCAGTGGCACGACATCATCACCGGTGATGCTCATACCGGTGACACCGGCGACCGTCTCAGCCATCCCCGCCCAGCCCTTGGCGATGTCCAAGATCGGGAAGGCGATGAATAGGCAGTATCCGGTGCTATCGATGAAGGCCGTCGCTGCCTGGAACGTGAGTGAGAGATCGGCCTTCCCCTCGTCGCTCAGAGGATCGACCTTCCCGCCGACGCCGGCGATCTCCGGCGCGATCGTGTAACCGGCAGTGTGGTCGGCGCCCATCGGGGTGGTGGCATAAGTCACGCCGATGCCTTTGATGGCGCGCGGCTCATAGGCGGGCATCGACTGACCCTTGACCGTCGGTACACGGTGAACACCGAAGGCCTTGGCCGTGGCTTCCACGCCCTGGCCCAGGATGCGGCCGAGCGGCGTCCCGCGGCGGATCTCGTCGAAGAGCTTCAAGGCCCCTTCACCGTCTCCGAATTTCAACAGCCCGCCATCCATCGCCACCGCGATGGCATTCCCCGATTCGATCGTGTCGACCCCGACGTCGTTGCACTCCCGCGTCATGCGGGCGACGGAATCCAGATCGTCGATGCCGCAGTTGGCGCCCAATGCCCAGGCCGTCTCGTACTCCAGGCACGACACGATGTGCTTCCCCTCTTCGTCGGGATAGACGTTCGAGCACCCGATGATGCAGCCCGGGCTGCACTTGTGGCCGACCATTCCCTCATAACCACCGTTGGTGCGGCGCTTCTCGACGACCTCGGCGATCGCCTCGCCCGAGATCTTGGCCGCGCCCTCGAACTGGCCGGCTGAGAAGTTGCGGGTGGGCAAGCCGCCGGCTTCGTTAATAATGTTCACCAGGATCGCCGTGCCGTAGGAGGGCAGTCCGCCACCCTTCTTCGTCAGATCATGCTCCTGGATGGACTCGGTCAGCTTGCGACGGCCGAGGTCGAACAGCTCCTTGTCGGCGATCTCCACGCCCGGTCCGCCCGTGTCGTCGATGACGATGGCCTTCACGCCACGCGCGCCCATCACGGCACCCATGCCGCCGCGGCCCGCATACCGACCAGGGCGGTTCTCGGTGTCGTTGACGGAAATGCCGGCGTTGGAGAGTTTCATCTCCCCGGCCTGTCCGATCCCGATAACGGCGGTGTCCGGGTAGGTCTCCCACAGGAGTTCGTCGACCTCATACATCCCTTTGCCGACCAGGTCGGAGGCATCCTTGAACTCGACGCCGTCCTTGGTGAGCACGAGCGTGGTCCACTTGCCGTCCTCGGGTTGCCCCTCGAGGATGATCGCCGCCAGGCCCAGCCCTGCGATCTTCTGGCCGGAGAGCCCACCGGCGTTTGATTCCTTGATGCCCCCTGTGAGCGGGCTCTTGCCTCAGAATGAGGTCCGCCCACTGCTTGGCGAGGCCGGCGTCCCGGTAACCCAGCCAGGGGCGATGGCCAGTTTGTTGTTCGGTCCCAGGGGATGACAGGTGGGCTCGACCTCATCGAAGGTGATCGCAGAGGTCAGCGCCCGGCCAGCCCAGGAGCCCATTTCTTCGGCACTTCCTCATAAGTAGCTTTCCGGTGAGTCAGATCAATGCGGAGAATCTTCTTCGACATGTCTTGCCTCCTCTCGCATGGTTCGATATCCGTCGATCGTCGGATGGCCGACGCCTTGCGCTCCGACCTGGACTGAGGTCGGATCCCGCGTGAGTTCGTCGGCAGTGTCTGATGGATCATGCCTTGCTTTGCTCCGGGGTTGTGTACGAGTGGTGCATCGCCCCGTGCACCTCGAGTGCCTCCTTCAAAGAGGGGCTCATACGCACG
>Ga0209342_10002502_pt1 | contig 19658 bp, 19 predicted proteins | sample RifCSP16_2_FD_184023 | JGI IMG/M metagenome (GOLD analysis project Ga0209342, IMG submission 184023) | Soil microbial communities from Rifle, Colorado - Rifle CSP2_sed 16_2 (SPAdes) (version 2) | ecosystem: Environmental > Terrestrial > Deep subsurface > Rock core/Sediment | place: Rifle... | reverse complement strand
ATTGCTTAGCACGAGGCCACGGACGCCCGCGTCGGCCACGAGGACGTTGCTGCCGCCGCCAAGGACGGTCACCGGCGCCTCGGCGGCTCGCGCCAGCGCAAGCGCGGCAAGAAGCTCGTCACGCCCATAGACGGGGGCATAGAGGTCGGCAGGACCGCCGATTCGGAAGATGGTGTGGCGCATGAGCGGCTCGTTCGCCCGCACCGCCAGCCCGAGGCCGGCAAGATCAGCGTGCAGGTGCGATAAGCGCCGCTCTGAGGCCACGGCTATCACAACCGCCCCTCCGAGCGTGCCGCACGGCGGCTAGAGAGAACCGCCTCACCCACTTGGTCGGCCTCTCCAGCGCCCATCGTCAAGAAGACGTCTCCGCGGCGCAGCACTTCCTCGACCGCAGGCAGCGCTTCCTCTAGGCTACCCACGTAGCGGACATGGAGATGCCGCACAGCGGCGGCTAGGTCACGCGCGGTGATAGGCCACTCCTCGTACCGCTCACGCGCCGGGTATATATCGGCGATAAGCACGACATCCGCGTCTTCGAAGCAGGTGGAGAACTCCTCCAGCAGGAGCTTCGTGCGGCTGTACGTATGCGGCTGAAAGAGACACACCAGCCTCTTCCCCTGAAAGCGCTGCCGAGCGGTCGCCAGGGTGGCCCGCACTTCGGTGGGGTGATGGGCGTAGTCGTCCACTACGACGATGCCGTCAGCCTCCCCCTTCACCTCAAAGCGGCGTCGCACGCCTCGGAAGCCAGCCAAGGCGGTGCGAATGTGGGCCAGACCGATGGCGAGATAAGAGCCGGCGGCCACAACGCCCAGCGCGTTCTGGACGTTGTGCAGGCCCGGGATCGCGAATTGAAAGCGATCGATGGGACGGCCGCGATGCGACACGGTGAAGGCGTAGCCGCCGTCCTTGTCCTGCTCCCAGTCCGATGCCCGCCACTGCGCATCGGGATGAAAGCCGTAGGTGATGGTGGTGGCAGACCATGGCGAAGGTTCTCGCTTGGTCAATTCCCGCAGCGCCGGATCGTCGAAGCACAGCACGACTGCGCCATCGCTTGGCACCTGGCCAAGGAAGCTCGCGAACGTCTCAAGCTCCTTCTCGAAGGAGCCATAGAAATCGAGGTGCTCGGGCTCTACGTTTGTCACCAGCGCCAGGCGGGGACGCAGCTGAAGGAACGACGCGTCGTACTCGTCGGCCTCGGCCACCAGGTGTCGGCCCTGCCCAAGGCGCGCGTTGACGTCGTCAAAGTCCACCATCTCGCCGCCGACGAGGATCGTTGGGTCCAAGCCGGCGCGGTACAGGACGTAGCCGATGGCGGCGCTGGTGGTCGTCTTGCCGTGTGAGCCGGCCACGGCGATGCCGTATGACTCTTCCATGAGGAGGCCCAGGAACTCGGCGCGCTTCATCACCGGCAGTCGCCGCCGTCGCGCCTCGACAAGCTCGGGGTTGTCGGAGGCAGCAGCGGCTGTCGTAACGACAAGGCCGGCGTCGCCGACTTGGACCGCATCGTGGCCGATGAACACCTCGGCGCCCTCGTGCCGCAACCGGTCTAGGAGCGGCGAGTCCTTGAGGTCGGAGCCAGACACGCGATGGCCCCGCTGCATGAGGATCCGTGCCAACGCGCTCACGCCGATGCCACCCAGCCCCACGAAGTGCACGTGCTCCGCCCGGGTCAAGGAGGCCACCTGCGGACGGCGTCGTCTCATCCTTCCCTCGAAGCGCTGAGGGTGCGCTCGCTCGCTGCCTCCCTCGTGGCAAGCCCGATAAGGAGGCGCGCAATCTCCTCGGCCGCGGGGGCAGCGGGGGCCAGCGAGCGCACGTTCTCCGTCATTTGAGCCAACCGGCCGGGCCTCGCGAGCAGGTCATGCAGCACCGGTAACAGCTCTTCAAGCGCGTCGTCAGCCACGATGACGGCGCCCCCAGCCTCCACCAGCGCTTGGGCGTTCTCCCGCTGCCGCACGAGTCCTGGATAAGGCACTAGGACGCTCGGGAGGCCCGCAGCGGGGTATTCGCCCAAGACCGAGGCGCCTGCACGGGAGACCGTCAGGTCGGCGGCAGCCAGCGCGGCAGCGAATTCCTCATGCAGGTATTCATAGACGTGATAGCGCCCCAGCGCCACGGCGCCTAGCGTCGCCCGGCGGGCCAAGGCCTCCACCACCCCATCTTCCCCCGTTATGTGCAGAACACTCGCCCCTTCTGTGAGCGTCTCGAGGTCTCGAAGCACGGCCTGATTGATGCTGCGAGCGCCGCGGCTGCCGCCCCAGATCAGCAGGACGAGGCCGTCGATGGGCAGGCCGAGCCGCTCTCGCGACGCCGCTCTGCTCCAGGCGCCCACCTCCGGCCGCACCGGATAGCCGGTAACCACGACCTTCTCGGAGGGAAGGTGCCCGAGGGAGGAGGGGTGGGTCGTCGCCACCCGGTCCGCGACCCGCGCCAGTAGACGCACAGCCAATCCTGGGACGATGTCGGGCAGGTAGACCAAGCTGGGGATGCCGCGCAGGCGGGCCGCGATGACGACGGGCACCGAGACGTAACCGCCCGTGGCGAGCACCGCCGAGGCGCCGAGGCGGTCCAGCAAGCGGTACGCCTGGGTGATCCCCTGCGCCAAGGCCAGCAGGCCACGAGCGAGACCAAGAGGCGAGGCGCCCAAGAGCGGTGCCGAGGCGACGGCATGGAAGGGCACCTGCGCCTGCGAGACGATCCCCCGCTCCATGCCGCGGGCCGACCCGACGTAAGCCAAGACCGCCTCGGGCCTGCGGCGGAGCGCTTCGGCCACCGCCAGGTTAGGGTAGACGTGGCCACCCGTCCCGCCGCCGGTGAGCACGAGCATCATGTTTGCGCCCCCTCTGTAACGAGGCTCGGCTGCGCCCGGGCGAGGCCCGCCTCGTGGTAGCGTGAGACGTTGAGCACGATACCCATTGCCGCCAGCTGGGTCGCCAGCGCGGAGCCTCCGTAGCTCAGGAAAGGCAACGGGACTCCCGTAAGCGGGAGGACCTTGGTCACGCCTCCCAAGTTGACAAGGGTCTGAAAGGCAAGCCACAGCATAACGCCCGCCACCAGCAATGAGGCGAACCGGTCATCCTGACCCGCGACCAACCGGAAGCAGCGGAGCGCAAGGACGACGAGAAGGCTCAGCACGAAGACGGACCCCACAAAGCCGATCTCCTCACCGATGACGGCGAAGACGCCATCGGTCTGTACGCCTGGGATGTAGAAGTACTTCTGACGACTCGCGCCGATGCCAAGTCCGAAGGGCCCACCGCTGCCGAGCGCCAGCAGCGCCTGGTTGACATGAAACCCAATCCCTTGCGGGTCGGCCGCGGGGTCCATAAACGCTCGCCACCGATCAAGCCGGTATGACTCCGCCAAAACCGCCAGCGCACCAGCCAATCCACCCACGAGCCCCAGCAGGAGGAAGTGGCGAATCGCGGCACCGGCGAGAAAGAACAGGCTGCCCGTGACGAGTACAAAGACGACGGTCGTGCCCATGTCGGGCTGGAGCAGAATGAGTCCACCGATCAAGCCGACGAGCAGCATGAAGGGCAACGCGCCAGACGACCAAGTCGTCACTTTGTCTCGAAGGCTGCTCAGCCACGCCGCCACGTAAACGATAAGGCCCAGCTTGGCGAACTCGCTCGGCTCCACCGGCGGCAGCGGGCCCAAGCTTAGCCAGCGCGTCGCCCCATAGCGCTCCACACCCCAGCCCGGCACCAATACTGCCGCGAGCAGGCCGACAGAAACCAGCATGATGAGCGGGCTGAGAAGGCGCCACCAGCGATACGGCACACGCATGGTGAACGCCAAGAGACCAAGCCCAAGCGCGCCCCAGAGGGCCTGGCGCTTCAGGAAATAGAGCGCATCGTCGTACACAGTGAGCGCCAGGACAAAGGAGGCGCTGTACACGGCCTGCAAGCCCAGGAGGACGAGTGCTAGCACTGTGAAGAGCAGCACGTAGTCAGGGACTCCAGCCACTGGCATAGCGCCGGTGCGGGGCCTACGCAGAAATCGCACGGCGCTCCTCCAGCGCGGCCACCAGTGCCTTGAAGCGCCGGCCGCGTTCCTCGAAATCGCGGAACTCATCGAATGAAGTGCCCGCAGGTGAGAGGAGGACGATGTCGCCCGAGCGAGCTATATCCTGGGCCAGCGCTACCGCCTCAGCGAGGCCCGCCGCCTGGCGCACCTCCGGCCGCGGCCCGGGCGCCGCAGCCAGCGCACGACCGAACGGTGCTGCCGCCTCGCCAAACAGGACAACGGCCCGACAGCGCGCCCCTGCCTCGGCGGCCCACTCCTCCAGAGACAAATGCTTGTCACGCCCGCCCGCCAGGAGCACCAACGGCCGCGTATAGGAGCGCAGCCCAGCGAGCGCCCGCTCCGGGCTCGTGGCGATGCTGTCGTTGACGTAGACGACGCCCGCCACCTCGCGAACCCGCTCCAGCCGGTGCTCCACGCCCCGAAAGGCGCGAGCGCCAGCCGCCTGCGCCTCCACAGGCACGCCGGCGGCAGTGGCCGCGGCGGCGGCTGCCAGCAGGTTCTCAACGTTGTGCACGCCCGGGATCTGGAGGTCACCAAGGGGCATAATCGCCCGTTCCTTGCCGTCATACCGCATCACCGCCTGGTCATCTCGCACGAAGGCGCCGTCGCCAGGCAACGTCACTTTCCTACTGAAGGGAAGAGTTCGACCAGGTGCCTGACCCATAAGGTCCCTCGTCACGGAGTTGTCTTGGTTCAACACCGCGACATCGAAGGGCGTCTGGAAGCGGAAGATGTTCCGCTTGGCCGCGATGTATGCCTCGAAGGTGGGATGCATGTCGAGATGGTTCGGCGAGATGTTGGTGATGACCGAGATATGCGGACTTCGCTGCACCAACTCGAGTTGGAACGACGACAACTCCACCACCGCCCACGAGCCGGGCAGCATCCGCTCCATCTGCTCGATGAGGGGCCGGCCGAGGTTGCCGCCAAGCCATACCCACCGCCCTGCCGCCTGCAGCATGGCGGCGATGAGGCTGGTCGTCGTGGTCTTGCCATTGCTGCCGGTCACGCCGATGAGGGGCACGGGACAGTACTCCAAGAAAAGGGCCGTCAGCGAGCTCAGCTCCACGCCGCTCTCCCGCGCCGCCACCACGGCCGGCAGGGTCAGCGGGACGCCCGGGCTCAGGAGCACGATGTCGGCGGACAAGAAATCGGCCGGGTCGTTGCCGCCGAGGGCGAGACGGACCGGCAGGCCGACGATACCGCCCATCTGCTGGCTCAAGGCGTCTGCGGGCTGGGCGTCGCTCACGGTTATCAGCGCGTCAAGCGGCGCCAGGAAGCGGACCAGCGCTGTCCCCTCGCGCCCCAGACCCACCACCGTGACGCGGCGCCCACTGAAGCGCTGCCGCAGGGCGTCTTGGAGCGTGCTCATCGCAGCGCCACCGCCAAGCCCAGGAGGGCACCCGCCGCTCCGACCGCGGTGAAGCGGGTCGTCACCTGCGTCTCCGACCAGCCAAGGTGCTCGAAGTGGTGATGAAGGGGCGCCCGCCGAAAGAAACGGCGCCCGCCCGATAGCCTGAAGTAGCCGATCTGGATAAGGTCAGAGAGCGCCTCCGCCAGGAACACGACGCCGATAAGCGGCAAGAGAAGCCATTGGTCGGTCAGCAGGGCGGCCATTCCCAACCCTCCACCCAGGGAGAGCGAGCCGAGGTTGCCCATGAAGACGGCGGCCGGATGCGCGTTGAACCAGAGGAAGCCGAGCAAGGCCCCTGTGGCAGCAAAACAAAACGCCGCTAGGGGCGCCTTGCCTTCGAAGGCGGCGATGAGGCCGTAGGCGGCAAAGGCGACGGCGGCTGTGCTGCCCAGCAGCCCATCCACGCCGTCGGTGATCGCCACGGCGCTCATAGTGCTCCAGAGCGTGACGACGCCGAGCGGGACTCCCCACCAACCGAGGGCGACCAGCGGACCAAATGGGACAGCTACTCGCAGATGAGCGACAAAAGCATGCACGAGCGTGACAGCAACAACCGAGATCAGGAGAAGCCCCAGGAGCTGAACCCGGAGCGGCAGGCCATCCCCCGGCCGACCTTCGAGGAAGCGCAGGTCGTCCACCGCGCCAAGGGCGGCGCAGACGGTCATCACGACCAGCGCCACGCCCGGCAGCACACCGCCGTAGCCGAGGAGCGCCGCGCCGGCGCTGACCGCCGCCAGCGGCGCCAAGAAGATGATCCCACCCATTGTGGGCGTGCCCGCCTTCACCTGGTGGCTCTCCGGCTGCTCTTCGCGGATGCGTTTGCCAACGTTATAAGCGCGCAGAGTCCGCACGACTGGCCCACCGATGAGCCAGGCCAACAGGAAGCCGCAGCCGCCATAGGCGAAGGCGGCAGGATTCATGCCATGCCCCCTGCAACCGCGGGCTGGGCCGTAAGCCGCTCCACGAGGCGCTCTAGCTCAAGGGCGCGCGAGCCCTTCACGAGCACGACGTCGCTGGGCAGCACCAGTCGCCCCAGGAGCACGGCAGCCGCGTCCGCGTCGGACACCCAGTGCGTCTCGACACCTGAACGGCCCGCCTCATCCGCGGTAAGGCGCGCCAGTTCGCCCACGGCGACCAACACCTGTGCACGGCCAGCAAGCTGCCGGCCGAGCTCACGGTGGCTCTGGTCCGCCGCGCTGCCTAGCTCTCGCATGTCGCCAAGCACGGCCACGTGGCGGCCTTCGATCTCCGCGAACAGATCCAGCGCGGCCTGCATCGAGGCGGGGCTGGCGTTGTATGTGTCATCGAGGACTGTGCAGCCGTTCCAGCCCTCGCGCACCACCAATCGGGGCTGCGGCACCCTACGCTCCAGGGCCACCGCGACCTCTTCGAGGCTCATACCGACACTGACGGCAACGGCCGCCGCCGCCAGCGCGTTGTGCACGTGGTGGCGGCCTGCCAGTGGCGTGCGCACCAGTTCCGATCGGCCCTGCCGCTGAAGCCGGAAGCTTAGGCCGTTTAGTCCGTGGCTCTCCACGTCGCCAGCCCAGACATCGTTGGAGGGCTCGCGACCGTACCAGACCACCCGCGCCCGCGTCCGGTGCGCTAGCGACCGCACCAGCGGATCGTCGCCGTTCAGCACGGCCACGCCGTTGATAGGCAAGGCCTCCAGAAGCTCGCCCTTGGCTTGGGCGATGCGCTCCATGGTACCAAGGCGCTCCAAGTGCACCGGGCCGATGTTCGTCACGACGCCGTAGCGCGGCTCCGCCAGCCGGCACAAGAGGGCGATCTCTCCCAGGTCGTACATGGCCATCTCAAGCACCGCATAGCGGTGGTCTTGCTCCAGTCCTAGCAAGGCAACCGGCAGGCCGCTCTCGCTGTTGAGGTTGCCGGGGCTTCGGTGCACCGGGAACCGCTCGCTCAACACGGCGGCGATGAGTTCTTTCGTGCTGGTCTTGCCCACACTGCCAGTCACGGCGATGACCTCGGCCGGACATTGGCGCCGCCACCAGTGCGCAAGCGCTTGCAGCGCCGCCAGCGGCTCCTCCACGAGCGCGGCCGGAGCAGGCAGGCTGTTCGACACTCGCGTGGCCAGCACGCCGACGGCACCGCGCGCTACCGCCTCCGGGATAAAGTCGTGGCCATCTGCGCGCTCTCCTTTGAGAGCGACGAAGAGGTCGCCGGGGCCAGTGGTGCGGGAGTCGAGGCTGACGCCGTTGAAGGGGCCGCTTGCGGCCATCATCGTCGTGCCGGCCAGGAGACGGTCGGCGAGAGCGGCCCGCAGCTGCGCCCCAGTCAAGTTCACTGCTTCGCTATCCTCACTGGCTCGGATGGCGGAATACCTAGATATGGTAACGCCTGACGCATCAGACTACTAAATATTGGTGCTGCCACCAGGCTACCATAAATCTGGTCCTTTGGCTCATCGATTTTCACGACCACGACAAGCCTTGGAACGGGGTACGGAGCGAAGCCCCCGTACGAGGCGATGGTCGTCGAGCGGTTGTACCCGCCGACGGCGGGCAAGTCCGCGGTGCCCGTCTTGCCTGCAATGTGGTATCCGGGCACCATCGCTAGCGGACTCCCGCCCTTCTCTGCAGTGACATTAAGCATCTCCTGCAGCAGCGCGGCTCCTTTCTCCGTGAGCGGTCGCCGCACGAGGACGGGCTGGAAGGCGCGGCTGCCTTGGGCTCCCCGCAGCTCCTTGACGATCGTCGGCCGGAGGAGAGTGCCGCCATTCGCCACGGCCGATATGGCGGCGGCCATCTGGATAGGCGTCACGCTGAGGCCCTGGCCGAAGGAGTTCGTGGCGAGGTCGATCGGCTTCCAATCGTCCTCTCCCGAGGCACGGATGCGCCCGCTGGCCTCGCCGCTGAGGCCGATGCCCGTGGGCTGGCCAAAGCCGAAGGCGCGGACGTAACGGTAGAAGCGATCCGCGCCCGCCCGCTCCGCCACCCACACGGCGCCGATGTTGTTCGACGTCCTCAAGATGTCAGTCATTGTCTGCGTGCCGTAGTGGCCTCCGTTCCAGGTGTTGATTGTCCAGCCGTAACGGACGATCGGGCCTCCATCGTAATAGGTGGTGCTGGGCGTCACGATCCCCCCGTCGATCGCCGACGCCATGGTGATGATCTTGAAGACCGAGCCAGGCTCGTACAGGTCGGTGATAGCGCGGTTGCGGTACTGGGCGACCTGCTGGGGAGCGGTGCTTACGAGGTCAAGCTTGGTGAGGTCATACGTCGGGCGGCTGGCCATAGCGAGCACCTCGCCCGTGCGTGGGTCCATCATAATAATGGTGCCGCCGCTGGCCTTGTGCTTGGTCATCGCCTCATCCAGCGTTCGCTCCACAAGGCGCTGGAGATAGCGGTCCAGTGTGAGGACTAGGTCCTGCCCTGCTTCGTACAGCCTGAGCAGCTTGTGGTCGCCTATCGGGATCGGCTGGCCGAAGCCATCCCGCTCGAAGGCCAAGGCGCCAGCCATGCCCGCCAGCTCCCGCTGGAAGTCGGCCTCCAGCCCAGAGAGCCCCTCCTGATCGGCGCCCACGAAACCGAGCAGCGGCGCCGCCAGGTTGCCCTCCGGATAGGTGCGCATCGAGACAAGAGTCGTTTCCACGCCAGGAAGCGCCAGCGCCCCCAATCCCCGACCAATGTTGTAAGGGACGTTCGGTTGAACCACGACCCAGCGGCCGGGCGCCGTGGCCGCCTCCAAACGTTCGAGCGGAACGCTCAGACGCGCGGCCACGATCTGACGAACGCGGTCAGCCGCCTCGGACGTCGCCCAGGCTCTCGGATGGAGCGCCACCTGATAAACCGGCACCGACACGGCAAGCGGGAAGCCGTTCCGGTCCCGAATCGTTCCCCGCTGGGCCTGTACGGCCAGCTGGCCTTCGTGTGAGCTCTGCGCCTCCGTCCGGTACTCCGTGTAGTCGAACAGCTGGAGCTGGGCGAGGCGAAGCACGATGCCGATTGTCGCCGCCGCAAGCAGGAGACCCAAAGCGATGAGCCGCCAGCGCGCGATACCGAATGAAGCTGCGGCCATCAGTCCCCTCTCATCCCAAGGGCCACCAGTATAGACCCCCACCATGGATGCGCCGGGACCTCCCCGACGGGGGGCTGCCCGCCTTCCCGGCTGGGCTGGTCCACCGTAACGAAGAAGAACCGCTGGGCCGGCTGCATCTTCAGGCGGGTGCGCGCCTCGCGTTCGATGCGGTCGAGGGATTGGAGGCTGGCCATCTCCGCCTCCAACAGGTACGTCTGCCGCTCCACGTCGTTCTTCGCCTGCTGCAACTGCTGCACCTGATAGCCGACTGCCGCCGCCCGGCTCACCTGGAGCAGGAGCAAGAAGGCGACGCCCACTACAGCGAAGAGGCAGGTGACGATCAGGCGCCCGCCCTCGCCCAGCGTGTGGGCGACCTCCCCGTCTAGGCGGTCAGAAGTCGCTCGGCGAGCCGAAGCCGCGCGCTGCGACTCCGCGGATTGGCGACGACCTCGTCCCGGCTGGGTCGAAGCGGCCTCCGCGTGAGCGGCCGCAGGTGCGGCACGTGGCCACACTGACACGGGTAAACCTCCGGTGGGCAGATGCAGGCCCTGGCCTCTCGCGCCAGGAAACCCTTGACGATTCGGTCCTCCAACGAGTGATAAGCGATGACGGCGAGGCGGCCACCAGACGCGAGAACCCGCAACGAAGCGGTCAGCCCCGCCTCCAGGTTGCGCAGCTCGTCGTTGACGGCGATGCGCAGCGCCTGAAAGGTGCGCGTTGCGGGGTGGCGAGGCCCTTTGGGGCGCCCGACCGCCTCCGCAACGACTCGCGCCAGCTCCGTCGTGGTGGCAAGGGGCCGCTTCGCGACGATGCGTCGCGCAATGCGGCGGGAGCGCGGCTCTTCGCCGTACTCCCAGACCAGCCGAGCAAGGTCTCCCTCGCTCGCCTGGTTGACGAGGTCGCTCGCCGTCATCGACTGGCGCGGGTCGAAGCGCATGTCCAGCGGCGCCTCTTCGCTGAACGAGAAGCCGCGGCCGCCCGCCAACTGAAGGGACGAGAGGCCAAGGTCGAGCAGCACGCCGTCAACCGGGGCGAAGCCGGCGGCCAACGACGCCATGTCGGCGTAGGAACCCCGGCGCAGCACTACCCGATCCTCGTAGGGCGCGAGTGTTCGAGCCGCTTCGGCCAGCGCCTCTGGGTCCAGGTCGATGCCAAGCAAACGGCCATCGGGCGCGCTGGCGTCGAGGACCGCCGCTGCATGTCCACCGCCGCCGACCGTGCCGTCGATGTATCGTCCGCCCGGCCGCACGGCGAGCCCTTTCACCACCTCTGTGACGAGGGCTGGGATGTGCCTCACAGCCGTCATGATCATGGCTCCCGGCCCGCCTGACCGGGAGCCAGGCCCGCCTGTCCTACAGGCAAGCTCACCGCCTCGGCGATGCTGGCGGCCTGCTCGTTGAGCAGGGCCTGCTCCGTGCGCCAGGCGTCGCGACTCCAGATCTCAAGCGTGCTATGCATGCCGATGATGACCACGTTGGCCTCGATGCCGGCGTAATCACGCAGCGTTTGGGGCAGGAGGACGCGACCCTGCCGATCGAGCTCCGCCTGAAATGCAGAAGGAAAGATAGCGCGCTGCCAGCGCCGGGCGTCCGTGCTATTGGGCGGCAGGTCCGTCATCCGGTCCGCCAGTCCATTCCACCGCGCAGTGGGGTAGACGACAATGCAGGGCTCTAGTCCGCGGGCCAGCACGAGTCCACTGAGGAACGGCTCGCGCAGGCGTGCCGGGATGGCCAGCCGCCCGCGGTCGTCCACGGTATACTCGTATTCGCCTAAGAGCACTGGAGCAGTTAGTCCTTGAAAGTGGGGCCTGACCCCACTTTTCCCCACTTCGCCCCATCATAGCAGCGGCACTGCGGATTGCAAGAGGTTTTCTCCCCAAATCGCCATGCATTTATGCCATATTTCGCGCTTACATATGACCATCGTTGCAAGACGCTGCACTCCCGATAGCCTCGGAGGCGTTAGCATTGCTAATGTAAGCGCGAAGGATGACCGGGAGGACGCAGGGCCTTAGGCGCGATGCTTATACGGCTCCTCCTTTCGTCGTTGGACGCCCGGCCAGGCTGAAGGCCCGGCCTACAAGCCACAAGCCCGCTTGCGCCTCCCATTCTCCACGCCGCAGCCCGTACCACACCTCATCGGTGCGTTCGCCCTGTTCTAGTCGATGGGCGCGGAGGAGCGCCTCACGCTGCATGCCCAGCTGCTCCATGACGCGCCATGAGCGCACGTTCCGCGCATCCGCCCTGGCGTAGACCTTCTCAAGATCGAAGACCCTAAAGCCCCAGTCCATCACAGCGCGCGCGGCCTCGGGAGTCAGCCCACGGCCCCAATGTTCGCGCGCAAGCGAGTAGCCGAGCTCGCCGAGCTGGTTCCCTAAATCGACGCTGAGGTTGATGCCGCCCACGACGCGCTTGTCCAGAACAAATAGCGAAGGTCGGGATTGTCTGCTGCGAGTCCTGGATCGCCCGGGCCACAAACTCCTGCGCGTGCTGCCGGGTGTATGGATGCGGTAACGGCAGGTAGCGTCCCCACTCCTCATCCGCCGCGTACGCCAGCACGTCGTCAGCGCCCGCGGGCGCAAATGGCCGCAGGAGCAGGCGCTCGGTGCGCAGTTCTATGCGATCGACCATGGTCGGTCTCCACTCTGCGGTAGGGGCGGTTCGCGAACCGCCCTACGGTCCATACCGCCTTAATGCCTCCCACTCCTCACGCAGCAGCCCATAATGCACGCTGTCATGGCGCTCGCCACGAGCCAGACTATGGCTGCGAAGCAGGCCCTCGCGCCGCATGCCGAGCTTCTCCATAACGCGCCAGGAACGTTCGTGCCGCGCGTCGGTCGAGGCCCAAATCTTAGCGAGTTTGAACGTCTCAAAACCCCAGTCGATAAGCGCACGCGCTGCTTCGGGCGCTATCCCTTTGCCCCAGTAGTCTCGCCCAATTGCGTAGCCAAGCATCGCAATCCTGTTCTCCGCGTCCTGCTCTAGATTCACCGTGCCGATAACCCTCCGAGCCAGCACGACTGCAAACGTCTGATACTTCTCCCACGGTTCGGAGACGTTGACGGCAACCATCCCCTCGGCGTGCCGCCTCGTAAATGGCTGTGGGAGGTGGTAAAGATAGCGTGCAAACTCAGGGTCGGAGCGATAGACCAGCTCGTCCTCGACGTCGTCGAATCTATACGGTCGCAGAAGCAATCGTTCGGTGCGCAGTTCGATTCGTTCTATCATGGTTGGCTCCTCTTTAGGGCGACCAGCCGGTCGCCCCTACGGGCCGCCGCAATGCCTCCCATTCCTCGCGAAGGTCAAAGGGAAAGTTGAGGCAGCCATGGGTGGCCGGGGTGGACGAGCGAGATGGCTTCCCAGAGCCAGTCGCGGCGCTTCTTGGTGAGGTGGGGGACAAGGGCAAGGAAGTCGATCTGGTCTTGCGTGCGGTACTCTAGCTTCGGAACGCCCAGGTACGCCGTGGCCTTGTAGAAGAGGAGGACTTCCGGGACCGCTCACCTCCTCCCGGGTCTCATCCTCTTCGAGGCGGCGGCCGGTCAGCTCCATGAACACGGTCTCCATCGTGATGCTCTCCAGCGAACGCCCACCAGCCACGCCCCGGCGCAGCTCCAGCGGCGTTCCCTCCGCGACGATGCGCCCGTTCGCCAGGAAGGCGATGCGGTCGCACAGGAGTTCGGCCTCCTCCATGTCGTGGGTCGTCAGGAGGATAGTCGCGTCATGCTCCGCCCGCGCTTCCTGGATGAAGGCCTGCACGTCGCGCTTGCTGCGCGGGTCGAGCCCGGTCGTCGGCTCGTCCAGCAGCATCAGCACAGGGGAGGTCAGGAAGGCGCGGGCCACCGCCACCTTCTGCTGCTGGCCGCGGGAGAGGTGCATCATCGGCTCGACGGCCTGGCGCCAGGACCGACGGCGCACGCTCCCGGACCTGCTCCGGCGAGAGCCCGTAAACGCGACCGAAGAAGAGCAGGTTCTCCATTGCCGACATGCTGCGGAAGAAAGAGGGGTCTGCCGAGACCCGGTTGATCAGTCCGCGCACGGTCATCGAGTCCCGGACTACGTCGAAGCCAAACACACGGACTTCGCCGGCGTCGGGGAGCAGGAGGGTGCTCAGGATGCGGACCAGCGTCGACTTGCCGGACCCATTCGCGCCGATGACGCCGTAGATCTCGCCGCGACGGACCTCGAAGGAGACGTCATCGACCACGCGGAGCGGAGCACGCGCGCCATCCGTTCGCCGCCATGGGAGAAGGCGGCCAAAATCGAAGCCCCCGCCAAAGGACTTCCTCAACGCCCTCACGCTCAGGGCTAACGAGTCTGACATGGTTCTGCTCCGTTCAGGCTGGACAAACAAAAACCCACTACGCTTGCCTTGCGCAGTGGGCGGGCGGTCTGGGAAATCGAGACTAACTCAGGTGGGCCACCTCAGGGCAGGCTCCTCCGGCCGCACACGACCGTCGCCGGGAACGACTCCCGCACGATGTGTGCTGATGGCAAAGCTCATAGTCCCCATCTCGCCGCGCCGGCCTCGCTTTTCCGAGAATGCGGGTAGGGTAGCAGGGGCAGATGCGTATGTCAACAGCAGGAGGCATGGCTGTTACCGTGCCTCACCCTGGGACACAGGCGTCGGCAGGTCCCTCAGGGTCCGCACCGGCGAGAGCAGCAGCCACACACTCGCTAACAGACCGAGGCACGCGGCTAGCGTAAGAGCGAGGCGGACGCCGATCAGCGCCGCGACCACCGCAGCCAAGATGGACCCACCCAGCCGGCCTGCTAGCTCAACGAACTGCATGCTGCTGTTCACGCGCCCCAGCAAATGGTCAGGGGCGATTGTTTGGCGAAGACTGATCTCGTTGATGCTCTCGATGGTCCGAGCGGGGTCATTCACAAGCTGACTCGCGACGAGTAGCAGAGCTGCTACGATGAGCGGCCCTTGGGCGAGCGGAATGAAGAATGTTCCTATGCTTGCAACCAACGAGCTATAAACTAGGGCGGGGCCGATGCCGATGCGACGGGTCAACCTGCCTGCATACAACGCGCCGAGGGTTGAGGTAAGGCCGCCAACCCCCCAAATCATGCCCAAGATGCCAGGAGGGATGGCCAGCTCGCGGAGACCATAAACGCCGATCAGGGCGCCGATCATGCCCCCGCCGACAGACCCGATACCCGTGCTTACTACGATCGTACGCAGCAAACGGTGTCTCCAGACGAGTTGGAGGCCTTCGCCGATCCCCTGTGCCATGTTCCTGCGCTCAGTTACCGTGGTTGGCTTGTCCTCCGAAGTGCGTATCCACGCCAGGGAGAGAGCGGAAACCAGGAAGGAACCCGCGTCAATCAGGGTTGTCGCGACCACTGAGAACCACTGGACCAGCCAGCCCCCGAGGCTGAAGGCGCTGAACTCGACCACCGATGAGCCGGCCGTGAGTTTGCTATTCGCCTCGAGAAGCTGTTCTCGGCGCACGAGTGAAGGCAGGTACGAACGGTAGGCAAGGTTGAAAATGACCGTTAACGAGCTGATCGCAAACGCCACAGGGAACAGGTGCTGAACAGTCAAGAGATGGAGGATGAAGGCCGCCGCAACGAAGCCCAAGAGCAACGCCCGGCCAAGATCCGCGGCGATGAGGAGCGACCGACGCCTAAGCCTGTCCACCCACACTCCAGCAAAGAGCGCGAACAACAGGCCCGGGGCGGTGTTCGCCGCTTCAAGCAAGGCAACCTGGAATGGTGTCGCGTCCAGCAGAAGGATCGCCACATACCCGAGCGTCGGCAGCAGGGAGCCGAACTCGGAGACGGTTTGGCCGGCCCAGAGTTTGAGGAAGTCGGGGTTGCGCCAGAGGCCTGTCAAACGAGGTGACGCCTGGGTTTGCATAAAGCCTTACGAGGATACACCGGCGTCAGTTGGTAGGATCTGAGACCCGCCCCTACCTTTCACCAGCGGCGCTGGCTAGGACGTCTCCTTCCGTCTCGCACCGATCTGATTGTAGAGGTTGGTGATGATGCGCTGGTCGAGGCCGTCGCTGCCGGCGAAGAGCCGTTGGCCGATCGGGTAGGGGTCCACTTGTGGCCTTGGCTCCTTCAGCGCGTCCTCCAGAGTCAGGCCGCGGCGCATGAAGTCCTCGACGGCGCCCAGCCAGTCCTGGATGATCTGGGCCTGCTCTTTGAGGTAGCTCTTGTCGCAGGGCTCGCCGTGGCCGGGGACGATGACCTGAACGTCCAGCGCGTCGATCTTCTTCAGCGACTCGAGCCACTCCCAGGGGTCCGCCTCCTGAATGAAGGTCTTGACGCGGCAGAAGACGTTGTCGCCGGTGAACACCACGCCCTCTTCGGGCACATACACCGAGGTCTGCGGTGGTGTGTGGCCGGGATGGTGGAGGCAACGAAAGGTGTGGTTCCCCAGCCGCAGCGTCAGCTCGTCGGTGAAGAGGCGCGTCGGCGGATTGGGTGGGTAGCTCGGGTGATTCAAGAGCCAGACGCTGTCGGGATCCGTCTCTTTCATGCGCTCCAAGCGCTGCTGGCCCGTCATCTGCGGAATCGCCTGCTCGTAGCGCTCCTTCATCCCACCCTGGCCGATGACCTCGACGCCGGGGAAGTAGGCATTGCCGTTGATGTGGTCGCCGTGCGGCTCGGTGTTGACCAGGTGGCGAATGGGCCCGTGCGCCTCGATGACCTCGCGCCAGCGCACGGCGTCGATCGGCTGCTGGGGCGTGTCGACCATAAAGACGCCGTCATCCGTGACGATGAAGCTGGGGTTACATCCCCAGAAGTAGACCTCCGTGTAGACGTTCCTACCGATGCGTCGCATTGATGACCTCCTCGGTTTACGACAGCACGCTGTTTATCAGGGCCACCGTGCTGTCGATCAGAGGCTGGTCGTGGGCACTTATAGCGTCGCCGAGGAGGGCCGCCGTCTCAACGTAGAGACGAAGGCCCGCGATAACCTGGTCTCCTAACGGCACCGGCCGTTCCTTACCTTCAGCCTGGATGCCAAAGACTGTGCGACGAAGCTGTGTCCAAACGCTAGCGTCTCCAACGCTCGCCGCGACCGCATCGAAAAAAGCGTTGTCTCCAGATAACAGAACGCCTCTCTGAACCTGCATGACGCGCGACAAGCCCCAAGAGAGACCGAAGCGCGCGTTCAGTAGACGACCTATGTCGTTTTGATTCAGCCCTTCGAGACCCTTGTGCACCTCTTCGATCCAGCCCACCATCTGTTTGCTCGCCCAGGCACTGGCGCGCTGCTGCATAGCCTCGTCCCAGACAAACAGTCGCGCACGCTCCTGAAGCGCCGTAAGAAAGCCATGCCGGTCGACCAATGGAATCGCAGATCGCAAACCGGGGATGACTGCAATGGCGAGTTGCGGCTTTGCGAACCAGTCGTCTATCTCTTTGGGCAGTACCGTCTTTACGACGACCAGATGGCTGTCGAGAATGTAGGTGCCATCAACCGAGTTATAGCGTGAGCCTGCATTGCTAACAAAGCGAATGATGTCGACATCGCTGTACGGGCCAGCATCGCCTCTGGCGTGGCTACCAACGAGGGCAATTGCCGAAACGCCTTTTGAGTCAAAGCGTTGGGCCATCCCTTGGAAGTCCGGGCGTGCTTCCATGCCGCTCTCTTAGCAGATTGACGAGCCCTTACCCAGATGCTTGGTTCGGCAGCACTCTAAGTCCGTTCCTCAATGCCCGTCAAATCCAAGCGAAACGGGCGGTGTCACGTCTCCGATGAACGCTTGAATGGAAATATAGTAACATGGTGTGTCATGATCCACGCCGCCATCCTCACCTCCAGCGACCAGGGCGCAGCGGGCGCGCGCGCCGATAGCAGCGGCGACCTGCTGGAAAGGCTACTCGCCCAGGCGGGCGCAACCATCGTCGCGCGGGCGCTCCTGCCCGATGACCGCGCGGTCATCGCTGCCCAGATCGCCGCCTGGGCCGATAACGGCCAGGTGAACCTTGTCGTCACGACCGGCGGCACGGGCCTCGGCCTGCGAGACGTGACGCCGGAGGCCACGGCCGACGTCATCGAGCGCCAGGCGCCGGGCATCGCCGAGGCCCTGCGCGCCGAGGGGCGCCGCTCGACGCCGCTCGCCGCGCTGAGCCGCGGCATCGCCGGCACGCGCGGGCGCTGCCTTATCGTCAACCTTCCTGGGAGCCCCCGCGCGGTCGAGGAGGGCTTTGCCGCGCTGCAGCCGCTCCTCTCGCACGCAGTCGAGACGATGCTCGGCCCAACAGAGCAACACCCAACGGCGGCGGCGCGCTGATGCGCATCGACATCGTCACGCTCTTCCCCGAGATGTTCGTCGGCCCGTTCGACCAGAGCATCCTACAGCGGGCCCGCAAAGCCGGCCTCCTCGAGATCAACGTCCACCCGCTGCGACCTTTCGGCCTCGGGCGCCACCACGTGGTAGACGATACGCCCTACGGCGGCGGCGCGGGCATGGTCATGCGCCCGGAGCCCCTCTTCGACGCCGTCGAGATTATCACGGGTCAATCCCCTGCCGAGGACGCACCAAAGGCTGAGCCTTACATCGTGCTGCTCACGCCGCAAGGACGTACGCTGACCCAGGCCGTCGCCGAGGAGCTGGCGCGGCGCCCATGGCTCCTCTTGCTCTGCGGGCGTTACGAAGGAGTGGACGAGCGGGTGCGCGCGCACCTCGCCGACGACGAGATCAGCATCGGAGATTATGTCGTGTCAGGGGGCGAGCTGCCGGCCATGGTGCTGGTCGACGTGGTCGCACGCCTCCTTCCGGGAGTGCTCGGCTCCGAGGAGTCGCCGAAGGAGGAGTCCTTCGCGCTCGGCCTTCTCGAGTACCCGCACTACACGAGGCCTGCGGAGTTCCGAGGCTGGGGAGTGCCGCCCGTCCTTGTCTCCGGCGACCACGCCGCCGTCGAACGCTGGCGCCGACGCCAGGCGCTCTTGCGGACCCGCCAGCGTCGCCCCGACCTCCTCACCGTCGCCGCGCTCACCGAAGAAGAGAGCCGCTGGCTCGACCAGCACCCCGAGCCGCTCAGCGAGGCTACGGCCGCTGCTGAGCGAGCGCTATCCTAAAGAGGGAGACATACCCATGGACGCAAGCAGCCTCGTCACCCACGAGCCGAACGCCAAAGTCGCCGCGATCGAACCGGGCGACACTGTGCGCGTCACGATCAAGCTCCGCGAGCGCGACCGGGAGCGCCTGCAGGCCTTCGAGGGCGTCGTCATCGCCGTCCGCCAAGTCGGGGGCGACAAGAGCTTCACCGTACGCCGAGTCACTACCGGCAACATCGGTGTGGAACGCACCTTCTTCGCCCACTCGCCGATGATCGACGGCGTTGCCATCCTGCGGCGCGCCAAGGTGCGCCGAGCGAAGCTCTTCTTCCTGCGCGGACTCACGGGCCGTGCCGCCCGCCTCAAGGAGCGCGGCCGGCTCACCCCTGCGGCAGCGCCCGCGGCTACGACGCCCGAAGCCGTCCCAGAGCCGGTCGAGCCCTAGGGCACAGCATGCTGTGGTCACTGGAAGCCTGCCCCCCAAGCTGAAGCCTAGGGCATAGGGGTTGTATGCCCCAGCGTTCGCGCTGGGGTTTGGAACCAACCTTGCACACTGGCGCACGTTATAGGCTCCCGTGACCTACGTCGCAGTAGCCGTACAGGCGCCCCTGCGACCGGGTCGTCTCTTCACCTACACGGTCCCGCCTGACCTCGCGCTCAACCCCGGACACCTTGTCTGGGTCCCCTTCGGCCCACAGACGCTGCAGGGCATCGTCTACGCACAGACCGACGACCGCGAAGCGGCGCTCGCCGGCGAGACCGAGCCCTTCGACCTCAAGCCGGTGCGCGGGCTCGTGCTACCAGAGCCGCTGCTGAGGCCCCCGCAGCTCGACCTCGCCCGCTGGCTGGCCGCCGAGACCTTCTGCTCGCTCTTCGAGGCGGCCTCGCCGATGCTGCCGCCCGGCCTGCCACGCCGCGTCCCGGTGCGCTTCGAGCCCACTCCCGATCCTCCTCCTGAAGACCGCCTGACCGCGGACCAACAGCGCGCGCGGTCGCTCCTTGCGAGGCGAGGGGACCTGAGCCTGCGCGAGCTGGAGCGTGCCTTCGGCGAGCGCCGGGCCGAGGTCCTGGCCGCGCAGATGGTGCGGCGCGGCTGGTGGCGGCGCGTCCAGTCGTTGGCCACTCGCCAGCCGCGGCCGGCCACCATCGCCCG